>JACCDI010476536.1_pt1 | contig 27464 bp, 30 predicted proteins | sample 7442791 | NCBI WGS metagenome assembly JACCDI01 (sample SAMN15323434, study PRJNA562643) | freshwater metagenome | isolation source: river surface water | place: USA:Blue River Watershed | collected 2017-08-15
CAAGAAGTGGCGCGCCTGGGCCGCCTGGGCCGTCACGTGTCACGTCCGACCCGATCTGGCCGGCGACCCCAAGCATGCCGTGACCGAACCCACGCAGGCGGAGATCGAAGCCGGACTGCTGACCTACGGCCTGGTCAGCGAAATCGCCGAATGGCGCAAGGCGCTCGCCGACTGAATTCACTCCTGCGATTTTCTCATGACCCTCCACGCCGACCACTCCCTCCGCATCGTCGTCGATGCCACCGACCTGCATGCAGGCCTGACGGGAGAACGAGCGCTGGAGCAGCGGGTCGTCCCGGCGGAGAGCCGCATCACCCTTCGCTCGCTCAAGACCGGCGAGCCCCTGACGCATGACGGCGCCAAACTGCTCGAGATCCTCGTGGTGCGCGGCCAGCTAAGCCTCAATGGAGAAGCCCTTGGTCCCGCTTCGTACGTCCGTCTGGCGCCAAGCGTCTCCGTCACTTTCACCGCAACGGAGGCCAGCCTGGTCTACCTCAACGAGCGTACCCCGTCGGAGCCGGAAAAAGATTCCTACGCCTTACACGGCGATCAACTGGACTGGCGGCAAGGCATGGTCCCAGGGCTCAAGGTCACCTCCTTGCACCAAGGCCTCACCAAGCACACCGCCTTGGTGCGCTGGGCGCCAGAGACGCGTTTTAATCCGCACACGCATGTCGGTGGCGAAGAAATCCTCGTCCTCGAAGGCATCTTCCGCGATGAGCACGGCAGCTATCCCGCCGGCACGTGGATCCGCAGCCCGCATATGAGCAATCACCGTCCGTTCACCGGACCGGAAGGCGCGACGATTCTCGTGAAGGTCGGCCACCTGGACGTGGCCTGAGCCGTCACTTCGAGACGTCGAGGATCTCGGCCTCGAGCTCGATCGTCCGGCCGTTGGCGCCGCCGATGAGGGTCTTGGAGCCGGGCTTCACCGTGACCGTCGTATTGGCCCGGGAGACGGCGACCTGCGGAGCGGGCGCGTCGATGATGACTGCCTTGTGCAGCACCAGTTCGACGGACTGACCGAGGCGGGAAAGCGTGAGGGCTTCGCGCTTCTCGTCGTAGGACTTAAGGGTCCATCCGTCGATGCGACGGCCGAGCGGCACCCACTGGCGCTTGCCCGTGGAGTCTTCGATCGAGAACAGCTTGTCCTTCGTCAGCACGCCGTGGAAGAAAGGCAGATTGCCCTTGGGGCGAGGCATCGGTGCGGCGGGAGCAGTCGCCGGCGTGGTAGCCGGAGCGGGCGGAGCCTCCCGGGATTCCGTCGCCGCTTCGAGGGTCAGCGTACCGTCCTTGTTGACCTTCGGGGTGACCGTGAAGACCACGCCTTCGTCGGCCGAACCGACGCGGATGGTGGTCTGCTTGCCGTCGACCGTGATCACCGAAGGCTCGGCGTAGACCTCCGGTTTGCCGTCCTTGTCGGGGCGCGTGAAGGTCGCCTTGACCTTCAGGTGCGTCGGGACCGCTTCCTCAGCCGCGAAGGCCGCAGAGGCGAGCAGAACGAGCAACAGAGCACGAAACATAGCTTAACGGGCGACCGGTGCGGCGACCGGCGTGGCCGAGACCGAAGCGCTCACGGAAAGTTCGAGGCCACCGACGCCGGGGACCTTGGCGACCTCGCCCGGGCGCACCGTGACGACCGTGCTGAGTTCGCTGGCGGAAGCTTCGATCGAGGACTTGTAGAGGTGCAGTTCCTGGTGCGTGGCGCCTTGGGAGACCGTGAGCACGTTGGTCTCGACGTCGAAGGCCTCGAGCTTCCAACCCTCGACGGTGGCGCCGAGCTTATACCAGCGACGGCCGCTGCGGCTGTCCTGGATGGAGAAGAGACCTTCCTTCGCGAGCACGGAGTAGAAGACCAGCGAGCCGTCATGGGCTTTGGAATCGCGCTTACGCTCGCGCTTGGCGTCCTTGGGGTCGACGACCTCGGCCTTGTGGGCGATGGAGACGCGGACCGAGATGCTGACCATGCCGTCGGGCTGGACGGTCGGGGCGATGACCAGCTCCATCGAGGACTCCGGCTTGCCCTTCGGATCCTTGGGGTCGGGGCGACCGGCGACGGAGACGCGGGCCTCGGAGCCCGAGATCACCGAAACCGAAGGCGCGCTCATCATGTCCGACTTCCCGGTCTTCGGATCGAGGTGCGTGACCGACGTGCGGACCGTGACCGTGGGCGGCGGCGCGGGCGGGGCCGGCGTCTGGGCGGACACCCCGAGGGAGGTCAGGACGCCGAGCGCGAGCAGGAGGAGGCGAGGGGCCATGGGGGTGGGCATGGTTGTATTTTCCCTTATACCCCGTCGCGAGGCAAAAGGTTGCATCCCGCGGGCCCGAAACCTCAGAGGCGCTTGAAGATCAGCGAGGCGTTGTGTCCGCCGAAACCGAGGTTGTTCGAGATCGCGACGTCGACCTTGCGGGCCTTGGCGACGTTCGGCGTGTAGTCGAGGTCGCAGTCGGGGTCCGGGTTCTCGTAATTGATCGTCGGCGGGATCATGCCCGTGTGGATGGCCATCACGCACGCGGCCGCCTCGACGCCGCCGGCGGCGCCCAGGAGGTGGCCGGTCATGGACTTGGTCGAGGAGATCGAAATCTTGGGGGCGAGGTCGCCGAACGTGCGCTTGATCGCGAGGGTCTCGCAGCGGTCGTTGATCGGGGTCGAGGTGCCGTGGGCGTTGATGTACCCCACTTCGGACTTCTCGATGCCGGCCTCGGCGAGGGCGCGGTTGAGGCAGAGCGCGAGGCCCTTCCCTTCCTGGTCCTGGCCGGTGATATGGTAGGCGTCGCAGGTGGCGCCGTAACCGGCGAGCTCGCAATAGATGCGGGCGCCGCGGGCCTGGGCGTGTTCGAGGGACTCGATGACGAGGACGCCGGCGCCTTCGCCCATGACGAAGCCGTCGCGCAGCTTGTCGAACGGACGGGAGGCCTTCTCGGGCGTGTCGTTGAAGTCGGTCGACATCGCCTTCATGTTGCAGAAGCCGGCGTAACCGAGACGCGTGATGGCGGCTTCGGAGCCACCGGAAAGCATGATATCGGCGTGACCGTCACGGATGTGGCGGAGGGCTTCGCCGAGGGCGTGGGAGCCGGAAGCGCAGGCCGAGACGACGCCGAAGTTGACGGACTTCGCCTGGAACTCGATGGCCACGACGCCCGAGGCGATGTTGGCGATGAGCGAAGGAATCGTGAAGGGAGAGACGCGCGAAGGGCCGCGCTCGATGAGGACGCGGGCCTGGTTCTCGATGGTCTCCATGCCGCCGATGCCGGAGCCGATGATCACGCCGAAGCGCTCGGAATCCAGCTTGGTGACGTCGACGCCGGCGTCCTGGATGGCGAGACGGGAAGCGGCGACGGCGTACTGCGTGTAGCGGTCGTTACGCTTGGCCTCCTTGCCGTCCATGTACTTGGCCGGATCGAAGTCCTTGACCTCCGCGCCGACCTTGGACGGGAAGTCCGTGGGGTCGAAACGGGTGACACGACCGATCCCGGAACGGCCCTTGATCAGGGCGTCCCAGAAGGTCGCATTGTCGTGACCGAGCGCCGTCAGCGAGCCGATGCCCGTGACGACTACCCGGCGAGATTTGCGGTCGGAGCTCAAAGGGGCGGGCCTACGCGAAAAGCCCGGTCTGGTTACTTGGTGGCGTGGGCCTTGATGTGCTCGATGGCATCACCAAGGGTCTTGATGCCGGCGGCCTTGTCTTCCGGGATCGTGATGCCGAACTCGTCTTCGAAAGCCATGATGATCTCGACGAGGTCAAGGGAGTCAGCCTTCAGGTCGCCCTGGAAGCTGGCACCGGGGGTGAGCTGCTCGGGGGTGACGGAGAGTTGCTTGACGATGATGTCCTTGACGCGCTGTTCGATGTTTTCGGGCATAATAAAAGGGTGTTTTAGTGGGTTTTGGGGTGTCAGATGGCCATGCCTCCGTCAATCGAAAAGACCTGCCCGGTCACATAGCCCCCCTCTTCCGAGGCGAGGTAATCGACCATGGCGGCGATATCGTTGACTGAGCCAAATCGTCCCAGCGGGATGACTCCGAGGATCTTCTGCTTCACCTCATCGGAGAGCTCTCCCGTCATGTCGGTGGTGATGAAGCCAGGGGCGACGGCGTTGGCGGTGATGGAGCGGCCGGCGAGTTCCCGGGCGAGGGTCATCGTGAGGCCGTGGAGTCCGGCCTTGGCGGCGGCGTAGTTGGCCTGGCCGGCGTTGCCCTGCACGCCGGTGACGGAGGAGATGCTGATGATGCGACCCCAGCGCTTCTTGGTCATCGGGCGCACGAGGCCCTTGGTCCAGTAGAAGGCGGAGGAGAGATTGGTGGAGATGACGTCGTTCCAGTCCTGCTCGGACATCGCCATCACGAGCTTGTCGCGGGTGATGCCGGCGTTGTTGACGAGGATCTCGACGGCGCCGAACTCGGCGATGATCTGCTCGCAGGCCTTGGCGACCGCGGCGGCGTCGGAGACGTCGACCTGGAAGGCCTTGGCCTTCTGGCCCTTGGCGAGGATGTCGTTGGCGACCTGCACGCAGGTGTCGGACTTGGAGACGCAGAGCACGGTGTGGCCGTGGGCCGCGAGACGTTCCGCGATGGCCTTGCCGATGCCGCGTCCGGCTCCGGTGACGAGGGCGACGCGAGGAGAGTGCGTGAGGTGCATCGGGCTTTTATGTGCAAGGAAAAGGGGGGTCTGGCAAGTGGCTAATGCCCTGCCGGAAGCCCCCTTCCCCGCCCTCCGCGCTCAGTAGACGTCGCGCTGGTAGCGGCCGTCCTTCTTGAACTGCTTGACCCAATCCACCGCGGCCTCGGGCGTCATGCCGCCCTGCTCGGCCACGATGGCGTGGAGCGCCGCGTCGACGTCCTTGGCCATGCGCTTGGCGTCGCCGCACACGTAGAAATAAGCGCCCTGCTGGATCCACTTCCAGAGCTCGGCGGCGTTCTCGCGCATGCGATCCTGCACGTAGACCTTGGCGGCCTGGTCGCGGGAGAAAGCGGTGTCGAGACGCGTGAGCACGCCGGACTTCTGATACTCCGCCCACTCGTCGGCATAGAGGAAGTCATGGTCCTTGCGCTGATCGCCGAAGAAGAGCCAGTTCGGGCCCTTGGCGCCGCGGGTGGCGCGGTCCATGACGAAGCTGCGGAACGGCGCGACGCCGGTGCCGGGGCCGACCATGATGACCGGCACGTTGTCGTCGGCGGGCAGGCCGAAGTGCGAGTCGGCGACGAAGATCGGCAGGTCCGCTTCGTTCATGCGGGCGCGATCGGCGAGATAGCTGGAGCAGACCCCTTCGCGCTGGCGGCCATTGGTCTCATAGCGGACCACGGCGACCGTGAGGTGGATCTCCTGCGGATACTTCGAAGGCGCGGAGGAGATCGAATAGAGGCGCGGCATCAGCTTGCGCATGAGCTCGATCAGCTCCTGGGCGGACGGACGGGCGGACGGGTTCTCGAGGAAGAGGTCGATGAACTCGCGTTGCTCCATCCAGGCCTTCTTCTTCTCGGGGTCGGCTTCGCCGATGGCGGCGGCGAGACGGGCCTTGTCGGCGGCGTCGGTCGCGCGGTCATGCAGCAGCTGGGCGAACTTGTAGGTCGGGCCGTTGAGCGCGAGGCGCGTCGAGAGGGCCTGGCGGAGGGAGATCGGCGCCGCGTCCTTCGGGATCGTCACCTGCTCGTCGCCGGTGAAGCCCGCGGCCTGCAGCAAGGCGGCCACGGACTTGGGATTGTTGGTCGGGAAGACCCCGAGGCTGTCGCCGCACTTGTAGGTGAGGCCGCTGCCGGCGAGCGAGACCGAGAAGTGCTGGGTGTCCTTCTGGCTGGCCGGCGAGCTCAGGCGACGACGGTCGACGAGGCGGGCCGGGAAGGGATTGTTCTTGTCGTAAGGCGCGGGCATGAAAGTGCCCCGCAGGATGTCCAGCGGGGCACTGTTGCAAACCTCTTTTGGAAGAGGGGTTATTTCCAGACCTTGACCCAGTCGATGTCGATGTCGTCGGGCAGGCTTTTGAGGACCAGCTTAGGGCGGTCCTGCTCTTCGATGCGATGGGTCAGCGTGACCGACATGGGGCGGACGAACTCCTTTCGGTCCAGCTTGTGGACGGCCTTTCCGTCGAGATACCAAGTAAAGCCCTTGTCGGTCCAAAGGATGCCGTAGGTGTGGAACTTCTTGGAAATATCCGTGAACTTACCGATGGCCTTGTCGGGCCGGAAATCCTGAGATCCCGACTCGAGGAGGGCGCGAGCCCAGGGACTGACGCGCTCCTTGCCGATGCAATGGAACGAGGTGGTGATGCTGGGCGGAGTCTTGTCGTCGTCGGTCGAGATGCGGAAAGCCCCCGCATGTCCGTCGCCGGCGTGCATCCGCATGGAAGCCTCGAAATAGCCGAACTCCTGGCTGAACTTGCCGCGCGAGCTCAGCGTGTGGGTCTGGATCATGTCATCCTTGATCCTGAGCCCGATGCGCAAAGCGCCGCCCTTGCCGACCTTGACGAAGCTGAAGACCTCGCGGGCGCCGATGACGCTCCACTTGGCTTCATCGATCTTGTCGCCGTCGAAATCGTCGGAAAAGACCAGCTTCTTGCCCAGGGAGGGGTCGGCGGCGAAGGCGGCCGCCGTGAAAAACAAAAGACACAGGTGTTTCATGGAAATCACTGGTAGACCTTCACCCAGTCGATGTCGACGTCGTCGGGCAGCTCCTTGAGCACGAGCCTGGGACGTTCCCATTCGCCGATACGGTGGGCGAAGCTGACATACATCGGGGCGGCGATCGGCGTGCGATCGACCTTGTTGATGAGCTTGCCGTTCACGAACCAGGAGAAACCCTTCTCGGTCCAAAGGATGCCGTAAGTGTTGAACTTCTTGGAGGGCTCGCCGCCCTTGAGGATCTTCTTGCCCGAGGCTTCGGAGCGCAGGTCATGCTGGCCTTTGTCGTCGACGTAGCGGGCCCAGGGGGCGAGATAGTCGTCCCCCGTTCCTTCCCACAGGACGTTGATGAAGGGGGTGATCTTCTCGTCCTTGGCGCGGACGGAGAAGTAACCCGTGTGACCCGGGTTGGCGTTGAGACGCATGGAAGCCTCGAAATAGCCGCGGACCTGCTCGTGCTTGCTGCGGATACCGTTGGTCTGGATCATGTCATCGCGCTTGATGAGCGTGATGCGCAGCGCCTTGGACTTGCCCATGGTGACGAAGGACATCGCGGTCGGCTCACCCATGGCGGTCCACTTGGAGGCGTCGAGGGCCGGGCCGTCGAACTCATCGGAGAAAGCCAGCTTCATGTTCGAAGCCGGGTTCACGGCGCTCAGGGTGGCCGTGAGGGCGAGGAGGCTGAGGAGTTGTTTCATGGGGATGGGGCTTGAAATATCAGGATCAGGGAATCTTGAAGACCTTGACCCAATCGACCTGCATCGGCTCGGGGCCAAGCTTGGGATTCATGAAGTCCTTGAGGAGGCCGCCTTCGGGGAGGCTCTGATGGAACTCGACGCCCATCGGCTCCTTCGGGATCGGGCGGGCGAGCTTGTGGACGAGACGCCCTTCTACGTACCACATGTAGGAGGTCGCATTCCACTGCAGTCCGTAGGTGAGGAACTTCTTGTAGGACTTGCCGCCGTCCATCGCGATGACCTTTTCCTTGGGCGCAAGGCGATGGGAACCGGATTCGTCGAAGATGTTCAGGGTCGGCTCGATGCGGTCGGCGCCGGTGAAGACGAAATACATCGAGGCGGCCGGCACCTTCTCCATGTTCTGGTTCCGGATGCCGAAGACGGTCCAACCGCGGTTCTTGGTCTGCACGGCGCGGATGGAGGCTTCGAAATAACCCTGGCCGTAGGAGAACTTGCCCAGCGTGTGCGCATGGCTGCCGTTCCAGAAGCCGGGCTTGTCCTTCGGGGTGACCTCGATCTGGAGCTTACCGTCGACGATACGGGCCATGCCGCCGGTGTTCCACTTCGTCTTGTCGAGCTCCTTGGCGTCGAAGTTATCTTCCCAGACCGGCTTAAGACCGGCATTGGGAGCGGCGCCCAACGAGAGGGCGACCAGCAGGGAAAAAAGCGGCAGGGCTTTCATGAAAGGGGTGCTTTTATGATTAAATCCGAAGTTCAGGAGGTGGCAAGCCTGCTCGGGTCAGTTGTAGACCTTCACCCAGTCGACGCGCATGGGTTCCGGGCCCATTTGGGGGTCTTTGAAGCTCTTCAGCAGGCCGGCTTCGGGCAGCCGGTTGTGGTCCAGAGAAATATACATCGGCTTAGGAGTGGCCGGGATCTTATCCGAGATCCGGATGGTGTAAGCCAGGCGACCATCCAAATACCAGCGGTAATCGTTCGGACCCCATTGGAATCCAAAACGGTGGAACTTCTTCGAGTAGCTGGCATCGCGCGGCATCGGATTCTCCTTGGGACTCAGACTTCGTCCCCGCTCCTCGTTCACGATCCACAAGCCGACGTCGACGCGATCGCCGCCACCGTTGCTGAAGCCCATGCCCGCCGACGGCGCTTTACCGTCTTCATTGCCAATGCCGAAACCGCAACCGTGCCCGCCGGTCTGCACGAACATGATGGAGGCTTCGATGAAACCGGCCTTGGAGCTGTATTTTCCTCGCGTATTGACGCTGGAGCCGCGCCAGAACATCGGCTTCGAGCCGGGAGTGATTTCGAGCGAAAGCTGACCATCGACGATGCGGACGCCGTCGGCGTTGCCGATGTTCCACTTCTTCTTGTCGATCTCCTTGTCGTTGAACTCATCGGACCAGACGAGCTTGAGGCTGGTCTCCGGTCCGGCCCAGAGGGACGCGAAACAGAGGAGCAAAGGGAGCAGACGCGAGAGGTTCACGGCGGTGAGGGGTAATGCCTAAGGAAAAACCCGTCAGCCTAGGGTGCAAGCCCTAGATACCACCCCCGCCCTCTCAGTTCTCGAAAATGGAGTCGATTTCCTTGCGGGAAAGGGGTCGGCAATCCCCTAGGGGCATCTTGCGCAGGACCAGCCCGCCGATCTGGAAACGGCGAAGGGTCTTCACGTGGAAACCGAAGATCTCGAAGAGACGGCGGATCTCGCGCTTGCGGCCCTGGTCGAGGTGGACCTCGAGATGGGCGGGATGGTCCGGGTGACGGATGACCTTCTTGAACCGCAGGTGCTCGCCCTCCTCCACCGCGCCCTTGAGCAGCCGAGGCGTGAGCGTCGGGTCGTAATCGCGGTTGAGGATGATCTCATAGCGCTTGATGACGCCGCCCGAGGGATGCATGACCTTGTTGGCGAGCTCGCCGTCGTTGGTCAGGATGAGCAGGCCTTCGGAATCCTTATCGAGGCGGCCGACGCAGAAAAGACGCAGGGAGCCATACTCCGGAGGCACCATGTCGAAGACCGTCTGGCCGCCGTGCGAGTCATCGTTGGTGCAGAGGTAGCCGCGGGGCTTGTTCATCATCAGCACGACCGTGCGGTTCAGGGGCTTGATGTGCTGGCCCTGGCAGATGACCGTGTCCACGGAGGGGTCGACCGGCTGCCCGGTCACCGCCAGCTTGCCGTTGATCATCACGGACCCCGAGGCCACCAGCCGCTCCGCCTCGCGACGGGAGCAGACCCCCGCCTGGGCGAGGAACTTATGGATACGCATGGGTCCTTCGGAAGGCACGCCAATGGATTGAGGCATTTGCTCCCGCAGGGCGAGACAATCATCCGGCGAGGCGCCGAAGGACTTTTCTCGCCCTCGGACGGGAGGTCGTCTTAGTCCTCCCTCATGCGCCTCATCGACGGAAACGCCATCGCCCAACAGGTCCTAGCCGAAGTCAAGGAACGCGTGGCCAAGCTCGCCCCGGTCGTGCCCCACGTGGCCTTCGTCCGCGTCGGCGACGATCCCGCCTCGGTCTCCTACGTGACCAAGAAGCAGAAGACCGCGGCCGAGGTCGGCATGAAGGCCTCCCTGCAGCTCTTCCCCGAGACGGTCTCCAAGGCCGAGCTCTTCGCCCACCTCGACGCCCTCAACGCCGACCAGTCCGTGCACGGCATCCTGATCCAGGCTCCCCTGCCCAAGCACCTGCCCGAGACCGAAGTCTTCAACCGCGTCTCTCCGGACAAGGACGTCGACGGCTTCGGCACGCAGAGCATCGGCCGCCTCGTCCAGGAACTGCCCGGCGCCTTCGCGGCCTGCACGCCCGCCGGCGTCGTCGAACTGCTCCGCCGCTCCGGCGTCGAGACCGCCGGCAAGCACGCCGTCGTCGTGGGCCGCTCGCTGATCGTCGGCAAGCCCGCCGCCGCCCTGCTCCTCGCCAAGGGCTGCGACTGCACCGTGACCATCGCGCACTCGCGCACCAAGGACCTGCCCGCCATCGTCCGCCAGGCCGACATCGTCGTCGCCGCGATCGGCAAGCCCCGCTTCATCACCGCCGACATGGTCAAGCCCGGCGCGGTCGTCATCGACGTCGGCATCAACCGCGTGCCTGACGCGACCAAGAAGACCGGCTACCGCATCGTCGGCGACGTGGACTTCGACGCCGTCTCGCCGCAGTGCGAGGCCATCACGCCCGTCCCCGGCGGCGTGGGTCCGATGACGGTCGCGATGCTGATGAAGAACACGCTCGACGCCTGCGAGCGCGCCCAAGCCCGTGGCTAACCCGCCCCCGATCCCGCCTCCCCCTGCGGGATACTGGTGGCGGACCTTCGCCTGCCTGGCGGACATCATCCCCCTGCTCATCCTCGGCTGGGCCCTCGCCGGCCTTCTCGCCGGGCCCGAGGAACTCGCCGCGCGTCAGCACACCGACGAGTGGATCCAGCGTTTCACCAAGCAGTATTTCAAGGCCATCCAGACCGGCGCGCCGCGTGACCTGGAAGCGGTCAAGGGCATGGCCCTTCACCCGAAGGAAGCCGACCTGCAGGCCTTCAACACCTGGTATTCCTTCCAAGGCAACGTGAGCTTCGTGACGATGCTCCTCGCCCTCGCCTTGCAGGAGTGGCTCCTCGCCGGGCGCACGCTCGGCAAACGCATCTTCCGCCTCCGCACCATCGAACTGCCCGCGGCGGAACAGCCCGGCTTCATCCGCGCGCTCCTGCGCTCCGCCTGGAAGGCCGCCTTCTTCACGCTGCCCAACCCGTTCTTCATGCTGCTCGGTATCGTGAACTTCCACGTCCCGCTGTTCCGACGCGACAAGCGCGCCTGGCACGACCGCTGGACCGGCACGCAGGTCGTCGAAGACCGCGGCACCTGATTTTCCCATGCGTCTCGCCCTGCTCCTCCTGAACCTGGCGACGACGCTGCTCGCGGCCGATCTCGCGTTGCCTCCGCTCACCGACGGACCTCCGTCCGCGGGCAAGCGAACCAAGGTCACTCCGCCCGAATACGCCGGCACGCAGGTCCGACATATCATCGCCCTGCCCGACGACTGGACGCCCGACTGGAAAGCACGGGGTAAGTCCTGGCCGGTCATCGCCGAATACACCGGCAACTATGCTCCTTCCTTGGGATCCTCCGGTCAGGTCGAAGGAGCCGGCCTCGGCTACGGACTCTCCCGCGGCCGGGCCATCTGGGTCGTCCTTCCCTACGTCGCCAAGGACCGTAAGACCAACGAGCGCACCTGGTGGGGCGATATCGACGCCACCGTAGCCTACCCCAAGACCAACCTTCCGCGGATCTGCTCCGAGTTCGGCGGCGACCCGAAGAGGGTCGTCCTCTGCGGCTTCTCCCGCGGAGCCATCGGCGTCTCGTTCCTCGGACTGCACGACGACGAGATCGCGCGGCTTTGGTGCGGACTCTTGGCCCATGATCATTTCGACGGCGTGTCCGAGTGGAGAGGCCATGCCTGGGGTTCGCCGCTGGCACGCTACCGCGAGGAAGCGTCGGTTCGCCTGAGACGTCTCAACGGCCGTCCGTTGTTCGTGAGCCAAGGGCACGCCGGGGATTCGACCCGCAACTTCCTTGAGCCCTTGGCAAGCCGGGGCGTGACCTACCTGAAGGTCGACATGACGGCCCTCTACGGAAAATTCCCCAACGAGACCGTGCCCCACCCCCACACTGACCGTTGGCCGCTGCGGGACAGTGAAGCGACGCAGGCCGCGCGCGCGTGGTTCGATCGCGTGACGATGGCGGAATCACCGACGAAATAAGGCTGACCGGCGGCGTCCGGAATGGTTTCAGCGGACCTAATCGACTTTGTCGTTTCGCTAATCCTGCGCCTGAAGAGTAAGCTGACCTAACAACCCAACATACGTCGCAGCCTTTATCCACAGCAGTGGAATGACTGCGCCAGAATGCTTAGAATCATTTTAAGCGATTTGCTTAACGCCTTCATTAGCGGCGAAAAATCGCTCGTCCGGATTCGCCCGGGGAACGCGGATTGAATGCGTCTAGCCGGATGGTAATCTCAGGGCGTCGTCCCTTTCGTTCGTGGCCGCCCTCGCCCTCACCGTCTTCTTCTCCGTCGTCCTGGCCCTGCTGGCAGCGCTCGCGTTCCTCTGGGATCAGCGGAACCGAGGCGAGGATGGCTACGACCGCGACTCGCTCCGTCCGCTGGACGAAGAAGCGCCCTCCCCTCTCCCGCCCTCCGAACTTCCATGAACGAACAACCGACCACCCTTCGCTACGACGACGAGATCGTCCGCCGCTTCACCCTGGCCTCCGTGCTCTGGGGCGTCGCCGGGCTGCTCTTCGGGCTGATCATCGCCCTGCAGCTGGCCTTCCCTGCCCTCAACCTCGGCATCCCCTATACCACGTTCGGCCGCCTGCGACCGTTGCACACCAACGCCGCCATCTTCGCCTTCGTCGGCAACATGGTGTTCGCCGGCATCTATTACTCCACGCAGCGGCTCCTCAAAGCCCGGCTGGCCTGTCCGTTCCTGGCGCAGGTGCACTTCTGGGGCTGGCAGCTCGTGATCCTGCTCGCGGCCGTCACGCTGCCGCTCGGCTATTCGCGAAGCAAGGAATACGCCGAACTCATCTGGCCGATCGACGTGCTGGTGGCCTTGGTCTGGGTCGTCTTCGGCATCGTCTTCTTCACCACCCTCGCCCGCCGCCGCGAGCGGAGCCTTTACGTCGCCGTCTGGTTCTACATCGGCACGATCATCACCGTCGCGCTGCTTTACGTCGTCAACCACCTCTCGTTGCCGACGAGCCTGCTGCACAGCTACCCGGTCTTCGGCGGCGTGCAGGACGCGCTGGTGCAATGGTGGTACGGCCACAACGCCGTGGCCTTCTTCCTGACCACCCCGATCCTCGGCATCATGTATTACTTCGTCCCCAAGGCCGTGGGACGTCCGGTCTACAGCTACCGCCTCTCGATCATCCATTTCTGGTCGCTGATCTTCCTCTACATCTGGGCGGGCCCCCACCACCTGCTGAACACCTCGCTGCCCAGCTGGCTGCAAGGCCTGGGCATGATCTTCTCCCTGATGCTCTGGGCGCCCTCCTGGGGCGGCATGCTCAACGGCCTGCTGACCCTGCGCGGCGCCTGGGACAAGCTCCGCACGGATCCGGTCGTCAAGTTCATGGCCGCGGCGGTGACGTTCTACGGGATGGCCACCTTCGAAGGCCCGCTGCTTTCGATCAAGGCCGTCAACGCCCTCGGACACTACACCGATTGGATCATCGGCCACGTGCACGCCGGCACCCTCGGCTGGAACGGCTTCATGGCCGCGGGCATGTTCTACTGGCTCGTCCCCCGCCTCTGGGGCACCAAACTGCACAGCGAACGCCTCGCGAACCTCCACTTCTGGGTGGGGATGGTAGGCATCCTCTTCTACGTGGCCTCGATGTGGGTGGCCGGCATCGGCCAGGGCCTCTCGCTCAACGAACTCACCGCCGACGGCTCCGCCCCGGCCAACACCTTCATCGAGACCCTGAAGAACATCCTGCCGATGTATTACCTGCGCGCCCTCGGCGGCGGGCTCTACCTCCTCGGCTACCTGCTGATGGTCTATAATCTTTTCCGGACCATCCGCTCCGGCCAGCCCACCGACGGCACGGCGCAGGTGACGGAAGAACCCGTCGCGACCCCGGCTAAGGCGAAGTTCGCGGGCTTCGTCAACGCCCCGGTGCTCTTCACCCTCGGCATCATCGTGAGCGCCTGCCTCTGGCTGCTGGGCCAAGGCGTCTGGATGACGATCGGCCTGACGGGCACGATCGTGCTGACCCTCGCCACGGTCGCCCACTTCGAAATCCGCCAGTACACTTGGAAGAGCTGGCACGAGGAGCTGCTCCACCATGCCTTCCCCTTCTCGGTGCTCACGCTCATCGCCGTGGCCATCGGCGGCGCGCTGCAGATCATCCCGACCGTCGCCCTGTACAAAGGTGACGGCGACGCCCGCCTGCTCGAAGGCCGCGTCCAGCGTCCCTACCGTCCCCTGGAACTGGCCGGCCGCGACCTCTACGTCCGCGAGGGCTGCTACAACTGCCATTCGCAGATGATCCGTACCTTGAAGCCGGACATCCTCCGCTATGGCGCGGGCCAAGGCTACTCGCGGCTCGGCGAATCCATCTACGATCGCCCCTTCCAGTGGGGCTCCCGACGCACCGGTCCGGACCTCGCCCGCGAAGGCCTGCTGCGTCCCGACCTCGCCTGGCATTACCGGCATCTGGTGAACCCGCGCGAACTGGAACCGGATTCGATCATGCCCGCCTACCCATGGCTGAAGGAGAACCAGGTGGACCGCTCCCAGCTGTTCGGACGCATCTCAGCGCTCCGCACCCTCGGCGTGCCCTATCGCGCCGACGCCAGCACGCCCGCGGCGATCCAGAACGACTACGACGCGCAGTCCAAGGAGATCGTGAAGGCCCTCGCCGAGAAAGGCATCCAGGCCGGCGCCGACTCCGAGATGGTCGCGCTGCTGGCCTACCTGCGATGCCTCGGCCTCAACGTCGAAACCCTCAGCGCGGAGGCGCGTCGCTGACATGTTCCGCCGCATCGTCTGGGAGGACCTCCTCCGCGACCTGCAGACCGCCGGGCTGCTCCTCCTCGGCATCGCCATGGTCATCCTCGTGGCCCGCGTGCTGACCACCCCCAAGGACGAGGTCAAGCGCCTCTCCGAACTTCCCCTCAACGACGAATGAGACCTTCGCCCATGAAGAAAGACGACGACCAGCCGGTGATCATGCCGCATGCCTACGACGGCATCCAGGAATACGACCAGAGCCTGCCGAACTGGTGGCTGTTCACGCTCTTCGGCTCGATCGTCTTCGCCTTCGTCTACTGGCTCGCGAACTTCACGACCGGCACGGTCGCCGACGACCGCGTGGCCCTCGACGCCGAGCTCGCCGCGCTAGAGGCCCGGCAGCTGGCCGCGGTGAAGGACCTCGATGAAGCCACGCTCTGGAAGATGAGCCGCAATCCGTCGACGGTCGCCGAAGGCCAGGCGGTCTACGCCACGCTCTGCTTCAGCTGCCATGGCCCGACGATGGCCGGCATCAAGGGCGTCGGCTTCCGCCTTAACGACGACCTCTGGGTCCACGGCAACACCGGCATGGCGGTCTTCCGCAACATCAACGAGGGCGTCGTCTTCGACGGCAAGCCGACCGGCATGGCTTCGCAGAAGGCGCTCGGCACCGGCCGCATCGCGGCCGTGACGGCCTACCTTCTCTCGTTCCAGAAGGAAGGCCAGATGAAGGCCATCGAACGCACGAAGGAGCCCTCGCAGCTGACCCCATGACGTCGAACCGGAGCCCCATCCGCGAAAGCGTGACCACGATCGGACGGGACGGCGAACGCCGCTTCCTGCATCCCGCCATCGTGGTCGGCGCCTGGTGGCGGGCCCGTCGCCTCGTGGCTTGGCTGCTCATCGCGTTCTTCGCGCTGCTACCCTGGGTCGATGTCGGCGGCTTCCCCGCCGTCTTCCTCGACGTCGAGCACCGCCGCTTCCATCTGCTCGGAGCGACGCTCGGCCTCGGCGACGTGTGGCTCCTGTTCTTCGTCATCACGGGCTGGGGCTTCCTCATCTACGCGACCACGGCCCTGCTCGGGCGCATCTGGTGCGGATGGACCTGCCCGCAGACGGTCTACCTCGAGCACGTCTTCCGGGTCGTGGACCGCCTCTTCGAAGGCGACCACGTCAGCCGCGCGAAACTGGATGCCGAGCCGTGGAGCCGGCCCGCCAAGTTCCTGCGCCGCGGCGGCCGGGCGTTGGCCTACCTCATCCTCTGCTGGGCCGTCGCGCACATCTTCCTGGCCTACTTCATCTCGATCCCCGGGCTCTACCCGATGATCACCGCCGCCCCGCAGGCGCATCCCGCGGCGTTCGTCGCGATGGCCGTGGCCACCGGCGTGCTGTTCTTCAACTTCTGGTGGTTCCGCGAACAGCTCTGCCTGATCCTCTGCCCTTACGGACGCCTCCAATCCGCCTTGATCGACGACGACTCCGTCATCGTGGGCTATGACGAGAAACGCGGCGAACCCCGCGGCAAGGCCGCGCCGGGCATCACCGCGGGCGACTGCGTGGACTGCCGTCGTTGCGTGCAGGTCTGCCCCACCGGGATCGACATCCGCCAAGGCCTCCAGATGGAATGCGTCGCCTGCACGGCCTGCGTCGACGCCTGCGACGACGTGATGACCAAGCTCAAGCGGCCCACGGGGTTGGTCCGTTACGCGTCACTCCGGGAGCTGGCCGGCGGACGCACCCGCTTCCTGCGCCCCCGCACGATCCTCTACTCCGCGCTTCTGACGGTCGGCCTGATCGTGGCGACCGTCTCCCTGCTCCGCGTCCAGCCGGCCGGCTTCAAGCTGAGCCGTCCGCCGCAGACCGAGCTCTATGTCGTCAGCGCCGACTCCGTCGCCAACGTCTTCCGCGCCAAGATCCAGAACAAGGACGACGTCCCACGCCGTTTCTTCGTCGAAGCCGAGGCGTCGCCGACGAAGCTGAGCGTGCTGAACCAGTCGGCGGGATTGGTCATCGCGCCGCAGGCGGAAGTCACGCTGCCGCTCACGTTGCTCGTCGACCGCCGGGATTACCGCGGCGAGTTCAACTTCACGCTCCGCCTGCGCAGCGACGACGGCAAGGTTTCGGTGCTGCAGAAAGCCCACTTCATCGGCCCCGCCCCTTCGACCCTCGCCCGATGAGCCTCCTCCGCCGCCATCCTTGGATCCCGCTCGCGGCCCTTTTCCTGGGCTTCGTCGCGGTCTGGGTCTGCTGGCTGCTCATCGCCCACCGCCACGCGCCCGAGCCGATGGTCCCCCATTCCCCTCCGCCCTCCCATGCTCCCGCTCGTTGAGACCGGCGCCGGCGCCTTCCTCGCCGGACTGGCCGTCTCGCCCCATTGCGGGGCGATGTGCGCACCGCTGACGTGCGCGCTCGGTCCTTGGCGGGCGACCGCCGACCAGCGCCTCGGCTTCACGACGGCCTATCACCTCACCCGGACGCTTGCTTATACGTTGCTCGGCGGGCTCGCCGGACTGGTGGGCGCCAAGTTCGGACGCTGGATGGCCTTGCCGCTCATGGATTACCTTCCGTGGGCCATGGTGGTGTTCCTGTTCGCCCTCGCGCTGGGACTCGACCGAGGTTTTCCCGCACCAGCCTTCCTGCGCCGCCGACACGCCCGCTGGATGGAGCGCACGCAAGGCCGCGGCCCGGCGTTCGCCGGCGCCTGGCTCGGCGCCCTGAGCCCTCTCCTCCCGTGCGGACCGCTGCACGCGTTGTTCGGGCTCGCCCTGCTGAGCGGCCACGGCCTGCGCGGGGCCGAGATCGGCTTCGGCTTCGCCCTCGGCACGATTCCCCTGCTCTGGGCCGCCCAGATGGGCTACCACCGGCTGACCCTCCGTCTCGGCGAGGCGCGGAGCATCCGGCTGCGACGCGGCCTCGCCGCCCTCGCCGCCGTCGCGCTCCTCGTGAAGACGGTCTGGTTCAACGCTCCCGGCAATGTCTGCCTCTGAAGCCGCCTGCCGCCACTGCGGCTCCGCCATCCTGAACCGGCTCGCGCCGCCCGGCTTCTGCTGCGCGGGATGCGAGCAGGTGCACGGCCTGATCGTCAGCTGCGGACTCGGACGCTACTACGAACTCCGGGCCGAGGCCATCGCGCCGATCAACGAGACGATCCTCGGCGCCAAGGATTTCGAATGGTTGCAGCAAGCCCAGTCGGCCGGCGACGCTTCCGGGCACCGCACCCTTCGCGTGGCCCTGCGCGGCCTGTCCTGCGTGGGATGCGTCTGGCTGATCGAAAAGCTGCTGGGCGAGATCCCGGGCATGATCGGCGGCCGCGTGAACGCCCACCGAGGCACGCTGCGCCTGGAATGGCGCGCCGGCGCTGACCTCACGCAGGCGGCCGTCCGGCTGGCCGGCTTCGGCTACCTTGTCGTCCCGGACGACGGCGAAGAGCACCGGGAAGAAGACGGGCTCACGACCAGGCTCGGCCTGTGCGCGGCGTTCGCGATGAACGCGATGCTCAACTCGGTGCCCGCATATCTGGGCATGAAATCGGACGAGCAGTTCGCCGGAATCTTCCGTCTGCTCGCGGTCTTCTTCGCCACGCTTTCGATGCTGGTCGGCGGCAGCTATTTCGCGAGCCGGGCATGGGCTTCGCTCCGGCGGGGAAGGCTGCACATGGATCTTCCGATCGCGCTCGGCCTGACGGCCGCCTACCTCGCGGCGTTCGTCGGCTGGGCGCTCGGGCTGCCGAGCCTCGAGTATTGGGATTTCGTCTGCCTGTTCACCTTCCTGATGCTGGTGGGACGTTGGACGCAGGAACGCGCGATCGAACAGAACCGTCGTCGCCTGCCGGCGAGTTCCCCGACCTTGCGGCCGGTCGACATCTTCGAGCATGCGGACAGCGCCGCTCCGCTCCGACGGATCCCCGCCGAAGCGCTGCGTCCGGGCCAGATCTACGCCGTGGCGAGCGGTCAGGTCGCCCCCGTCTGCGGACGACTGGTCGGACAGGAAGCGGAAGTCAGCCTCGCGTGGATCAACGGGGAATCCGAGCCGGTCGTCTATCCGGCCGGCCGGCTCGTGCCCTCCGGTGCGTTGAACATCGGCAAGACTCCCTTGCGCCTCGAGGCGACCGAAGCCTGGGGTGATTCGATGCTCCGCAAGCTCACCGACGCCGGAGGCGACGGCGCCTTCGTGCCGCGGCAGCTGGAGCGGATCCTCAGTTGGTATCTCGGAATCGTCATCAGCCTGGCGGCGCTGGCCTTCGGGCTCCGCGGCGCGCTCACGGGAGACTGGCCGCAGGCCCTGCAAGCCGCCATCTCGATCCTCATCGTCTCCTGCCCCTGCGCGATCGGACTGGCTTTCCCGCTGGCCACCGAACTCGCGGTCGGCGCCTTGCGTCGCGCCGGCGTCTACCTCCGCGACCACCGCGTCTGGGAACGCGCGCTGCGCGTGCGCCAGGTGGTCTTCGACAAGACCGGCACGCTGACGCTGGAAAGCCCGCGTCTCGCGAATCCCGAGCAGCTGTCCGCCCTGCCCGCCGACGCCCGGCGCGCCCTGTTCGCGCTCGTCGATGACAACCTTCATCCCTTCGGGCGCAGCCTGCGCGAAGCGCTCGCCCAAAAGGAGGATCCGGCCCGGCTGGACGGGGTCATGCGCAACGTGCCGGGGGCCGGCGTGATGTTCACCGACGCGCAAGGCGTCGTCTGGACCATCGGCAAGCCCGGCTGGCAAGGCAGCGCCCCGGCTCCGGCGGGGATGTCGGCCGCCGAATTCTGCCGGAACGGCACGCGCCTCGCGCTCTTCCTCTTCGCCGAGCAGGCCCGGGCCTACGCGCAGGAAGTCGTCGACGGCCTGCGCGCGGACGGCGTGGCCGTCTTCATCCTGTCGGGCGACCGTCCGGAGAAAGTCGCCGCGCTGCTTCGCCAGCTTGGCCTGCCTGAGTCCGGCGGGCTGGGCGGCCTCTCACCTGAGGACAAGGCCGCATGGATCCGACGCCACGACGGCGCCACGACGCTCATGCTCGGCGACGGCGCCAACGACGCCCTGGCCTTCTCGGAAGCCACGCTGCGCGGGACGCCGGTGGTGGACCTCGGCCTGCTCGAACAGAAAGCCGACTTCTATCTCCTCGGACGGGACCTCCGCGGACTCGGACGCCTCTTCGTCGTGGCGCGCCACCGCCGGCGTGTGCTGACCGAAGTGTTCGCCTTCACCATCGCCTACAACCTCGCCGCCATCGGCCTCTCCGCCGCCGGCGTCATGTCCCCGCTGCTGGCCACGCTGATGATGCCGACGAGCGCCATCCTCACGCTGGCGCATGTGACTTGGCGCATGCGCAAGGCCTGAGCAAGCGGGCGCAAAAAAGGCCCCGGGGTGAGCCGGGGCCTTGTCGGTGAAGTCAGCCGGGATCAACCCTGGCCGCCTTCGCTGTCACCGCCGCGTTCGCGGAAGGGACGGCGCTCGCCGCGGTCCGGACGGTCGCCACGGGGGCGGTCCATCGGCTTCGGGGCCGGGGTGTATTCGCGACCTTCCTTCTCGGCGATGGCGGCGCGGCGCGAGAGGCGCACGCGGCCCTTGTCGTCGATGCCGACGCACTTGACGATGATCTCGTCGCCGAGCTTGCAGAGGTCCTCGACGCGCTCGACGCGGTGGTCGGCGAGTTCGGAGACGTGCACGAGGCCTTCCTGGCCGGGGAGGCATTCGACGAAGGCGCCGAATTCCTTCACGGAGCGGATGATGCCCTTGTAGGTCTTGTTGATCTCGATCTGCGCCGAGAGGAGGTTGACCTCGTTGACCGCGCGGGCGAGGGACTCGCCGTCGGTCGCGAAGATCGTGACCCAACCGGAGTCGTCCTGGTCGATGTCGAGCTGGCAGCCGGTGTATTCCGTGATGCGCTTGATGTTCTTGCCGCCCGGGCCGATGAGGGCGCCGATCTTGTCCGCCGGGATCTTGATGCGGTGGGTGCGGGGAGCGCAGGACTTCAGCTCGGCGCGGGTGGCCGGCATGGTCTTGGTCATGATGTCCAGGATGGCGTCACGGGCGCCCTTGTTCTGGGCGATGGCTTCCTTGGCGATGGCGATCGGGAGACCGTGGATCTTGAGGTCGAGCTGGAAGGCGGTGATGCCTTCGCGGGTGCCGCAGATCTTGAAGTCCATGTCGCCGTAGTGGTCTTCGGCGCCGATGATGTCGGTGAGCACGCGGTGCTTCACGATCTTACCGGCGGCGTCTTCGGTCACGAGACCGCAGGAGATGCCGGCGACCGGGGCCTTGATGGGCACGCCGGCGTCGAGGAGAGCGAGGGTGCCGCCGCAGACGGAAGCCATCGAGGTGGAACCGTTGGACTCCATGATCTCGGAGACGAGACGGATGGAATACGGGAAGTCCTGCTCGGACGGCAGCACGGAGAGCAGCGAGCGCTCGGCGAGGTTGCCGTGGCCGGTTTCGCGGCGGGAGGTCATGCCGAAACGGCCGGTCTCACCGACCGAGAAGGGCGGGAAGTTGTAGTGCAGGAGGAACGAGCGCTTGCTCGGGCCGCCGGTGATGGCGTCGACTTCCTGGGCGTCCTTGGAGGTGCCGAGGGTGGCGAGGACGAGACCCTGGGTCTCGCCGCGCTGGAAGAGCGAGGAACCGTGGACGCGCGGGAGCACGTCGACTTCGCAGGAGATGGCGCGGAGATCCAGCGGCTTGCGGCCGTCGGCGCGTTCGCCGCTCTGGATGATGGCGTTGCGGTAGACCTTCTCCTGGAGCTTCTCGAAGGCCATCTTGATCTGGCGGGCGTCGAAGACGTCGCCGAGCTCGGCCTTGCAGGCGGCCTTGGCCTTCTCGACCACGGCCTTCACGGCGTCGCCGCGTTCCTTCTTGGAGGAGAGGAAGATCGCCTTCTTGAGCTGGTCGCCTTCGGCGGCCACGCGTTCGCAGATGGCGAGGGCCTTCGGCTCGCAGACGACGAGCGGGAAGACGCGCTTGGTCTTGGAGTACATCGCGGCGAGCTTGCGCTGGGCGGCGATGATCGGCTGGATGGCCTTCTGGGAGTATTCGAGGGCGGCGATGAAGTCGGCTTCCGGCAGCTGGTCGGCCGAACCTTCGATCATCATCATGTCGTTCTCGTTGCCGACGTAGATGAGGTCCAGGTCGGACTCATACTGCTGTTCGTGGGTCGGGTTGACGACGAACTGGCCGTTGATGCGGCCGAGGCGGATGCCGGCGATCGGACCGTTCCACGGGATGTCGGAGCAGAGGAGAGCGGCGGAGGCGCCGTTCACCATGAGCACGTCGGAGTCGTTGATCTGGTCAGCCGAGAGGAGGAGGCCGATCACCTGGACTTCGTTGAGGAAGCCTTCGGGGAAGAGCGGGCGGAGGGGACGGTCGCAGAGGCGCGAGGTCAGGATTTCCTTGTCGGAAGGCTTGCCTTCGCGACGGAAGTAACCGCCCGGGAAACGGCCGGCCGCCGCGAACTTCTCGCGGTAGTCGACGGTCAGGGGGAAGAAGTCCTGGTCGGGGGAGCGCAGGTCTTCGGCGGCGGTGGCCGACACGAAGAGCGTGGTCTCGCCCTTGCTGATGGTGACCGCGCCGTTGGCGAGGCGGGCGATGGAGCCCGTGCTGATCGTGATACCGAGTTCGTCGATGGTCACGGAATGTTTCTGTTTCATGGTTGTTTTATGCTTGGTGCGTTGTGCCGGGCGGGAGTGCCCGGCGGGTTGTGGTTTGGGTGGGTGAAAAGCGGACGTCCCAGCCTAGGCTGGGACGCTCGGTGAACAAAAGCGCCCGGAGGCGCCGTTCACTTGCGAAGATTGAGCTTGGCGAGGAGCGCGTTGTAGCGGTCCAGGTCGCTCGACTTCAGGTAGGCGAGGAGCTTGCGACGACGGTTCGTCAGCATGATCAGGCCGCGACGGGAGTGGAAATCCTTGCGGTGGGTGCGCAGGTGCTCGGTCAGGTGGGTGACGCGGGCGGTGATCAGGGCGACCTGGACTTCCGGAGAACCGGTGTCCTTGGCGTCCTGCTGGTGCTTCTTGATGACTTCAGACTTATTGACCGACATGGTGGTGGTTAGTTTTGGGTTGATGATGGCCGACCTGGGAGAAATTCCCGAAAGCCCCGCCGTTTGGCCGGACTCTCCGTCTGGAACAGGCTTGCGCCTGCCGACCAGCGTGAGAAGGGCTCCGCCCCTCTCCCTAACGAAGTTGACCCATGGAAATGACAGTCCCCTACCCCCTTAGCAAGCAGGAATACCCCACCCGGGCCACTTATTCACACCCCCTGGGAGCTCAGTTTTCGGTAAAAATAACGTCGTAGGCCAGGCAGGCCGCCAGGAGCAAGGCGACCTTGGCCGGCTGGCCGGCGAACTCCGGGGCGACCTCGAGGTGGTAGTTGTCGGCCGAGGTGAACAGTTCCTTGCCTAGGCCGGCCCACTTTTTGTCCATGGTGCCGATGACGACCCCTGCCGGGTCCTTGAGCTGACGGGTCCAGCTGAAGACGCCGCCGCTGAACTCTCCGATCGGACGCTCGTCCGCGTCTTCGACCAGGATCTTGCCGGACAGGGAGAAGAGCTTGTTGCGGAGCGAGCCCAGCTTGCGGCCATGGGCGTCGAAGATCGCGAGCTTCGAGGTCAGGAAAGACCAGCCCTTCTCCAGGCGCAGGGCCACGGTCTGCTGGTCGGCTTCCAGGACGACGATCTCGGTGGGCAGCATCTGCTTCTTCACGAGGAGACGCAGCCACTTGAGCTTCGGCTTCTCCTGCGCGAGGCCCAGCACCTGACCCGAAACCGGGTGCAGCAGATCGTAGGCGTCGGCGAAGCGGAGGACCGCGACTTGCTCGCGGACGAAGAAGGCGGGGTTCTGCAGGAGCATGCCGCATTCAAAACCCCGCTCCCACGCGGGCAAGCGGGAAGCAGGCCGATTAGTCCGTTGACTCCCCTGCCCCGCCTTAGCGTCATAGCAGGCATGGAATCCGGCCCTGAAGACCAACCCCGCCTCACCGGCGCCGAACGCGGCAAGCTGCGCAGCCTCGCGCAGACCCTCGACCCCAAGGTGTTCGTCGGCAAGGCCGGCGTGAACGCGGGCATCGCCAAGCTCCTCGAAGAAGCCTTCCGCAACGCCGACCTGGTCAAGGTCCGCTTCACCGCCGAACGCGACGAGATGGACAAGCAGGCGCAGGAACTGGCCAAGCTCACCGAAAGCGAAGTGATCGGCAGCGTCGGCCGCACCGCGACGTTCTTCAAGCTCGGCGCCGACGTCGAATGACCGATGGACGCCTCGCTGTTTCAGTCACGGCATGAGGCTCTGATCCGACAGGCGGAAGCATCGCTGCGCCGCCTCACCCCTTCGGCGGAGGCCCGTCCGGCCCGTCTGCACGGCGCGATGCGCTACTCGCTCGAAGCCGGCGGCAAACGCCTGCGTCCGGTGCTCTGCCTCGCTTCGGCCGTCGCCTTCGACCCGCAGGCCGACGCCTCGCACGCCGCGACGGCGCTGGAGTGCATCCACACTTATTCGCTGATCCATGACGACCTGCCGTGCATGGACAATTCGGACCTGCGCCGCGGACGCCCTTCGTGCCACAAGGCCTTCGACGAGGCCACCGCCCTGCTCGCCGGCGACGCCCTGCAGCCGCTGGCCTTCGAACTCCTCGCGGTCGGTTACGCCGCCAACCCCGCCCTCGCGACCGCGCTCGTGCGCGAACTCGCCGCGACCGCCGGATCGGCCTTGCTCGTCGGCGGCCAGACCGAAGACATGGGCGGCCTCGCCGCCGGCGCGACCGACGACCGCCTCGAATTCATCCTGCTCGGCAAGACCGCCGCGATGCTCAGCGCCTCGTTCGCCATGGGCGCGCTGGTCGGCGGCGCCTCCGCGGGAGATGTCGAACGTTTCCGCCTCGCCGGACGCGCCTCGGGCATCGCCTTCCAGCTCGTCGACGACCTGCTCGACCTGACGGCCGACGCCGCCCAGCTGGGCAAGCCCGTCGGCGCCGATGCGCAGAACGGCAAGTTCACCTATGCCGGACTGCACGGCGTCGAAGCGACCAAGCAGCGCATCGAAAAACTGACCGCCGAAGCCGCCGCGCACCTGCAGGCGACGCGCGGCGACACCGCCTTCCTCGTCGAACTGGTCCGACGGATGGCGTCGCGCCGCACCTGATCAGTCGTCGAGCCGCCGGCCGCCGGACGGGAGCTGGTCGGGAAGGAATCCGTAATAGGTGCCGACCCACAGGCGCCACGCGAACGCATGGATGAGCGGAGGGACGACGAAGATCGCGGCCACCGCGAGACGCACCGCCCAGGCGCCGTCGAGCCAACCAAGACGATAAGCGGCGAGCACGAGCGGCAGCACGCCGAAGGCCGTGAGTCCGTAATTCCAGACGATCGCGCCGAGGAAGAACCCTTCCTTGCGGCGCAGCGTCATCCCGCAGCCGGCACAATGCGAGGGCGTATCCCAGAGGCGCGCGAATCGGCCTGTCTTATCATCGGCGGCGCGGATGGGAGCGCCGCAGTCCGGACAACGGCCGCAGGCCGACTTCCAGAAGATATCCGCGCGGAACGCCATGCCCTGATGCTGTCCGACGGCGACGAAGTGGCAAGCCAAGCAAAAGGCCGGCCACCTTACGGTAGCCGGCCTTGATGAGCCTATTCGCGGCGGAACTTACTCGGCGGCGGTCTCACCCACCTGGAAGCGGGAGAAGCGGACGATCGAGACTTCTTCGCCGACCTTGGTCTTGGCGGCGGCGATGAGGGCCTGGATCTTCTGCTCGGGATCGCGGAAGTAAGCCTGTTCGAGGAGGCAGGAGTCGGCGAAGAACTTGTCCACGCGGCCGGAGATGATCTTCTCCATGTTGGAGAGCTGGCCCTTCTTGCGGCCTTCGGCGGCGACGACCTGCTTCTCGCCCACGGCGATGCGCTTCTCGAGCTCGGCGATCGCTTCGGCGTTGTTGGCGGCCTTCTGCTCGGCGAGCTGGCCCTTGTAATCCTCGACGACGCGCTTGGCCTCTTCGATGGCCTTGTCGGCTTCGGACTTCGTGAACTCGGCCGCGATCTCGCGTTCCTTGGCGACGACGTCGGCGGAGACGTCTTCGCGGCGGACGAAGCGGGCGTTGTTGGCGACGACCTGCATCGCGAGCTGGCGGGCCAGTTCGGCGACTTCCGGGTTAGCGGCGGCGGCCTGGGTCTTGAGGCCCAGTTCGAGGAGGACGGCGATCTTGGCGCCGGTGTGGACGTAAGCGGAGACGCGGCCCACGCCGGTGGCTTCGAACTTCAGGACGCGGGAGACCTTGAGGTTCTCGCCGATCTTGAGGACCTGGTCGTTGAGGTAGTCGTTCACCTTGCGGGACTTGTCCGCGTGGTAAGCCTGCTCGAGGAGACCATCGACGCCGTTGGCGGCGGCCTGGCCGACGAGGTCCTTGGCGAGGGCCACGAAGGCCTCGTTCTTGGCGACGAAGTCGGTTTCGCAGTTCAGCTCGAGGAGGGTCGCGGTGCGGCCGTCGGCGGAGACGTTGACGGCGAGGATGCCCTCGCTCGCCTTGCGGTCGGCCTTCTTGTTGCGGGTCGCGACGCCCTTGATGCGGAGGATTTCGACGGCCTTCTCCATGTCGCCGTTGGCCTCGGTCAGGGCCTTCTTGCAATCCATCAGACCCGCGCCGGTACGCTGGCGCAGATCGTTGACCGTCTGGGCGGTGATAGCGGACATGGTCGGATTACTTGGACTTGCGAGGAGCGGGGCGCTTGGCCGGAGCGGCGCCTTCGACGGCGTCGGAACCTTCGTTGGCCTTCAGGAGCTCTTCCGAGATCTGCACTTCGGGCTGGACGGATTCGCCGGCGTCCTGACGGGAGACCGGGGTGACGGTCTTGCGGTCCTGGGAGACGACCTTGCGGCGGGAGAGACCGTTCTGGACGGCCTGGGTCAGGACTTCGACGACCAGTCGGATGGACTTGGCGGCGTCGTCATTGCCCGGGACGGGGAACTTGAGGAGGGTCGGGTCGGAGTTCGAGTCGCAGAGGCCGATCACGGGGATGCCGAGACGGACGGCTTCGTTGACGGCGATTTCTTCGAGCTTGGTGTCGACGACGATCATCGCGGCCGGGAGGTCGCGGTATTCGAGGAGGCCTTCGAAGTTGCGGGCCATGCGCGACATCTCGCGCTTAACGGCAGCGGCTTCCTTCTTGTGCATCTTGGCGAGGGAACCGTCCTGCTCCATGCGGAGGTAGGTGCGGTACTTGTCGAGCGAGCGCTTGATGGTCGCGAAGTTGGTGAGCGTGCCGCCGAGCCAGCGGTTCACGGCGAAGGGCATGCCGGTCGACTTGGCGGCCTGGCGGACGACTTCCTGCGCCTGGGGCTTGGTCGCGACGAAGAGCACTTCCTTGCCCTTGGCGGCGGTGTCTTCGACGAAGGCGGCCGCGGCGGCGAGGCAAGCGTGGGTCTTCTCGAGGTCGATGATCGACACGCCGTTGCGGTGGTCGAAGATGTACGGACGGCTGCGGGGATTCCAGCGACGGGTCTGGTGTCCGAAGTGGACGCCGGCATCGAGGAGGTCTTTGACTGTGATGTTCATGGTATGTTTTGGCTCCGTATCCCTTTTCCTGCCGAAGGAGGGGACATTGGATCAGGTATTACTGACTGGGTTTTGGGTTTTATGTCCGAGGCGATCGGCGGTCGCTTCAAACGGTGGAAAGTGGGTTCAAACACCCCTG
>JACCDI012037656.1_pt1 | contig 27419 bp, 25 predicted proteins | sample 7442791 | NCBI WGS metagenome assembly JACCDI01 (sample SAMN15323434, study PRJNA562643) | freshwater metagenome | isolation source: river surface water | place: USA:Blue River Watershed | collected 2017-08-15
CCCACCAGCAAGACAGCCCCAGAAAACATCTCTCTGAGCACCACCACCGGCTAACCCCGCTGCGATCAGCGAAGCCTTGAATTATGACACGAATTCGAGGCCCAGGTCAACTTGCAACGAAAAAATTTCCGCCGCCGCCCCAAGCACCACCCTCCGGCCAGCCTCCAACCACCCCCGCCGCCTGCCCCAGCGCCCCTGCCCGGGCTCTCGCCCGACAAAAGCACCGCTGCGTTCAGCGAAGCCCTCGATTATCGCACGAAATCTCGGACTGAAGCACGCCGCAGCTTCCCAACTGCGTGGTCAGCCTCCAGTGAGGCCCCGGAAATTGTTCTGGGGCAAGATGAACCGGCGCAACGGCCCGCGACCCAAGAGCGGCCAAGGTAGCGCGATTCACCCCCCATGTTCGACCTACGCAAGCTGTTTGCCAAAGATGCCATGCCCGGCGGGCGCACAGCGGCCGAGGCCGCCCAAAGCCCCGGACCCGGCGAGGGCCTGGAGGTCGAGTACGAGCGTCTGATCCGCGCTCAGTTCGAGCGACTCGGGATCTCCAGCGAGTGCGCCACTGTCGAGGTGCGCCGCATTGGGCAGGGCTCCCACGGGTTCGACGTGCTGGTGGCAATGGTGCGGCTGCATCGCTGGGAGCGCGCGTCCGCGCTGAAATTGCTGGTCGGTCTGCCACTGATCGAATCGCGCCTGCGCAAGCTGGTACGCAGCACCTGGCTGGCGGACTACAGCCACTTCGCTGGGCTGTGGCTGCATGCCTCCGAGCACCTGCATGAGGACCCCGGCGTCGAGGAGCTGCGTGAACTGCTGACGTCACTGGCGCCGCCTACCGACCCGCTACCCGCCCGCACGACACCGACAGCAACACGTCGAACCCCGCCTGACGCGGCAAGTGCGCGCGAGAAAGCGGTCAGCCCCCACAGCGCGCCGTTTTCGGGCTGAAACAAGCCCCGGCTTCACGCCGAGAGGGATAGAGGCTTTCTCAAAGGGCGCAGGTGCGAAAGCCCACGAAGTCATGATCGTGCTCGGGCGAAGCAAAGCTGCGGGCGCGCGGATGTTTCTGGCGCGTCGGTGTCGCGAACGAGGCGCCGCGCCGTACGCGAGCCGAGCCCCAGTGCGGCTGCGGATCCATCGGTGAGCCCACCGCCCACGCATCGGGGATGAACCCGGGCCAGGGCCGCAGGGTGCCGGCTGTCCACTCATGCACATCGCCCCAGCGAAAGCCGCGACGCGACGCGGTGACCGCAGCGATTTCCCACTCGACCTCGGTGGGCAGGCGCCGCCCCGACCATCGGGCCCAGGCATCCGCTTCCCACCAGCTCACGTGCATCACGGGCTGGGTAGCGGCCAGACGCGTGGGCTTGCCAAACAGAGTCTGCAGGACGGCTCCGCTGGCCACGCCGATCTGTTCAATATGGCGGGGCGCGCGCCGGCCACCCGCCTCCAACCAGGACCACCCCGTGGGATGCCATAACTCAGGCCGGTCATAACCTCCGTCATCGACGAACTCGACGTATTGGGACCACGAGACGGGCTGCGCGTCGATCTCGAAAGGAGGAACGTCGACCGGATGCGCGGGCCGCTCCAGGGCGGGCGCGAAACCGTCTGGGCCGCTGCCCAGCGTCCATCGCGTGGCGGGCAGGTCCAAGGCGGGCCGGTGCGCCATGGGCGCAGGCACCTGCAGGGGCAGTGCCACACCCCGGTGCTGGGCCAGGACGAGGAGTTGCTCTGCACGGGCGTCTTCATGGCACAGGGCCGCGCGATACAGGTGCAGGCCGGGCTCGGTCTCGTCAGCCCGCTCCAGCAGGTCGAGGGTGGCCTCGAGCTGCTGCAGCATGTAAGCACGCACGGTATCCGGATCCGGCGGCTGATCGGACCCGGCCGGAGGAGATTGGGGATGGAACCAGTCGTCGGCCTGCGGTACGAGTGGCGCGAGGCGCAGTCCATCGGGACCGCCCGCAGCACCGAGCGCGCACTGCGGGTTGCGCAGGATCCACCATTCGGCAAACCACGCCGCCTGCCCGGCCACCTGCCACGCGGGCGGCCCGGCTTCGTCGTGGCCGGCCTCGGCAGTGCCAGCGGCGAGATGCTGCGCGAACAGGTACAGGGTGCGGTTGCGGGCATCCATCAGGGCCAGCGAGAGCGGACCCCTTCCGCTGTGGCGGAAGGCAGGGGAGTCGATTTCTGGCGGGACGGCTGGCGCGGACATGGGAAGCACCGTAGGATGCCAGCACGGGACGATGCAGGGGCGGCAGCGCTGCCCCGTGTTTTCCCTCAGGCGCTAGAGCTTCTGCGATTGCATGAAGCGGTCGAAGGTGGCTTCGGTGAAGCGAAACCAGAGGTTCTGGTCGGAGCGGAAACGGGCGTAGTCGGCGTAGATCCGCTTCCAGTGGTCGTTGCGGGCGGCGATCTCTTCGTAGAGGCCCATGGCCTGCTTGTAGGCCTGGGTCATCAGGTCGGACGGGAAGGGACGCAGGCGCGCACCCGCGGCGACGAGTTGCTTGAGCGCGGGCGGGTTACGCACGTCGTAGCGCGCCTGGGTGAGGACATGGGCATGGGCGCTCGCGGAATCGACAATGGCTTTGTGCTCGGGGCTCAGGACGTCATACGCACGGCGGTGGATGTACAGGTCGAGCTGAAGGCCGCCTTCCCACCAGCCGGGGTAGTAGTAGTAGGGGGCAACCTTGTTGAAGCCCAGCTTCTGGTCGTCGTAGGGGCCGATCCATTCGGCGGCGTCGAGGGTGCCTTTTTCAAGCGCCTGGTAGATCTCGCCGCCGGGGAGGTTCTGCGGTACGCCGCCCAGGCGTTCGATGACCTTGCCCGCGAAGCCGCCGATGCGGAACTTCAAGCCCTTTAGATCAGCGGCACTGGCGATCGGCTTGCGCATCCAGCCCCCCATCTGGGCGCCGGTGTTGCCGCAAGGGAATTGGACGATGCGGTAACCAGCGTAGAACTCGCGCATGAGCCCCAAGCCATTGCCTTCGTAGGTCCAGGCGCTCATTTGCCGGCTGTTCAGCCCGAAAGGAATGGCGCCGCCCAAGGCGAAGGTTTCGTCCTTGCCGAAGAAGTAGTAGGGCGCGGTATGGGCGGCTTCGATCGTGCCGGATTGCACGGCGTCGACCACGCCGAAAGCCGGCAGGAGGTCGCCTGCGGGATGGACGGTGATGTCCAGGCGCCCGCCGGACATCTGCCGAACCCGATGGGCGAAGGCCTCGGCCGCGCCATAGATGGTGTCCAGCGATCGGGGAAAGCTCGAGGCGAGGCGCCAGCGCACGATGGGTTGCGCCTGCACGGCGGGCGCGGTACCCGCAGCCAGGATGCCGCCCAGGCCGGTGCGTGTGAGAAGGGATCGACGATCCATGTCAGAGGCTTCGCGTGGAGAAGTGGGAAACCGCGGATCATCTGCAGGCAAACAGCGCACTGCCTTTCTCAGCGCTGACGCAAAAAAGCCTGCGGAGCGATTCAAAAATACGACCCAAGAAAAAAGGCCCCGCGAGGGGCCCTGGATACAGATGAGGCAACAGCCTGGCAGCGGCGCCCGTCAGAGCTTTTGCCTTTGCATGAAGCTGTCGAAGTTGGCCTCAGTAAAGCGGAACCACAGGTTCTGGTCGGCACGGAATTTGGCGTAGTCGGCGTAGACCTTGCGCCAGTTTTCGTTCTTGGCGCTGATCTCGCTGTAGAGGTCCATCGAGGCCTTGAAGGCGGCGTTCATCATGTCGGCGGGGAAGGCGCGCAGCTTGGTGCCCGAGCCAACCAACTGACGCAGGGCGCCGGGGTTGAGGGTGTCGTACTTGGCCTGCATGGTGATGTGCGCTTGCGCGGCGGCGGCTTCGACGATGGCTTTGTTGTCGGCGGACAGCGCGTCGTAGGCTTTCTGGTTGATGAAGACGTCGAGCTGGGGGCCGCCTTCCCACCAGCCCGGGTAGTAGTAGAAGGGCGCGACCTTGTTGAAGCCCAGCTTTTGGTCGTCATAGGGGCCGACCCATTCGGCGGCGTCGATGGTGCCTTTTTCCAGGGCCTGGTAGATCTCGCCGCCCGGGATGTTCTGGGGCACACCGCCCAGGCGCTCAATGACCTTGCCCGCGAAGCCGCCCACGCGGAACTTCAGGCCCTTGGTGTCTGCCGCGGATTTGATTTCCTTGCGGTACCAGCCCCCCATCTGGGAACCGGTGTTGCCCGCAGGGAAATTGATGATGCCGTACTTGGCGTAGAACTCGCGCATGAGCTTGAGGCCATTGCCCTCGTGCATCCAGGCGGACATCTGGCGGCTGTTGAGGCCGAAGGGGATGGCACAGCCGATGGCGAAGGTCTCGTCTTTGCCGAAGAAGTAGTAGGGCGCGGTGTGGGCGCAATCGACGGTGCCGTTCTGCACGCCATCGACGACGCCGAAGGCGGGCATGAGTTCACCCGCGGGATGGACCGAGATGTCAAAGCGGCCGCCGGACATGGTCTTGACCGCCCGCGCGAAGGTGTCGGCGCCGCCGTAGATGGTGTCGAGGGACTTGGGGAAGCTGGAGGCCAGGCGCCAGCGAATGGCGGGCTGCGCGTGGACAGCGGGGGCAGCTCCTGCGGCCAATACACCGGCAATGCCGGCGTTCTTGATCAACGATCGACGATCCATGACAAACGCTCCTTGAGGGCAATAGAAAAAGTGAACGGCGGGCCTGATAGCCCGCCGACTTAAAACTATTGTACTAATGGAGGTGTTGGGTGATGGGCCAGGGTTTCCCCCTGGCCTGGTCGTCAAGCGGAAGTCAGGTCGCCCCGTAGCGTTCGCGCACGGAACGCTCGATCCCTGCAGCGTCCAAACCCTGCAGGGCCAGCAGGCGCGCCGGGTCGCCATGCTCGATGAAGCGGTCGGGCAGTCCGAGCTGCAAGACGGGCTTGAGCACACCCGCCGCCTGCAGCGCCTCGAGCACCGCACTGCCCGCGCCGCCCATGACGGCGCCCTCTTCCAGCGTGACCAGTGCGTCATGCTGGCCGGCAACCTCGAGCAGGAGCTCGACATCGAGCGGCTTGGCCCAGCGCATGTTGACCACGGTGGCGTCCAGGCGCTGGGCGGCCTCGAGCGCGGGATACAGCAAGGTGCCGAAGGCCAGGAGGGCCACGCGGCGCCCCTGCCGGCGGATCTCACCCTTGCCGAAAGGCAAGGGCTCGAGGCCTGCCGCCACCGGCACGCCCGCGCCCGCACCGCGCGGGTAGCGCACAGCGACCGGATGGTCCTGGTGGAAGGCGGTGGTGAGCAGGCTGCGGGTTTCGGCCTCGTCGGCGGGACAGGCCACGCTGACGTTGGGGATGCATCGCAGATACGGGATGTCGTAGGCGCCCGCGTGCGTGGGGCCGTCGGCACCGACGATGCCGGCGCGGTCCAGGGCGAAGACCACCGGTAGTTTCTGCAGGGCGACGTCGTGTATGAGCTGGTCGTAGGCGCGCTGCAGGAAGGTGGAATAGATGGCAACCACCGGCTTGGCGCCCTCACAGGCCATGCCGGCGGCGAAGGTGACGGCATGCTGTTCGGCGATGCCGACGTCGTAGTAGCGCTCGGGGAAGCGCTTTTCGAATTCGACCATCCCGGAGCCCTCGCGCATGGCCGGCGTGATGCCCACCAGGCGCGCGTCCTGGGCGGCCATGTCGCACAGCCACTGGCCGAAGACCTGGGTGAAGGTGGTCTTGGGCGGCGTGGCCGGCGGCGTGATGCCGACCTTGGGATCGAACTTGCCAGGGCCGTGGTAGGTGACCGGATCGGCCTCGGCCAGCTTGTAGCCCTGGCCCTTGCGCGTGACCACGTGCAGGAACTGGGGGCCCTTGAGGTGGCGGATGTTCTCCAGCGTGGGAATCAGGGAGTCCAGGTCGTGGCCGTCGATGGGGCCGATGTAGTTGAAGCCGAACTTCTCGAAGAGGGTGGCCGGTACCACCATGCCTTTGGCATGTTCCTCGAAGCGCTTGGCCAGCTCGAAGAGGGGCGGTGCCACCTTGAGCATGTTCTTGCCGACGCTCTTGGCAGCGGCGTAGAACTGGCCGGACATCAGCTGCGCGAGGTAGCGATTGAGCGCGCCCACCGGCGGGCTGATGGACATGTCGTTGTCGTTGAGGACAACCAGCAGGTCGCAGTCGGCGACACCGGCGTTGTTCAGGGCCTCGAAGGCCATGCCGGCGGTCATGGCGCCATCGCCGATGATGGCCACGGCCTTGCGGTCCTCGCCCTTGCGGCGCGCGGCCAGGGCCATGCCCAGAGCCGCCGAGATGCTGGTGGAGGAATGCGCGGTGCCGAAGGCGTCGTAGGGGCTTTCGGACCGCAGCGGGAAGCCGGACAGGCCCCCGAGCTGGCGCAGGGAGTCCATGCGGTCGCGACGACCGGTGAGGATCTTGTGCGGGTAGGTCTGGTGACCCACGTCCCACACCAGCCGGTCATGCGGGGTGTTGAAGACGTAGTGCAGGGCGATGGTGAGTTCGACCGTGCCCAGGTTGGAGCTGAGGTGACCGCCGGTGCGCGAGACGCTGTCCAGAACGTAGGCGCGCAGTTCGTCGGCGAGCTGGGGCAGCTGGGGGCGCGTCAGGCGGCGCAGTTCCGTGGGGGTCGCGATTGATTCAAGCAGGGAAGCCATGCGGGTCGTCCGTCCTGTCGTCTGTCGTGTCGTCTGTCGTGTGTAGTGCTTGCGGGGGCGCGTTCAGCTGTCTCGCCGGATCACCATGTGGGCCAGCGCCAGCAGGGCCCGCGTGTCGGTCAGCCCGCTGGCGGTCAGGGCGCTGGCGGCTTCGTCGAACAGGCTCGCGGCATAGGCGCGCGAACGCTCCAGCCCGAGCAGCGAAACATAGGTGGGCTTGTCCTGGGCGGCATCCTTGCCGGCGGTCTTGCCCAGGGTGGCGGAGTCGGCGGTGACATCCAGGATGTCGTCGACCACCTGGAAGGCCAGGCCGACGGCGTCGCCGTAGCGGGCCAGCGCGTCACGGGCCGGCGCAGGAGGCGCACCGCAGGCAGCGCCCATCATGACGCTGCCTCGCAGGAGGGCACCGGTCTTCAGGCGATGCATCTGGCGAAGCTCGTCTTCCTGGAGGGCATGGCCCACGCTGGCCAGGTCGATGGCCTGGCCGCCTGCCATGCCCTCGTGGCCGGCGGCGCGGGCCAGCAGGCCGCACAAGGCGGCTTGGGTGTGCTCGGGCATCTCGGTGGGGGACGGGGTGAGCAGCTCGAAGGCCAGGGCCTGCAGCGCGTCGCCAGCCAGCAGGGCCTGCGCCTCGCCGAACTGCACATGGACCGTGGGTTTGCCACGGCGCAGGACATCGTTGTCCATGCAAGGCATGTCGTCGTGGACCAGCGAGTAGGCGTGGATCAATTCGACCGCGCAGGCCGCGCGCAAGGCCGCCTGGGGGTTGCCCGCCACGGCTTCGGCAGCGGCCAGTACCAGCAGGGGCCGCAGGCGCTTGCCCCCATCGAGCACGGCGTAACGCATGGCCTGGCCCAGGCCGGCCGGGGCTTGGGCTACGACCCAGCGGTCCAGGGCCGACTCGACGCTGGCCAGGTGGGCGGCGCTCCAGCGAGGGAAATCGAAGGGGGTCATTCCTGCGTCCACGGCTTGAGCGTGCCTTCGTCCAGGACCTTGATCTGCTGGTCTACCGCCTCCAGCTTGCTGCGGCAGAACGCCAGCAACTGGGCGCCGCGCTCGTAGCCAGCCAGCATCTGCTCCAGGGGCAGCTGTCCCGACTCGATCTGCGCGATGAGTTGCTCGAGCTCCTCGAGGGCAGCCTCGTAGGTGGCGGGGGTGGCGGACGTGGCCTTGGGCATGGTGCGGACGGACTGAAAGGGAGATTTTAGGCTCCGGGCGGGGGGGCCTCCCGGCTTAGGATAGCGGGCACCGCACCGGCGGCGTCCCGCCCCGTCAACCCGTCCAGGAGACCCGATGAAGCACGATGACCCCGATTGGCTCGAAGCCATGTACAACAACCGTGCGCGAGTGCCTGATCATGCCGAGCACTTCGAGCGCTGGGCGCGCGATTCGCAGCGTGTGCGGGAGCGCCAGCCCTGCACCCTGGACATCGCCTACGGCCCCTCCTCCGGCCAAAGGCTGGACGTCTTCCCGGCCGCCCAGGCCGGTGCGCCGGTGGTGGTCTTCATTCATGGCGGTTATTGGCGATCCATGGACAAGAAGGATCACGCCTTCGTGGTGCCGCCCTGGACCGAGGCCGGAGCCTGCGTGGTGGTGCCCAATTACGACCTGTGCCCGAAGGTCCCGCTGACGGAAATCGTGATGCAAATGGTGCGGGCGCTGGCCTGGACCTGGCGCCACATCGCTCGCCACGGCGGCGACCCCAGCCGCATCAGCGTGGCGGGGCATTCGGCGGGCGGACACCTGGCGGCCATGCTGCTGTCGTGCCTCTGGGACCGCTACGACCCCGCCCTGCCCCCCGATCTGGTGACGCGGGCCTTGTCGATCTCGGGGCTGTTCGACCTGGAGCCGATACGGCGCACGCCGTCCATGCAGGAATCGCTGCGACTGACGGCCGAACAGGTGCGCCAGGCGAGCCCGGCGCTGCTGCCTGCGCCGGCGCGCGGGCAGCTGGTGTCGGTGGTGGGCGGCAGCGAGAGCATGGAGTTCCTCCGGCACAACGAAATGATTCGCCGCGCCTGGGGACCGAAACGCGTACCGGTGTGCGAGGCGCTGCCGGGGCTGAATCACTTCAGCGTGGTGGAAGCACTGACGGTGCCAGGGCACCGCCTGAACAGGCTGGCCCTGGACCTCGTGGCGGATTGAGGCGCGGGCCTGCAGGCGCAGGGGCGCCTACATCAACAGGTGTTCGCCCGCGTTGTCACCGCCCAGGATCACGTAGTTGACCTTGCGGATGTCCATGAGCGTGCGGCCGCCCGCGTAGCTGATGGAGCTCTGGACGTCTTCTTCCATCTCCCGCAGGGTGTGGGCAAGCTTGCCCTTGACCGGCTCGAGGATGCGCTTGCCTTCGACGTGCTTGTACTCGCCCTTGTTGAAGTCGGAGGCGGAGCCGTAGTACTCCTTGTACAGCTTGCCATCGACTTCCACGGTCTGGCCCGGCGATTCTTCATGACCGGCGAGCAGGGAGCCGATCATGACGAAGGTGGCGCCGAAGCGAATGCTCTTGGCGATGTCGCCATGCTCGCGGATGCCGCCGTCGGCGATGATGGGTTTGGTGGCCACACGGGCGCACCACTTGAGCGCCGATAGCTGCCAGCCGCCGGTGCCGAAGCCAGTCTTCAGACGGGTGATGCAGACCTTGCCCGGGCCGATGCCGACCTTGGTGGCGTCGGCACCCCAGTTCTCGAGGTCGATGACGGCCTCGGGCGTGCCCACGTTGCCAGCGATCACGAAGCTGGCCGGCAGTTTTTTCTTCAGGTGCGCGATCATGCGCTGCACGGTGTCGGCGTGGCCGTGGGCGATGTCGATGGTGATGTATTCCGGCACCAGACCCTGGGCGGCCAGGGTGTCGACGGTGGCGTAGTCGGCGGCCTTCACGCCCAGCGAGATCGAGGCGTAGGCGCCCTGCGCATGCATCTGGCGCACGAAGGCCACGTTGTCCAGGTCGAAGCGGTGCATCACGTAGAAGTAACCGTTTTGCGCCATCCACAGGCAGATGGACTCGTCCACCACCGTCTTCATGTTGGCGGGAACGACCGGGATACGGAAGGTGCGGCCGCCGAGCTCGACGCCGGCGTTGCACTCGGAGCGGCTTTCCACACGGCACTTGCGTGGCAGCAGCAGGACGTTGTCGTAATCGAAGATTTCCATACCAGGCTCCAGGGAACTGTTTGAAGAACAGGGAGAGCGCTTGGATGTTGGCCCGGAGCCCACGGCGCCGGGGATCGCGCAGATCGCCGGGCCGAAAGAGACCGGGCCGCAATGCTTGGGCCCGGTGGCTGATTCTAAACCCCGTGGCCGACGCCTCGCGCGCCAGGGATTTCGGGTACCGGGCCCCCGCCAGGCGCAGCGCGCTTTCTACAATGCGGCATGTCCCTTGATGTCTCGCCGTTTTCTTCCGCCGCCCCCGACGCGCCCCTGCTGCGGCAGCTCAATGAGGAACAACGTGCCGCGGTCGTCCTGCCCTCTGAACACGCCCTGATCCTGGCCGGCGCCGGCTCAGGCAAGACGCGGGTGCTGACCACGCGCATCGCCTGGCTGCTGTCCACCGGCCAGATCTCGCCTGGCGGCGTGATGGCAGTGACCTTCACCAACAAGGCGGCCAAGGAGATGATGACCCGCCTGGGCACCATGCTGCCGGTCAACGCGCGGGGCATGTGGATCGGGACCTTCCACGGCCTGTGCAACCGCTTCCTGCGCGCCCACTACAAGCTGGCGAACCTGCCCCAGAGCTTCCAGATCCTGGACACCCAGGACCAGTTGTCGGCGATCAAGCGGCTGATGAAGCAGTACAACATCGACGACGAGCGCTTTCCGCCCAAGGAAACCCAGTGGTTCATCAATGGATGCAAAGAGGACGGCCAGCGCCCCGGCGACGTGACGATCCGGCATGACGAGGACCGCCGCCGCGTGGAGATCTACCAGCTGTACGAGGACCAGTGCCAGCGCGAAGGCGTGGTGGATTTCGGCGAGCTGATGCTGCGAAGCTACGAGCTGATGCGCGATCACGCGCCGGTGCGCGAGCACTACCAGCGGCGCTTTCGCCACATCCTGATCGACGAGTTCCAGGACACCAACCGGCTGCAGTACGCGTGGATCAAGGTGTTCAGCGGCGGCACGGGTGGCCCCTCGGGCAGCGGCAATGCCGTCTTCGCGGTGGGCGATGACGACCAGAGCATCTACGCCTTTCGCGGCGCGCGCGTGGGCAATATGGCCGATTTCGTGCGCGAGTTCGCGGTGCGCCATCAGATCAAGCTGGAACAGAACTACCGCAGCTTCAGCAACATTCTGGATTCGGCCAACGAGTTGATCAGCCACAACAAGGGGCGCCTGGGAAAGAACCTGCGCACCACGCAAGGTCCCGGCGAGCCGGTGCGGGTGTACGAGGCGCCCACCGATCTGGCCGAAGCGCAGTGGATGGTGGACGAGGCGCGGCATCTGGTGCGTGGCGACCACGACCCGCTCTCGGGCGGTATCGCGCGCCAGGAGATTGCGGTGCTGTATCGAAGCAACGCACAGAGCCGGGTGATCGAGACCGCGTTATTCAACGCGGGCGTGCCGTACCGGGTGTATGGCGGCCTGCGCTTCTTCGAGCGGGCCGAGATCAAGAACGCGCTGGCCTACCTGCGCCTCTTGGAGAACCCGCACGACGACACCTCGTTCCTGCGGGTGGTGAATTTCCCGCCCCGAGGCATCGGCGCGCGCAGCATCGAGCAGCTGCAGGATGCGGCGCGCAGCGCGGGCTGCTCGCTGCATGACGCGGTGAGCGCGACGACAGGCAAGGCCGGCGCCAACCTGGGCGCCTTTGTCGCCAAGATCGACGTGCTGCGCGAACAGACCCAGGGGCTCACGCTGCGGGAGATCATCGAGCTGGTGCTGCAGCATTCGGGGCTGATCGAGCATTACCAGGCGGAGCGCGAAGGGGCGGACCGGGTGGAGAACCTGGAGGAACTGGTCAACGCCGCCGAGAGTTTCGTGACGCAGGAAGGCTTCGGGCGCGACGCGGTGGCCTTGCCGGTGGACGAACTGGCGCAGTCGCCGGTGAGCCAGGGCCTGGACCCGAGCCAGCCCGTACTGGATGAACCAATCAACGCGCCCCTCACAGGCGATGTGGCGCCCGATACCGGCGAGACCTTGTCACCCCTGGCGGCCTTCCTGACCCATGCGGCCCTGGAGTCCGGCGACAACCAGGCCCAGGCCGGCCAGGACGCGGTGCAACTCATGACGGTGCATTCGGCCAAGGGGCTGGAGTTCGACTGCGTCTTCGTGACCGGGCTGGAAGAAGGCCTGTTCCCCAGCGAGCGCTCGATGGCCGAACACGAAGGCCTGGAGGAGGAGCGGCGCCTGATGTATGTGGCGATCACACGGGCGCGCCAGCGGCTGTACCTGAGCTACTCTCAAACCCGGATGTTGCATGGCCAGACCCGCTACAACATCCGCAGCCGCTTCTTCGACGAGCTGCCCGAACACGCGCTCAAGTGGCTCACGCCCAAGCAGGCGCCGATGCCGGCGCCCTCGGCCTTCGGCTTCGGGTCGGGCTACGGGCGCAGCCAGTACCCGCGCGACCTGTCACCCGGCGTCTTCGCCAGCCCGCCGGTGCCGCCACAAAAGGCCGCACCCGCGCACGGCCTGCGTTCGGGCATGCAGGTGTTTCACAACAAGTTTGGTGAGGGCACGGTGCTGATGCTCGAAGGCACCGGTGACGACGCCCGGGCGCAGGTGAAGTTCGGGCGGCACGGCGTGAAGTGGCTGGCCCTGTCGGTGGCCAAGCTCACACCCGTGGGTTGATCACTCCGAGGACGCGACCGGGTCTGCCTGCGGGGACGGCGCCTCTTCGGAGAAGCAGGCCTGGAAGCTGAAGTAGATCGAGGTGGTGAACATCGCCGCCAGCAAGAGGGCGGTCGGCATCATGACCGCCTGGGCCACCGATGGCCCACCCACCAGGCCGGCCGCCAGACCCAGCACCGAACCCACCACCATGAACACCGCCACCCAGGCCAGGCTGTACACCAGGTGGGCGCCGAAGTTGCGCATGACCGCCACCACGCTGAAGAAAAGGCTCTTGGCCGGTGTGACGCCATGCCAATGCACCAGCGCCGGGGCGTGCCAGAACATGAGGAACAAGGGCAGGTGCAGCGCCAGGGCAAGCACGGTGGCGACGTTGACCTGCGGGCCATCCGCGTTGGGTAGTGGCGTGCCGGCGATCAAGGTGGCCAGGCCTGTGGCCAGCATCGAGCCCACGGTATAGGCGGCGCCCAGCACCAGCATGGCCTGCAAACGCTGGCGACCGGCGCGGAAGGCGCTGAACAAAACGGAGGGCATGGGAAACCGTCCACGCTGGGCTTCGGCCGTCGCGGCCATGAGACCCAAGGTGGCAGCAGGCACCAGCATGCCAGCAAGCACCGGGCCGATCAGGGGCAGGAGCGCCGCCACCATCACCAGCGCCATGTACATGAAGAACAAGCCCGCCAACGCCAGCGGCTGCTTGAAGAAGGTGCGCATGCCGGCACGCACCCAGGCGATGCCATCGCGCGCAGGAACGACGTTGAGTTTCATGAGCGCAATTTAACGTGGTTTGGCCATCGGCGGGACCCGGCCCGCAGCCTCAGGCCCGAAGGGGATGGGCCAGGCGCTGGCGCAGCACCCGCTCGAAGTGGGCCGGGTCGTGCGGCTTGAGCATGCTGGCTTCGCGCGGAAGGTGGAAATCCCACAGACGGGAGATCCAGAAACGCAGGGCCCCGGCGCGCAGCATGGCGGGCAGCAGACCGCGCTCAGCGGCGGTGAGGGGACGGCGGGCCGCATAGGCCCGCAGCAAGGCGTCCGCCCGGGCCGTGTCGTGGGCCCCCGTGGCCAGGTCGATGCACCAGTCGTTCAGGCAGACCGCGAGATCGAACAGCCAGGTGTCGACACCGGCGAAGTAGAAATCGAAGATGCCCGTGAGCTCGGGGCCGTCGGGCCCTTGGTCGAACATGACGTTGTCGCGAAACAGGTCGGCATGCACCGGCCCGCGTGGCAGCGAGGCGTAGGCCGCGCTGGCGGCCACATGGTTCTGGTAGGCCAGTTCACCTTGCAGCAGGGCCGCCTGGCCCGGGTCGAGAAAGGGCAGGACCACCGGCACGGTTTCGTTCCACCAGGCCAGGCCCCGCAGGTTCGGCTGCGTGCGGTCGTAGTCACGGGCCGCCAGGTGCATACGGGCCAGCGCGTCGCCCACACCGGCGCAATGGGCCGCAGTGGGCGCGAGTTCGCTGCGCCCGCGCAGGCGGTCGACCAGCGCGGCGGGCTTGCCGCACACGGTGTGCAGCAAGTCGCCATTGGCATTGCCCTGGGGATCGGGCACCGGGATACCGCGCTGGGCCAGGTGCTTCATCAGGTACAGGTAAAACGGCAGCTGCTCGGAAGTGAGCCGCTCAAAAAGCGTCAGCACCCACGGGTGGGCCTGGCCGTCCTGTTCGCTGGTGACGAAGTAGTTGGTGTTCTCGATGCCGCCCTGGATGCCTTGAAGCTCGGTCAGGTCACCCAGGTGCAGCTCGCGCAGGAGTTCGCTCGCCGCGTCGGCGGAAACTTCGGTAAAGACGGCCATGGCGTGAAATCAGAAGCGAAGCACGTTCCAGGAGCGTTGGCCGCCGGGGTTGTCCAGGCCCTCGCGCGCGTCGCGGGGGCGGCCGCGGATCAGGGAACTGGGCTGGATCTCGTAGGCGGGCACGCCCTCCACCTTGGGCTGGACGGTGATGCTTTGGGTCTGGCCGCCCACGCGTACCTCGTCGATGCGGCTGCCGGCGTCCTCATGGCGCAGGCGTTCGATCTTCTGGTTCTGGCGGCCGTCCAGAGGCTCGGCGGGGCCGGGGGCCACGACGGGCACCTGGGCCAGGGCCGTGTTGGCCAGGCCAAGAAGGACGGAAAGCATCACGATGGCGCGCATCCCCGCATTGTAGGAGGGGCGGCCCGGCAGGGCCCGGCAGGCACAATCGTGGCATGAGTGAGCCCCAGCCCCCGCAGCCTGCCGAGTCACCCCGCCCCACCCTGTTGCTGGTGGACGGCTCCAGCTACCTGTACCGAGCTTTCCACGCCATGCCCGACCTGCGGGCCGTGCCTGGCGACCCCACCAGCGCCGCGACCGGCGCGATCCGGGGAATGATCAACATGATGCAGAAGCTGCGCAAGGACGTGCGCGCCGACTATGCGGTGTGCGTGTTCGATGCGCCGGGCAAGACCTTCCGCGACGAGCTGTACCCGCAATACAAGGCGAACCGATCGTCCATGCCCGACGACCTGCGGGCGCAGGTCGCGCCGATCCACGAGGTGGTGCGCCTGCTCGGGTGGAAGGTGATGGGCGTACCCGGCGTCGAGGCCGACGACGTGATCGGAACCCTCTCGCGGCTGGCCACGCAACAGGGGCTGTCCACCGTGATCTCCTCCGGCGACAAGGACCTGAGCCAGCTGGTGAACGAGCACGTGATGGTGATCGACACCATGAACGATCGCCGCCGCGACGTGGCCGGCGTCACCGCCGAATTCGGCGTGCCGCCGCAGCTGATGATCGACTACCAGACCCTGGTGGGCGACACCGTGGACAACGTGCCGGGCGTGGACAAGGTCGGCCCCAAGACAGCGGTCAAGCTGCTCACGGAATATGGCTCGCTGGACGCGCTGATCGCGCGCGTGCACGACGTCAAGGGCGCGGTCGGCGAGCACCTGCGCAAGGCGCTGGACTGGCTGCCCACCGGGCGCGCCCTGGTGACCATCCGCACCGACTGCGACCTGCGCGAGCACCTGCCGCGCCTGCCTGCCCTGGACGACATCGTGCTGGGCGGACAGGACAGCGAGGCGCTCAAGGCCTTCTACGAACGCCATGGCTTCAAGGGCCTGGCGCGCCAGCTCGAAGAACACGCGCAGCCCGAGGAGGAAAAGGGACGCAAGCCCCGCGGCGGCGCGAAGGCGCAGGGCCCGGACCTGTTCGACGTGCCGGAGGCCCCCGTGGCAGGCGCGACGCGGGAGGCCACCAACCTGCAGTACGAGACGGTGCTGACCTGGGAACAGTTCGACGCCTGGATGGCGCGCATCGAAGCCGCGGACCTGGTGGCGGTGGACACCGAGACCACGTCGCTGGACGAGATGCAGGCGCAGATCGTGGGCCTGTCCTTCAGCACGCAGCCGGGGGTGGCCGCCTATATCCCGCTGGCACACGCCTACCCGGACGCGCCCGTGCAGCTGCCGATCGACGAGGTGCTGGCGCGACTGAAGCCCTGGCTGGAGAACCCCGCGCGCAAGAAGCTGGGCCAGCATGTGAAGTACGACCGGCATGTGTTCGCCAACCACGGCATCGAGGTGGCGGGCTACGCCCACGACACCATGCTGCAAAGCTATGTGCTGGAAGTGCACAAGCCCCACGGTCTGGCCAGCCTGGCCGAGCGCCATCTGGGGCGTGGCGGGGTGGACTACGAATCCCTCACCGGCAAGGGCGTGCACCAGATTTCGTTCTCGCAGGTGGCGATCGACAAGGCCGCCGACTACGCCTGCGAGGACGCCGATCAGACCCTGGACGTGCACCGCGTGCTGTGGCCTCGCCTGGAACGTGAGGAAAAACTGCGCTTCATCTACCAGCTGGAAATCGAGAGCAGCGAGGCCCTGTATCGGGTCGAGCGGCACGGCGTGCTGATCGACGGGCCCACGCTGGCGCGTCAGAGCGCTGAATTGGGCCAGCGCATCGTGCAGCTGGAGCAGGAGGCCCACGCACTGGCCGGTCAGCCTTTCAACCTGGGCAGCCCCAAGCAGATCGGCGACATCTTCTTTAGCAAGCTGGGCCTGCCCGTGGTGAAGAAAACGGCCACCGGCGCGCCCAGCACCGACGAAGAGGTGCTGGAAAAACTGGCCGAGGACTACCCCCTGCCCGCCAAGCTGCTGGAGTGGCGCGGCCTGTCCAAGCTCAAAGGCACGTACACCGACAAGCTGGCGCACATGGCGCACCCTCGCACGGGCCGGGTCCACACGCACTACGCGCAGGCGGTGGCGGTGACGGGGCGGCTTTCAAGCAACGAGCCCAATCTACAGAACATCCCGGTCAAGACCGCCGAGGGTCGGCGCGTGCGCGAGGCCTTCATCGCGGCGCCAGGCCACCTGATTGCCAGCGCGGACTACAGCCAGATCGAGCTGCGCATCATGGCCCACCTGAGCGAGGACGCGGCCCTGATCCGCGCCTTCAACGAGGGGCTGGACGTGCACCGCGCGACGGCTGCCGAGGTGTTCGGTGTCGCGCCCGACCAGGTTTCCAGCGAACAACGACGCTACGCCAAGGTGATCAACTTCGGCCTGATCTACGGCATGAGCAGCTACGGCCTGGCCAAGAACCTGGGCATCGACAACACCGCGGCCAAGAACTACATCGAGCGCTATTTCCAGCGTTATCCGGGCGTCAAGCAGTACATGGACGAGACCCGCCTGTCGGCCAAGGCCCAGGGCTATGTGGAGACCGTGTTCGGGCGGCGCCTGTACCTGCCCGAGATCAATTCACCCAATGGCCCGCGCCGTGCGGGGGCCGAGCGGGCCGCGATCAACGCGCCCATGCAGGGCACGGCGGCCGATCTGATCAAGCTGTCGATGGTGAAGGTGCTGGACACGCTGGACGCGCAGCAGCGCCGCACGCGAATGATCATGCAGGTGCATGACGAACTGGTATTCGAGGTGCCGCAGGACGAGGTCGACTGGGTGCGCGCCGAGGTACCCCGCCTGATGGCGGGCGTGGCGCAGCTGCGGGTGCCGCTGCTGGCGGAAATCGGTGTGGGCGAGAACTGGGAGAAGGCGCACTGAGCGCACACGCTCGGCGCGATCAGCCGCAATACACCCGCACCACCCGGCCGCGCTCGTCGAGCTGCAGGTTCAGGCGGCTGGTGTCGTATTCCTTGGTGACCATGTCGTCGTGGCCGATCACGCGAACGGTCTGCGCGCCGGCCAGCTGCCGTGCCGTTTCAGCCCGTTGGGGCGACGCGGGCTGGCCCACCGCGCCCTGGGCGGGCTCGGCATTGCAAGCACCGGTGGCACGCGGCATGGCCTCAGCGACCACGGTGGGAGCCTGCGGCGAGGGGGGCGCGCAGGCAGGCAAGAGCAGGGCCGCGACCCAGGCCAGCCCACTCCAGGGACGGTGCACACCGCGCATAAGGGATCCTTTCGGGCATCAGGAGGCAAGGGCAATCGGAATGCCTGGCGCCGTTGGACGCTCATCGATTATGGATAAGATCAGCGCCCTGCTGGCAGCTGCCACAGCCCCGTGACGCGACTGCCCCCACCTCAAGCATGAACCTGATCGCCATCATCATCGCCACCCTCTGCGCCGGCATCGGCAGCGTCTGGGTGGCCGCCCTCCTGATGCGACTGGGCGTGCGCTCCAAAAGCGACGGCGCCCCCGTCGGCGCTCAGCACCTCCTGAGCCTGGCCGCAGGCGCGCTCATGGCCACCGCGTTCATGCACCTGCTGCCCGAAGCCTTCGAAAGCGACGCTGGCGCCAAGTCCCTCTTCGCCACCTTGCTGGTGGGCCTGGTGTTCTTCTTCCTGCTGGACAAGGCCGAACTGTGGCACCACGGGCACGAGCACCACCACGGGCACGCGCACGACCATACGCACCACGGGCACGCGCACGGGCATGCCCACGACCACGGCCGCACGCTGCAATCGGGCGGCTGGACGGTCCTGGCGGGCGACAGCGTCCACTGCTTTGGCGACGGCATCCTGATCGCTTCGGCCTTCATGGCGGACATGCGGTTGGGGGTGATCGCCGCGCTCTCGGTGCTGGCCCACGAAGTACCCCACCACATCGGCGACCTCGCGGTGCTCGGCGAGACCAGCGGCAGTCGGCGTATCGCGTTGCTCAAGGTGTCGATGGCGGGGGCGGTGACCCTGCTGGGCGGCATCGCCGGCTGGTGGCTGGTGGATCAGCTGCATGATTTCCTGCCCTTCTTTCTAGCGGTCGCCAGCAGCAGCTTCATCTACGTGGCGCTGGCCGACCTGATTCCCCAGCTGCAAAAGCAGCTGGGCGCGCGCGCCACCGCGCTGCAGGTCGCCTGGCTGATGGCCGGCATCGGCCTGGTGATGGCCGTAAGCGAGCTGGCGCACGGCGCCCACTGACACCCCGTCCGGGTCCCGCCCCGGCGCGTTCCCCCTCTCTTCCTACGCGCCTGCGCACGAGGCGCCGCCCTGCGCACGCGTTTGTCCGACAGGCTGACCCGTTCCCGCGGTCTACGGTGGCAGGCCTGACAGGAGCACCCATGCCCGCACGTGACGAGGAAGAACGCGAGCGCCCCCCGCCCAGCCGCTGGGAGGGCGAGGCCCCGGCGGACCCGCAGGCGCAGCCCTGGCGACGCGACGCTCCGTATGCGGCCAGCGGTGATCCAGGCAGTGATCCAGGCCGCGACACCGCTGCGACACACGGCACCGGCTGGGGCAGCCCGCCGGGCCAGGGCAGCGGCCCGGTCCAGGGGACGGCCTATGGCAGCGGTCGCTGGGGCCGGGGTGCGGGGCAGGAAAGCCCCAGCGGATACGGGGGCCCTTCCGCCACCGGCTATGGCCAGGGCATGCCCGGCTACAGCGGCTACGGCCAGGGCGACCCGGGCGCGGGGGTGAGCCATGCTGGCGCGTCCGGCTATGCCGGGTACGCGGGCGCCCACACGCCGCAGACGCCGCTCCAGCCCCCCCGACCCTGCGGACCCGCCGAGGAGGCCCGCGTGCGCCCGGACTGGTTTGACCTGGACTACCAGCAATGGCGGGACGAGCAGGTCCGCAAGCTGGACAACGATTACCGCAGCTGGCGGCAGTCTCGCTACCGCAAATTCGCCGACGAATTCGACGCCTGGCGCTCACGGCAGCAGGGGCCCGCCGCGACTTCCGCGCAAGCCGAGGGCTTGCGCCCCGCCCCGTCGCAGGGCTCCGGCAGCAGCATGCCCGCCGATGTCCCGGGCACCCCGCCCTCCCCCTCTTTCCCAACCAAGTAACCAGGAGCTTTCATGAAACGCAGCATTCGTCCTCTCTTCTTGCCTTCCTTCGCCGCCGCGGCGCTGACTCTGACCCTGGGTGCCGCCGGGGCCCAAGGCAGTGGCAGCGGATCGTCCGGCGCAGGAAGCGGCACGGGCATGGGCAGTGGCGCGGGAGCTGCAGCCCCCGCCGCCCAGCCGGGCACCAGCACGCGCAACACGCCTCAGCAGGCGCAGAAGCTGGAACGGGTTGACCGCAAGTTCATGGAGGACGCAGCCGCCAGCGGCCTCTATGAGCTGCAGGCCGCCCAACTGGCCGCCACCAAGGCCACCGACCGGGCGGTCAAGGACTACGCCAGCATGATGGCGGACCACCACGGCACCGCCAACCGCGAGCTGATGCAACTGGCCAGCAGCAAGGGCCTGGAATTGCCGACGGCGCCGCCGCGCGCGATGCGACGCGAGCTGGAACAACTGGGCAAGAAGACCGGCGCGGAATTCGATCAGGAGTTCGTGCGTAAGGTCGGCATCCGCGAGCACGAGAAGGACATCAAGCGCTACCAGGAAGCCAGCAAGGACGTGAAGGATATGCAGCTCAAGGCCTGGATCGACAAGACACTGCCCTCGCTGGAGCAGCACCTGTCGCAGGCGCAGCGGCTGCCCCAGGCGCAATCGGGTTCGGCGCGCTCGGGCAGCGGTTCGCCCTCCACCTCGGGCGCTGGCGGCAGCTCGGGCGGCAGCATGGGCAGCGGCTCGGGAGAGGGGTACGGCGGCAACCGCACCGGCAACTGAGGACGCGGCACGTGCCGACCAAAGTCCCGCGCCCCACCACGCCTTATCCCCGGCGTGACGGCGCGGGCGTCCAAGGGCCTGGACAATACGCAGCGCAATGTCCCTCCTCGAACTGAACCTGGCCAGCCCCTCCAATTTCCGCGACCTGGCCACGCCCGTGCGTCCGCAGGTGCCTGTGCGCTGGCGCACGCTGTTCCGGTCGGACCATCTGGGGGCCGTCGGCGACGAGGATGCGCGCAGGATCCAGTCCCTGGGCGTACGCCGCGTGATCGATTTCCGAGGGGAGCACGAGCGCCTCTCAGCGGCCTGCGCAGTACCCGGCGTGCGGGTGCATGCGCTGTCCATCGAACCGACCATCGTGCAAGTGCTGACCGACCTCGTGGCCGCGGGTCAGGCGATCACGCCCGGCGACGTGGTGGGGCATATGCAGGACACCTATCGTGGCTTCGTGCGGCACAACACGCAGCGCTTTCGCGAGTTCTTCGGCCTGCTGCTCGAGTCGGGCGAACCCACGGTCTTTCACTGCACGGCGGGCAAGGACCGCACCGGATTTGCCGCCGCCCTAGTGCTGCACACGCTGGGAGCCACGCGCGAGCAGATCATGGACGACTACCTCCTGACCAACCAGCGGCTCAAGCGCCCCCCGGGCGCGGGCATGGGTCTGGCCCCCGAGGTGGCGGCGGTGCTGTGGGGCGTGCAGACGGACTTCATGCAGGCGGCCTTCGAGGCCGTGGAGCAGGACCACGGCTCGCTCGAGGCGTATTTGCGTGACAGCCTGGGCATCGGCCACGCCGAACACCAGCGCCTGCGCGCCCTGTACCTGCAGCCCTAGGCGCCGACGCGCCTGCGCCTCAGCCCTTTTCCACCGGCCGCGAGGGGTCCTCGCACCACTGGCTCCAGCTGCCCGCGAACAAGCCCGTGGGGCCCAGCCCGGCAAGCTCCATGGCCAACAAGTTGGGAATGGCGCTGACCCCGCTGCCACACTGGTGCACCACGGTGGCCGGATCCCGGCCTGCCAGCAGCTGCGTGAACTCAGCACGCAGCTGCTCGGCCGGCTTGAAGCCGCCATCGGCGCCGAGGTTCTGCGTGAAGGGCCGATTGAGCGCGCCAGGAATATGGCCCGCCACCGGGTCGAGCGGCTCGACCTCACCCCGGTAGCGGGGCGTGGCACGGGCATCGACCAGGGTCTGGGAGGCGGCGCCCAGGCGGGCATGCACCTCCTGAACGGTCACCAGGGAGCGCAAGGGCGGGCCCAGCGTGAAGTGGGAGGGCACCTGCGCGGGCTCGTCGCCACCGCGCACCGCCCCGCCCGCGGCTTGCCAGGCCTGCAGCCCGCCATCGAGCACGGCCACTGCGTCATGCCCTGCCCACTTGAGCATCCACCACAGGCGCCCGCAGAAATTGACCCCTTGGCGGTCGTAGACCACGGCCTGCATGTCGTTGGCAAAGCCGACCCGCGAAAGCCACAAGGCGAAGCGCTCGCGAGAGGGCAGTGGGTGGCGCCCGCCCGAGGCGGCATCGGGATGCGGCCGGCGACGGCCATCGGGGCCGAGCACGCCCTCGTCGCTCAGGTCATGCGCCAGGTCCGCATGGACCGCGCCCGGGATGTGGGCCTGGTGATACTGCTCGCGGCCGGCCGCGGCCTGGGCCAGGTCGAAGCTGCAGTCAAAGACCATGAGGCGGGCGCCTCGGTCCTGCAGGGCCCTCAGATCCTGGGCGGTGATAAGGGTGGTACGGGCGATAGGGTTCATGGATCAATGCTCCTAATGCTCCTCGACGGGGGCCTGGGGGATGGCACGGGCGCGCAGCGCGGTGGCGGTGATGCCACTGACCAGGATCAGGGCCATGCCGATCCAGCCTGCCAGCGGAATATCGTCTCCGAACAGCAGCAGTCCGAACAGCACGCCGAACACGATGCCACTGTATTGCAGGCAGGCGACCACCAGGGTCGCGCCTTGGCTGAAGGCTCGCGTCATGCACAGCTGGCCCAGGGTCGCCAGCAGGGCCACGGGCAGCAGCCACAGTGCCTGCGACCACTGCCAGGGCGACATGCCCACGACGGCCATGCCCAGCCCGCCCGCCAGGGCGGACCCGACTGAGAAGTAGAAGACGATCCGGGTTTCGGGCTCGCCCAACTTGCCCAGCGCCATCACTTGCAGGTAGGCCAGGGCGGCGGTCATGCCCGAGAGCAGGCCGGCCAGACCTGCGAACAGCTGGTCGGCGCGCATGGTGGGCTGCAGGGTCAGGACCACGCCGGCGAAGCCGACCAGCACCGACAGCGTCAACGGCCCCTGCCGCAGGAGCGCGTCCGGGCCGGCCGCAGGGCTCCAGACCAGCAAGGCACCCCCCAGAAGGAAGGCCGCGATCCAGATGCTGCTCATGTAGTTCAGCGTCATGGCGGTGGCCAGCGGCAGGCCGGCGATCGCGAAGAACCAGGCCCCGAGCGACACCACCCCCACCAGGCTGCGCCAGGCGTGCATGGCCGGGTAGCGCGTGGCCAGCGACAGGCGCTGGTGGCGCGCCAGACCCCACAGCAGCAGCATGCTCAGGAGGCCCCGGTAAAAGACGAGCTCCGCGCTGTTGAACCAGGCGGAGGCGATCTTCACGCACACCGCCATGGCGGCAAAGAAGAACGCCCCGAGCAGCATCCACAGGGCTTGCATGACGGACCGGGTGAGATGGCGGAAGGCTCAGGCCGCGGGCAGGTGGTCCGCCAGGCGGGCGCGGTACCACTCGTGGAAGTGCTGCATGCCATCTTCCATCGGACTCTGGTAGGGGCCGACCTCGTTATCGCCGCGTTGCATCAGGGCCTTGCGGCCGGCGTCCATGCGCTCGGCGATCTCGTCGTCCTCGACGCAGGTCTCCATGTAGGCGGCCTTTTGAGCCTCGACGAACTCGCGCTCGAAGGCGGCGATCTCCTCGGGGTAGTAGAACTCCACCACGTTGAGCGTCTTCTGCGGCGACAAGGGGTACAAGGTGGAGACCGTGAGCACGTGCGGGTACCACTCAACCATGATGTGCGGGTAGTAGGTCAACCAGATCGCGCCGTGCGCGGGGGGCACCCCGTTGCGGTAGTTCAGCAGGGCCTTGTGCCAGCGCTCGTAGATGGGGCTGCCCGGCTTGCCCAGGCGGTTGGCCACACCCACGGTCTGCACCGAGAACTGCTCCTTGAATTCCCAGCGCAGGTCGTCGCAGGTGACGAACTGGCCCAGGCCCGGATGGAAGGGGCCGACGTGGTAATCCTCGAGGTAGACCTCGATGAAGGTCTTCCAGTTGTAGTGGCACTCGTGTATCTGGACGTGGTCAAGGACCATGCCGGTGAAGTCGAGTTCGGCGCGCGGGCCCAGCGCGGCGAGGTCGGTCTGCGGGTTGCGACCGCGGGCCTCGAACAGCAGGCCGTTCCATTCGTGCAGGCCGTAGGCGGTGAGGTTCAGGCAGGGGTCCTGCGCGAAATGCGGCGCCCCCAGAAGCGTGCCGGCCGGCGCGCCCTGCCCGGCGCTGTAGGTCCAGCGGTGCAGGGGGCAGACGATGTTGCCGCCCGACGAGGGGCGGTCATGGAGGGAACCGCGCCCCCGCAGGATCACGGCCTGCCGGTGACGGCAGACGTTGCTGACCAGCTCCACGCCCTGGGGGGTGCGCACCAGGGCGCGGCCCTCGCCCTCCTGGGGCAGGGCGTAGTAGTCACCGACTTCAGGCACGGCCAACTGGTGCCCCACATAGCGGGGCCCCTGCTGGAAGATCGTGGCCATCTCTCGCGCGAAGAGCGCCTCGTCGAAGTAACTGGAAACTGGTAGTTGGCTTGAGGCCTGCTGCAGTTGAAGACTTAAATCAGACATCTCACCTGACCTAGAGACTCCCCCTATGAAGGGGCAGGGTAAGCGCTTGATCCGGGGATAGGCGCGGAAGGGCCGCAGATTCTACCCCCGCGGTTACACCGGCTTTTTGCGGACGGCGCAAACCCTCCAGGGCCGCAAGCACCCCCTCGTTCCGTCCCTTTTCCCCGACATTCAGTCAGAAATTTTTCATCTTTTAACACTATGGATGTAATATGCAGTCCCGATTCACTCTTTTTGATGATTCCGCCTTCAGAGGCCATCCCGTCAACACCGCAAGGAGTATTTGCAGATGCACACCGAGACCCTCGCCACCACCGACACGGCACCCTACGCGATCGACCACAGCAACCATTGCATGTTGCTCGATGGAGAACCCATCCGGTTAACACGCAAGGAGTTCGAGGTGGCCTGTCTGTTGTTTGGCAATATCGGTGCGGCCCAGTCACGGGCCCAGTTGCTGGAAAAACTCTGGCGCCATGCGCAGCAATGGGACACGCGCACCATCGACACCCACGTCAGCCGCGTGCGCCGCAAGCTCGACATCGGCCCGCACCGCGGCTGGCAGATCAGCACCATCTATGGCTTCGGCTACCGCCTGGAGCGGGTGCGTCCTCGCCCTTCTTGCTAGAATCGCCGCTCGCGTGGGGGGGTAGCTCAGCTGGGAGAGCGTCGCGTTCGCAATGCGAAGGTCGGGAGTTCGATCCTCCTCCTCTCCACCACCCGATCTCTGAAGGCCCGACGGTTGTTACCGCCGGGCTTTTTTGTCTGCGGCGACCCCATTCAAATCGGCAACAATCGAACCCATGAACGAAATCACGCAAGACGACGAAATCAGCCTCGCTGACATTCTGGCCTTCGTGCAGGAGTCCTGGACCACCCTGGCCGGTGTGGGCGTGGCCGGTTTGGTGGCCGCCGGCGGCTTCCTGGCCGTGGTGCCCGCGAAGTACGAAGCCGAGGTGATGATCGAGATGGCGCTCATTCGCGGCAGCGGACCGAACGGAACAGTGGCGATGAACCCGATCGAACCCGCGCCGCTGCTGATCGAGCGGCTGAAGAACCCGAGCACGTACACGCCCGAGACGATCCAGGCGTGTGCGGGGGGCGAGGGTCAGATGTCCAGCGCGGGCATGGCGAGCTTGGTCAAGGCTTCCATCCCTCGAAACGTCAGCAACGTGGTTGAGATCAAGGTCCGCCGCGCCACGCCGGCCCTCGCGCAGCAATGCGCCCAGGGTCTGTTCGAGATGATCCGCGCCCAGCAGACGGCGCTGGTCAAGCCCCACCAGGACGAGATGCGCGGCACCCTGGCCGGGCTGGTCACGCGCTTCAGCGAGAACCAGAGCTATGTGCTCAAGGCCGAGAAAGCCGGTCTGTACAACGTGATGTACCTGGCCCGCCGTGACGAGACCATGTACCTGATCCAGCAGATCGACGAGTTGCAACGCGCCTTGGCGCGCGACCCGCAGACACGCCTCGTGTCACCGACCTATGCAGCGCCCGATGCGGTCTGGCCCAAGACCGCACTGACCCTGGTGCTGGGTGCGGTGGGCGGCCTGATGGCGGGCCTGCTGTTCACGCTCGGACGGCGGCTGTTGCGGCAGCAGCGGTCTGCCGCCTGACCGCTGGACATCGCCGGGCACCCGCCACGCCACTACCAGCTGGACTCACGCTCCGGCGTCGAGCCGATGCGGTGCACCGTGAGGTCCGCCCCCTCGAACTCTTCTTCCTGCGTAAGCCGCAGGCCCACGGTCACACGCAGCACGCCGTAGACCACGGTCCCGGCCAGCACGGCCCACAGCACGCCGGCCAGAGTTCCAAGCAGCTGCGCGCTGAAAGAGACACCGCCCAAGCCGCCCAGCGCCTGTTGCCCGAAGATGCCCGCCGCCACGCCGCCCCAGGCGCCGCACAGCCCGTGCAGGGGCCATACGCCCAGCACGTCGTCGATACGCCAGCGGTTTTGCGTGAGGGTGAATAGCTTGACGAACAAGACGCCCGCGACCGCCCCGACCACCAAGGCGCCCGCCGGGTGCATCAGGTCGGAGCCGGCACAGACCGCCACCAGACCGGCCAACGGGCCGTTGTAGGCGAAGCCCGGGTCGTTGCGCCCCAGCAGCGCCGCGGCCAGCGTGCCGCCCGCCATGGCCATGAGGGAGTTGACCGCGACCAGGCCGGACATCTTCTCGACCGCCTGGGCGCTCATGACGTTGAAGCCAAACCAACCCACGGTCAGAATCCAGGCGCCCAGCGCGAGGAAGGGAATGCTCGAGGGCGGATGCGCGCTGACCGCGCCGTCCTTGCGGTAACGATTACTGCGCGGGCCCAGCCACAGCACCGCCACCAGGCCGATCCAGCCGCCCACCGCGTGGACCACCACGCTGCCGGCGAAGTCATGGAACTCGGTGCCCGTGATCGCCTTGACCGCGTCCTGGAAACCGAACTTGTTGGCCCATACCGCGCCTTCCACCAGGGGATAGGCCACCCCCACGATGACTGCAGTGGCCACCAGCTGCGGGTAAAAGCGCGCGCGCTCGGCGATGCCGCCGGACACGATGGCAGGGATGGCCGCTGCGAAAGTGAGCAGGAAGAAGAACTTCACCAGCTCGTACCCGTTCTTGGCCGCCAGCGACTCGGCGCCCGCGAGGAAGCTGGTGCCATAGGCGACCGTGTACCCGATGAAGAAATAGACGATCGTCGAGACCGCGAAATCCACCAGGATCTTGACCAGGGCGTTGACCTGGTTCTTCTTGCGCACCGTGCCCAGCTCGAGGAAGGCGAATCCGGCATGCATGGCCAGCACCATGATCGCCCCGAGCAGCAGGAAAAGGGCGTCGGCACCTTGTTTGAGTTGTTCCATCCGTGACTCCAGACGCACCACCGCGACGCGCCAGCGCACCACGGCCGCAAGATTGATGCCTGTCCTGGTGCGCGCCTGCCGGCCCTGGGTGCACCGCCTTGCGGCTTCCGGCCTTGTCTTGGTGCGCTGTCGGCATGAGATTGCCCTGCAATGGTGCAAAAGAGCCAGGCAGGAACCCCTGCTAAAGTTCCGGAGCGTCGGCCCCACCCCAGCCCTCTGCCCTGCGCCTGACCGGCCCCATGCCTGCGGGCGGCAGGCCTGCACCCGAAGTACCGCCATGCCGATGATCGATGCCCTGCCCCCCGCCGCCCGGGCGATGCTTGCGCAGGCCCGCGAGCAGGTGACGGTCCACGCGGCGACGCGTACGGTCTGGCAC
>JACCDI010324016.1_pt1 | contig 27414 bp, 12 predicted proteins | sample 7442791 | NCBI WGS metagenome assembly JACCDI01 (sample SAMN15323434, study PRJNA562643) | freshwater metagenome | isolation source: river surface water | place: USA:Blue River Watershed | collected 2017-08-15
TCACGCCAGGCGCCAAAGCCCTAACGATTTTCAATTTACATTTCGTATTTTTGAAACTGATAATCTGAAGCATGCAAAAAATCGTCATCACCATCTGTTCCATTAACTACCTCGCCCAAGCCAAAACGCTCGGCGATTCGCTAATGAAACATAACCCCGATTATACGTTTTTAATCGGTTTGGTAGACAGAATTGATGCATCGCAGATCGACAAGAACCTATTGCCCCCCTATGCCCTCGTAGAACTGCATACAATTGGCGTAGAAGACCTCGATGAGATGTGCGCGCGTTATGACATCACCGAACTAAATACGGCCGTTAAACCGTACTTTTTGGACTATGTCTATCAGCATTATCCTGAAGCACAATTTGTGCACTATTTTGACCCCGACATCATCATCTACCAACCGCTCACAGAAGTTGAAAATGGCCTGAAAAATCACAGCCTCTTCTTGACGCCTCATACGCTACAAGCTTACCCGGATGACGCCTGTAGCCCAAATGAACGTGGACTATTAAACACGGGTCTTTATAACCTAGGATTTATCGGTACCAAACGTAGCGAAACAACGCATCAGTTCTTGCAATGGTGGAAAGACCGACTGTTTGATCAATGCTACATCGATTTGGCAAATGGTATGTTCGTCGACCAGCTTTGGGTGAATTTCGCCCCCATTTTCTACGAAGATGTATTTGTCAGTAGACACCTAGGGCTCAACATGGCCTATTGGAATCTCCATGAACGCCAAATAACAAACGATAACGAACCCTATCAAGTCAATAATCAGTTCCCCTTGATATTCTTCCATTTCTCCGGCTATTCACCTGAAAAACCTACTGAGATATCGAAATACCAAGACCGTTACAGCTTCCAAGAAAAGGGGGACGTCGCCAGTCTATTCGATTATTACGCCCAAGCACTCATCGCGAACGGCCACAAAGAACTAAAAAAATACAGCTGTTACTACATTAAACCTGCTGTAAAAGCCCCGGTTAAACGTTATTTGCGCGTCCGCAAATATGCCAGCATGCCATTCCGCTGGATCATACAACTGATTGAGAACGCATAGAAACAAAAAAGCCATGCGTTAAAAACGCATGACTTTACTTACTCTGTGTTCTAAAATTTACGGTCTATTTCATAGCCAATTGCACGCGCAGAGCTAGCTCATGCGACTGACTCGTCATTTTACTAATTTGGGATGTTGGTAATTCATATACATAGCCTAGGTAAAAAACCTTCGACATCTGTACACCTAGACGAACGCCCACGCTCTCTCCGCCACGATAACTCAAACCTGCATCCAATTTCCCATTCATATTCGCCACCACATTCACATCATAGCTAACAGGTAAATCTGTCGCTAATCGAATCAAAGCACTCGGATAAAGAATTACCTTCTCCGAAACAGGCCATTTGGTACCCGTCATCACGAAAAAACTCGGACTATCCCTGTATGCAGCTCCCGATGTTCCAAAATCATAGCGAAACATCCGAGGTTGGGAAACGCTCAAAAACAAACCGTCACCTTTGTAGACCTTCACACCCCAGCCCGTATTTACTTGCATTCCCGTGGAACGATCCGTAGCAAAAGCCTCATCACCTGCTTGTGGCACACGAATCCCATTGAAGTTTAAGCTCATGTTACCCACCCCCCCACGAATACCGCCAGAAAACGACCAAAGCTCATTTAAGCGAACATGGTAAGCAAAATCAAGTCCTACATGAACCGTTTTCATCGGACCCGCTTCATCCAATAATCCCACAATCCCAAGGCCTTTTTGTTTTCCCCACTTCATGTTAGCCATAATTCCCATCGTTTTAGGAGCGCCTTCAATCCCCATCCACTGCTGGCGATTCATTACCGTAATTTCCGTTCCTTCATATCCACCCACATGCGCCGGCGTAATATTTTGCGGATTAAATCGGTACAAACTATAAATAGGATCTACTTGTCCCCAGGCTGGCAAAACCCCCATGGCAAGCACCAACATCACATATATACGTATCATATTCTTCTTATTTTAACCGATTGATGTAGACATATGTCGAAACCGTAGGGTATTTGCCATAAAAATCCAACACATAGTAGTAGGTTCCATCCGGCAATTCTTGGCCATCTGAACTTCGCCCATTCCAATCATTTTTATAGTTATCCACATCATAAACCACCTGGCCTGAACGATTCATGATCGTCATGCGGTTCGGCTGCCGACTTAAAATTCCCGGAATAATAAAGGTGTCATTTTTGCCATCACCGTTTGGCGAGAATCCTTGCGTCGTAAATGTTTCACAAACGTCTTTATCCAAACGGTTTGGAATACCATCGTGATCGCAGTCTGGCAACGCACCATAATTCAAATCATCTTCAACGGCATCCAAAATTCCATCACCATCCGTATCTAAATCCAAATAATCTGGGATACCATCTTTATCCGTATCTGCTGGAACCCCATTAATCAAATTAGCCTCCTCTTTATCCGAAACACCATCATTATCGGAGTCCACATCCACGTAATCGGGCTTGCCATCTTTGTCGGTGTCCACCGGATGATTCGGGTCTTTACCAGCCTCAATCTGATCTGAAATACCGTCGCCGTCTGAATCCGTATCGGTGTAATTGGCCATTCCATCTCCATCCGTATCCAAATCCCGGTAATTAGCAATGTCATCGCCGCTTGTATTCGAAGAGACACTTCCCGTCACACCAGACTCCACCGCATCCGGAATCGTATCGCCGTCTGAATCCAAATCACGGAAATTATATACACCATCGCGATCTGTGTCAACAGGTGCTGATGGATTCACTCCTGCCTCATATGTATCGGGAATGCCGTCATTATCTGCATCTAAATCCACGTAATCGGGTTTTGAATCTGCATCCGTATCTACAGGTGTCGCAGGTTTCAAACCGGCCTCGATTGCATCAGGGATTTTGTCTCCATCGGAATCCAAATCCACATAATTTGGTTTGCCATCGGAATCCGTATCCACCGTTTTCTCCACCGCATCCGGAATCATATCCCCATCGGAATCTAAATCGATGTAGTTTGCCAAACCATCACCATCGGTATCAATGGCCTTCTCAATCGAATCCAAAATCGTATCATTATCCGAATCCAAATCGCGGAAGTTCAACAAACCATCGCCATCCGTATCGATTGCTTTTTCAATCGAATCCAAGATCGTATCGTTATCTGAATCCAAATCACGGAAGTCGGCCGTACCATCCCCATCCGTATCCACATTGGTCTCTATGGCATCCGAAATACCGTCCGCATCGGAATCTAAATCATGGTAATCTGGCATTCCATCCGAATCTGTATCAGCAGGCATTTTAGGCGTTGGGCCTACTTCCACTAGATCTGAGATTCCGTCATTATCCGAATCCGTATCACGGTAATCAGGCTTGCCGTCGTTATCAAAATCCTGTGGCATTCTTCCGTTTGCTCCAGCTTCAAATGCATCAAGCATGCCATCATTATCCGAATCAAAATCTTCAAAATCGCGCGTGCCATCGCCATCGGTATCGCTTGGTTTGGCACAAGTTAGTGCCTCTACCGAATCTGGAATGCTGTCATTATCACTATCCAAATCCCTGAAGTTTAAAATACCATCACGATCTAAATCATTTAATCCATCAGCTCCATCTTGAATACAATCATTATCGCTATCCGTGTCCAAGAAATCAAATTGACCATCGCCATCTGTATCTTTTGGCGATGGATTTACAAACTGAATCCGATCATCCCAACCATCTTCGTTATTGTCTATTTTGTCCGAATCTTTGCACGTCCAGCAACGATCAGTTCCCTCCCAACCATCTGGAATTCCATCTTCGTCACTATCTAAATCCTCAAAATTGTATTTCCCATCACGATCCATGTCATTAGAGCCTTCATACATATCACCCACTCCATCGCCATCTGAATCATCGTCTCGATAGTTGCGCAAACCGTCTTGATCATTATCATTCATTCTTTCAAATAAATCGGTAAGTCCATCATTGTCAGAATCACGATCCAAATAATCAGGTGTGCCATCTCGATCCTTATCGTATGGAACAATGGGTCTTCCCCCAAATCGGGTCTCTAAATTATCTATGACTCCATTTGCATTCGCATCAACAAATGCGCCTGAAGCTACCGAAATGCGACCATCCCAATTATAGTCTAGATTTACATCATAATCATTCACGGCTTCCCAAGGATCAAATATTCCGTCATTATCACTATCATAATCTAAGTAATTAGGCGTTCCGTCTGAATCTAAATCGGTATTCCCTTCTACGGCATCTAAAATACCATCATTATCACTATCTAAATCGCGATAATTCATCACTCCATCTCCATCGGTATCCGTCGTTCGCTCAGTGGCATCAAGAATGTTATCCCCGTCAGAATCCAAATCCAAATAATCCGCTGTGCCGTCACCATCGCTATCGCGAGAAGAACTTGGACTTTGACTATTATAACCCTCGATGTAGTTTGGAATACTATCGCCATCGCTATCAGCAACCACGTCACCTGCGGCGTTCGGGTTCGTTCCTTGCCGACTCTCCACATAATCTGGAATACCATCTCCATCGCTATCCCGCGAAGATGCTGGGTTATTCGGGTTAGTACCTTGTTGGGTCTCAACGAAATCTGGCACGCCATCCCCATCGGTATCACGAACACTCGTTGAATTGAAAGGATCTGTTCCTTGGGCAATTTCTACATAATCCGGAACCCCGTCCCCATCAGAATCCTTGAAGCTTGCTGGGTTATTAGCATTGGTACCGTCCAACATCTCTTGGAAATCTGGCACACCATCCCCATCCGTATCATGCGTTAATTCCGTCGCATCTGGAATACCATCGCCATCTGCATCTGTATCTAAATAATCCGGTATACCGTCCCCATCTGTATCCGTCGAAGCAACGGGGTTATTCGGGTCAAATCCTTCCAAATAATCCGGAATACCATCCCCATCCGCATCATGCAATGTGTCAGGTGCGACCAATGGGTTCGTCGATTGCCGTGTTTCCACGTAATCTGGAATGCCTCCGCGGTCGGAATCCAAGAAACTTCCCGCATTACGCGGATCAGTACCCTGGCGTATTTCCACATAATCTGGAACGCCATCGCCATCGCTATCTAAATAACTCGAAATATTCGCTGGATTTGTCCCTTGGTGTTGCTCTACATAATTCGGAACACCGTCCCCATCTGAATCCAAGAAACTTGTCGCGCTGTTCGGATTTGTGCCTTGTTGGTTTTCAATATAATCCGGCACCCCGTCGCCATCTGTATCCAAGAAACTTCCCGCATCGTACGGATTCGTACCTTGCGCTTGCTCGTCCGTATCTGGCACGCCATCCCCATCAGAATCCCCAATCAACACCGTCATAATCGTCGTGATGCTCGCTGCATTGTAATTACTATCCTGCGCTTGCGTCGCTGTAATCGTCGTCGTACCGATTCCCACGATAGTCACCGTATTGCCACTGATTGTTGCCACGGCAGGATTGCTACTTGTGTAGGTAATAGCACCTGTTCCTGCAGAACTTGTTGGCGGTGTTATCGTAAATGCCACATCTCGGATTGTTTTCGTGATGGCAGGGAAGTTCGAAAGCGTTGGGTTATCACGCGTGATGCGAACAGAGATTATCGCGGTTGCACATGTACTTGTCGACGTATTACACACTTGGTAACCAATCGTCACCACACTAGCTGGTTCATTCAAACCTGCCGTATATGTCAGCACCCCGGTCGTAGGCGTAAGCACAACAGTTCCCGTTGCTGTTCCTGCAAATCCTCCATTTAGACGAGTTAAACTGATATTCGCTCCAGGAACAAAATCGTCATTCAACATCACGTTACCCGAAATGCTTCCGTTGACCACAGGCCCAAAGAAATCATTTTGAGCAAGGGCCAACAATGGATTCGTATCATTCAAGTTGATTACACCATCTCCATCGCAATCCCCTTGTTGCCAAGCGGTAGATGTCGCAACAGTCCGGTGAATCAATAGGTACGAACAATTATTGCGCGGATTCGTATTGTCGTTGACCTCAGTCGCATCCAAGACACCATCCCCATCACTTTCTAAATCATAAGGATTACGGAGTCCATCTCCGTCAATATCCGAAGGTGTCAAGCCCGTTCCTGCCGTAGATGGAATACCGGATGCATTGACCGGACCATCTGCCTTGCCATCATTATTTGCATCGGTTCCACCTGCCTCAATCACATCTTTGATGCCATCGCCGTCAGAATCTAAATCCAAGTAGTTTGGAATATTATCCCCATCCGTATCACATGATATACTCGATGGGTTACATGCCGCATTTTCAATCGTGTCTAAAATACCATCATTATCGTCATCCAAATCCCCCAAGGTATCAAACACCCCATCTCCATCGGAGTCTACTGGACAACCGTTCAAAAGAACAGAACCGGCGACTAAACGACATTGGTCAACCGCATCTAAAACAGTATCACCATCTGAATCTAGGTCATAAGGATTGGCAATTCCATCCGAATCAGTATCAACCGTTGCCAAACCACTTCCTGCAGAAACGGGAATGCCGTGGCTTGTAATCGCTCCGTCTGCCTTACCATCATTATTTGCATCTGTACCTCCTGCTTCGATCACGTCTTTGATACCATCGCCATCGGAATCTAAATCCAAGCGGTTTGGAACAGTATCACCATCCGTATCGCAAGACGCGCTAGCCGGATTACAAGCAGCATTTTCTGCCGTATCTAAAATACCATCGTTATCATCATCCCAATCATCAATGGCATCATAATATCCATCCCCGTCGGAGTCTACCGGACAACCATTCAATTGTGCTGTACCAAATAACAATGGACAAGAGTCGGCCGAATCGATAATACCATCTCCATCAGTATCAAGATTTGGATCATTGAATTCAAAGACACGAATCACGGCACCAAAGCTCGATGAGCCTCCCGTATTGGTCGCTGTAATCGTATACGTTGCTTGCGCCGTAACGGCGGTTGGCGTACCTGAAATAACCCCGGTTGTCGAGTTCAAAAGTAATCCCGCTGGCAAGGCCGGAACAACGGAGTAACTAATAACAGTCCCACCTATGCTTGTCGGGCTTAAGCTCGTCATCACTTGGGTACGAACCAAACCTACTGGCGTCGCATAACTCAATTGCGATGGCGCTACATCGACCACGGTAATGTTCATGGCGAATGTGGTAAAGCCCGTTCCGTTGTTGGCGGTCAACGTATAATTCGCCGATGGACTTAATGCTGTAGGCGTACCTGAAATCACACCTGTGCTCGTGTTAATCGACAAACCTGCCGGCAACGCTGGACTAACGGTATAGGTAATGACTGCGCCTCCGCCAACGGTTGGAGTTAGTGGACTAATCGCCACCGTTTTCGTTGCTGTAAGCGTTGCCGATGGATATACCAAATTCACCGGTGCATAATCCTTGACTTCAATCACGACGTTTTGGGAAACAGATCCCACGAAGTTGGAGGCTGTCACCACATAAGTTGCAGAACCCGTAATCGCGGTAGGAGTACCTGAAATGACCCCAGTCGATGTATTGAAACTTAATCCCGCTGGTAAAGCTGGCGAGATAGTATATCCCGCTGGGGTTCCACCGTTATTTGATGGAGTCAATGGGGTAATTGCGGTATTCAAATAATAAATAGGTGGCGTTGAATACGTGAAATTGACTGGCGGCGCATCATTCACAATGATGTCCATACTTGTAGTCAATGAACCAGTTACGTTAGAACCAACAATGGTATAGGTTGTCCGAGCCGTTACCGCAGTAGGTGTTCCTGTAATAACCCCTGTCGTCGTATTAAATGATAATCCGGCCGATAATGCTGGACTTATGCTATATGAAGTAATTGTTCCCCCTGATGTACTTGGCCCAATCGGTAATATGGCAATTCCTCTTTCCAGCACAATCGGTGAGGCATAACTCAAGGTACTTGGGGCGACATCATTGACGGTCAGAGTGAATGTCGTTGTGGTTGAGCCACCTGAGTTGGTCGCAGTAATCGTATACGTGGTAGCTGCTTTAAGCTCGGCAGGTACACCTGAAATCGTTCCAGTCGCAGGGTCGAATACCAAACCTCCTGGTAAACTTGGGCTGATGCTGTAGGTATTCACAACACCTCCACTATTTGTAGGAACAACAGGCGTAATGCTTTGGCCTAATAAGTAAATCGACGGAACCGAAATGCTTAAAGCCGTTGGGGCAGGTTCTAATACCGCCAAACTCGTCACAACGGATGTTGACCCCCCAACATTGGATGCGGTAATTGTATAATCACGAGCAGCACTTAAGCTTAATGGCGTTCCGGAAACTTCACCCGTCGTCGTATTAAAACTTAAGCCAGCAGGAAGTGGCGGAGCAATGCTATAGGATGTTGCCGCAGCGCCCGAAACGAATGTTGGCAATAAATTTGTAATAGCAGACCCTCTTGTCCACGATGCGCTTGGCGCAAAAGTAATGATTGGAATATTCGGATTGAGTACTGTTAATGTCGCTGAGGTTGTACCTCCATTATAGCCCGTTGCCGGATCTTGAATCGCAGAAATGGTCGTCGTTCCTAATCCGACCAAGGTCACCGTCGTTCCAGAGATTGTCGCAACGGCAGGATTTGAGCTGATGTATGTGAACGCACCGGAACTGGCTGATGTTGGCGCAGTAATCGTATAAGTTCCATCTGTAATGGTTTTGGTTTGATTCGCAAATCCACTCAAAGCTGGGGTGGTATTGGAAACCAATCCTACGATCATCGGTGAGCTAATCGACGCCGAACGATAGTTTGTTGTGCTAGCCTGAATCGCGGTCAAGGTTGTTTGTCCATCACCGATAATCGAAACGGTATTCCCTGAAACGGTCGCAACGGATGGGTTGCTTGAATAATAGGTATAGGTTCCATTACTCGTTGAAACGGGCACAGGCAAGGCAAAGGACGGTTGGCCTTTTGTCTTATTGTATCCGGAAACCCAAGTGATTGTTGGCGCTAATTTCGAAGGATCCGAAACGGTCACCGGAATTGTAGCTGTAGTTGCCGCATAAATCCCACTCGCAGCTTGCGATACAGTAATTGTTCCTGAACCGGCAGTCGTTCCCACTGTCATCGTTGTCCCGCTGACGGAGAACACATTCGCCACGGACCCTGAATAGGTAATCGCACCTGGCGAATCTGATGTTACACCCAAAGTTACGTTCGCATCTCCAATTAATTTATTGATTGGCGTCAAACGGATCGATGCATATTTGGTAACTGTTACAGTGAAGGTTGTTGTTGCCTCTGCATAGTCTTCCGTCGCATTTTGCTTCGCTGTAATCGTCGTAACACCCGGTCCCACAAGGGTAACATTATTCCCGGATACCGTGGCAACCGCTGTGTTGCTGCTCGTAAAGGTGAAGGTTCCGTTACTATTTGAAGTAGGCGTTGCGATCGAGAAGATTGGATCGGAAACCAACTTATCTACATTGGTAAGCGAGCCTAAGGTCGGTACTGTGCGTGTCGCACCATAGACCATAACGTTATACGCTCCACTTAGTGTAGGGTTCGTGTTATCCGTCGCGGAATAGCTATTGCCATCTTTCAGTGTAATTAAATCCCCATTACCATTGTAGGCATAGATTCGGAATTCCGTGGTACCTACAGGCTGTGTAGCAATGCTAGAAAGGTCGACAGAAGTAAGGCCAAAACCAACGCCTGCCGCCGACTTAAATTCACCTAATGAAGTTGCAAAATTGTCAACGCTCGATCTTAGTTGCAACTTAGTTGTGCCTGCGATATTCAATCCACCCAAGACCAAATGCGTAAACTTCGTACCTACACTGGTTGTAACAGAATAGCTTAGGTAAGGCGCTGTTCCGGTTGTTAAACTTGCTGATGCGTTTGCATGTGTCCATTGGTTAGACGTTGAGTTCGCCGTAGACATACTCAATTGCGTGGTCGACGCAGACGTAACAGACCCCGACTTAGTATAAGTAGCTGCTGAAGGATAAGTAGTTGAAGATGTATTAACTTGGTTCCATCCTGCTAATAAATCAACCGACGAATAAGGGGTTCCATACGCGAATCCATTTAGGCTTGCTGTACCACCTGATGTTGTTACGCTAACAGACCCAGTAGTGCCATTACGTAAAACTGCTGTGACTGTGTTATTATCTACAACAGTGAAACTGTAAGCGGCCGTTCCACCAAAAGAAACAGCACTCGTTGAACTTAAGTTGGTCCCTTTGATTGTCACTGTCGTACCCGCATTCGCACGAATTGGATTAAAATAAGCAATCGTAGGTGCTGGGGCGAAGGTAAATCCACTTAAACTCACGGACGTTGCCAAGGTACCTGGTGTAGTTACTTGTACAGAGCCCGAAGTCCCGGAACCTACCACAGCCGTAATTTGTGTATTGCTATTCACCGTGAAAGAGGTAGCTGCAGTACCTCCAAAACTTACAGCTGTTGCACCGGTAAACCCAGCACCTGTAATCACGACACTTGTCGTTGCACCCGATGTAGTAGGTGTAAACGATGTAATGCTTGGCGATGGATTTCCAATCATAAATAATGAACCCGCTAAAGTCATTGTTCCTTTAAATCCGCGGAATGTAACTCGTTTATAAGGCGTGTTATTCGTGGGATTACTATTTTCTGGGTCATCTTCAAATGTTGTGGAGGCGACAGCTTGAGCAACCCAAGTCCCACCCACATAACTGTATAAAACAGGATTTACAACTGTTCCACTCACGTCCGCAGGATCATAACTGAAAACTAAATCAGTTCCTGTTCCAGTCGAGTTTGCAGAGGTTTTTCCTAGATACCAGGTTTTGTTAACTACATTGGTTAAGGCTGTGCCTGAGGTACCTGCCGACAAGACTCCCGATACGACACGTGCCGTATAAATTTCAGAGCTACTCGCTCGATTGATCATAGTTACAGGAGCATATGCACCACTAACACCAATCGGAAACGTAGTTTCAAAATTCCCAACAGGCAATTTCAACATACCCGTATTATTGGTATTTACGTAAGCAAGCACACCAGAGGCATTGACATTCGCCCCACCATCAGAAACAATACCACCCGTATAATTTCGAACACCTAATGTTAGCACCTTTCCATTTAAGCGCAATGTCCCAGGTACAGACCAATCAGAAGCAAAGGTATAAGAACCTCCCGCGCCATTAGCTAGCAAGAAAACGGATGTAAAATTACTCGGGGCAGCAGGTCCAATACCATTGGTATTAGATCCCCAATTGGCTAAGTTTTGCAATTGCCCAGCCGCACCTGTGGCTGAAGAATAAAATGGTGCAACAACGTTCAAATTAAAACTTGTGCTTACCTCACATCCATTGCCATCATTCGCGGTAAAAGTCCATTGACCTGCATCATAACTAGTCACGGAAGAAATAGAAAGATCATTAAGCCCTGGACCAAACGATCCACCCGATGTACCTGACCAACCAGATGAACTTATACTTGAGTTAGGAGAAAAAGGAACAACTGCAACATTTACAACACCACCCTCACTCGTTGTAATATCAGGCGGACGAGTTTGAATCGAGGGAATGACATCCACCGAATATCCCTTAAATTGGAGATGACTCAAACCTGCACCACTACCCCATTTGATCAAGCGAATGTAACGCGCCTCAACTTCTGTAAATGGTCTATCTTGGAAATATCCGGATTGGTATCCATATTCTGTATTGTTTAAATTACTAAAAATTGTATACCAACTAACATTGTCTGGACTGTACTCGATAGAGCCGCCATTCCAATCCGCATAATCAAAATGGCCTGTTCCATAAACGGAATTGGGATCTTGTGTAAAGCCTCCAATACCTCCGATTACCACGGAATTAATTCGATATTTAGCCCCAAAATCTAAAATAAGTTCATTTCCTTCAAAGCCTGATCTCGTGTCAATATTTGAATATGGACCTGTATCCGTTAAATAATTATGTGAATAAGAATTAACATTGCTATCGAAGTAATAGGTATCATCAACATAAACAACATCATTTATGTTGGGATCATAATAGCTGTAATTTTCCGCAGGTAAACTATATGAGCTGTACGACGGATTAGCATAAACTACCGAAGAAAAACTTACATCATTGTATGAAATGTATGAATTTGAACATGAACCGTAAACATCTGCCACGTTAATCAATGCCCCATTGGTATAACTTGTACAACCAGCTGATGCGGTTAAGGCTAAACGGTATCGGAAGCCATTAAATTCCTTCTTTGCAACGGACAAAATTAATGTTGCAGAACTACCCGTAGTTCCCGAAAAACCAGAATAGGTAATTCCATCCATACTAGCAGTTACATCAGAATACGTTAATCCTCCATCACTACTTCGTTGCCATACATAGGATGTTTGGCCACTTAAGCCCCCTGCAACAATTTTCTGATTTGTGGCATTGGTTACAAAACTGAAGTTGGAGATAGTACTGCTGATAGATGCGCCCGTGTAGGTTACCAACACCTCAGAACGAGGGCTAACACAACCCACAGGGCTTGTTGCCATCGCCCAATACCTCTGTGGCATCGGATTACTTCCCCGTGGCATATTTCCAATGACTGGGGTAACATAGGTGTTCCCTGTCCCTAAGGTTAATCCACCCGAACTCGCACTGTGCCAAGTAATCGTACCCGTAGCTGAAGTCGCACTAATATTTGCAGAACCTGGTTTACAAATGGATGCAGGCGTCGTACTCGTAATTGTAGGTAAAGCAATAATTGTTCCCGTTACAGCTGTTCTTGGGCTCTCACATACAGCACTATTTGCCGTGACAAATGCAGTGGCAAATCTATTTCCCGTCGCTGAAAGCGTGAAGGAATAGTTCAAACCTGTGAACAAAAGATTTCCACCTGTACTTTGATCGTACCAGCGAATATTACCTCCCGTCGATGCCGTTGCTCGTAAGGTAACCAAGGTGTTTTGACATACCGTTCCACCCGTTACAGATGTTACAGATGGTGTGTTTAGAACTGTGGCGATAACAGCCGTCCGGTTCGTATTTGTACCGATACAATTGGTTGCCTGTGCATAATAGGTTGTCGTCGCAGAAATAACAGGCGTGACAAATGATGTTCCTGTGCCCAGTAAGGTTCCGCCCGTAGGAGCAGAATACCAATCAATGGTAACGCCACTTGTAGAAGCTGTCGCGGTTAAGGTAACAGAGCCCGCATCACATCGCGTAGCGGAAGCTTGTAAATTATTTGTGGATGAAATGGTTGGCAACGTCGTAATGACCGTCGCAAGCACCGAAGTACGAGTTGCTGACCGGCAAGCATTTGGGGTGACAGCACCTACAAAATAGGAGCGGCTTGATGTAATGCTTGGAGTCGTAAAATTTGTCGTTGTAGCTAACGCAGTTCCTCCAGTAGCCGCAGCATACCACTCCAGCGTACTCCCCGCAGAAGCAGTAGCTGATAATGCCACAGTTACTCCACTGGCGCCACAACTCTCCCCTGGAACTGTTGCATCCACCGTGGGTAATGCAGTAACCGTTACAAGCACGGGTGTTGTAAAGTAATAATTATTCGCATCACCCGGATTAGTCACACCACGTCTAAACCAAGTCGTTTGTGTTAAGGCCGGAGAGGTATAGGTCGTTAATGTGGCCCCAGGAATATCCGAAAAGTTTATTCCATCCGTAGACCTTTGCCATTTATAGGCCAAAGTTCCCCCCGTGTAAGTCCCCGCGGCGATACTTGTGAATGCTGCCGGTGATGCTCCCGAACAAATAGTTTGATCGGAACCAATTGACCCGGCTTCGCCTGTCATATTCCGATATACATCTACTGCATTCGCGATTTGTGTCGCAACAATATCCAATTTATTGTCACCGTCTACATCCAATAATTCTAACTGGTGATAAACTCGGTTTGCAGTCGTCGCAACAACCACGGCTGGTGCAAAAGAAATCGTTCCAATCGTTGAGGTATTTGCCAAATAGGCAATTTTTGTTGAGAATCCACCTGCTGAAGAATAATCAGATACGATAATATCTGGCTTCCCGTCCCCGTTCATATCCCCTACGGCCAACATATACGTATTCAATAAGTCGGGCGTCGCAAAATTACTTGCAACTGCTGGAAAACTTAAAGTCCCCGTCGCATTGTAGGTATTCATTAACACGGATACTTGCTTGGTCGTACTATTTGAATAGACGATATCCAAACGACCGTCGCTGTCAAAATCGGCAACTTTGACCGAATTTGCTATTCCGCCATTTGAATTCATGCGAATCATGAAATTATCAAATTTGAAATCCGTCAAAGTCAATGAACCTGGGTTGGTGGTATTGTTCAAAACATTTATCGCAGATCCCGCCACCACAACATCAACCTTCCCATCACCATTCAAATCTGCCCGGTCGGCAGCATACATAGGCCCTACTAACAGGTAATCCGTACATGATTTACAAGCGCTCGCATTGGCAGACTTTCCGGTTGTACTCGTAAAAGTTGTTCCTGAGGATGTATTTTGAGTTAAATAGTAACCGGAATTATAGTTAACCCCATTTGTGATATCTAGGATAGACTGACCATTGAGTCCAAAAATATCCAATTTACCATCGTTATTAACGTCCAAGGGAATCATCGCGGCATCCACGAAATAATCCCCATTGGGTGCTTTGATGCTTCGGTAAGACCCTAAACTAATGGAACCACTTGTGCTCGAATTCATATTCGCGAATCCACCTGCGGCAGACAATCCATTACTTGTAGCCAAATCGATCTTGCCATCATTGTTCAAGTCGGCAGCCATCACCGACCGAGAAGCATTAGGGAAATACGTTTCTGTCACGCCAGCAACAGCTGCCACGGCAGCAAATGTGCTCGAATTGACAACACCCGTCGTTGCCGTATTACGTAAAACCTGAGGAACGCCTGCAGAAGAATAAGTTGCTAAATCGGGTTTTCCGTCTTGGTCAATATCAGCAACAGCTAATCGTTGGGATGGGTTTAAAGCCTCGGGAGTAGAAAATGAAATAGGCGCTAAAAAGGACGTGTTCGCCAAACTCGAATATTTGGCATTTGCTAATCCGGTGTTTTTAGGCAAGAATTTGGCTTGTGAAATCGCAGTCAAGTTGGTGGCGGTATTCACCACAGAGAAATGATCATATTTCGCGTGCGCCGGAATCGTGACCGTGATGCTCGTGGATGTCGCTGAGGTGATGGTACATTTAGAACCACCTAAATACACGACATTATGTGCCGCATCATCACCAAAAAATTGGCCATTTAATGTAACGGAACTTCCAATAGCCCCCGTGGTAGCGCTCGTTGTCAATATGACAGGTGCCGCCACATAGGTCAACGCCACCTCGTCAATCGCTAAATTACCCCCATTATACCCTCCAAAAGTATACGAAGGTGTGGGACAAAACACTTTAATCCGAGTATAGGAGGTTCCCGCAGGAATAACACTATTGGTCCGAACCGTTACATCAGCCGTTCCCTGACCAGACAAGATTGTCGCATTATCAAACGACCACTCAATAAGATAGTTAGACCCGCCACCTGGTAAATCGGCATGGTAGGTGTAAACCGTATTAGCCGCCCAAAGTTGGACATTGCTCGCGTTGTAAATTACATTGTTTCCCGTAGGTACGATGGTTACGCCTGTAGGTAAGGTACAAATCGGCGGATTTTGTATATAATAATTCTGATCAAAGGCCGCCCACTCAAAAACTACCCGATACGTTGTACCCGGCTTTAAGTTATAACCCGTAAAGAATAGGTAGGTTGAAGTTCGATCGTTTTGTAAGGGGTCGCTATTCGTATAGGTTTGCCAAGTTGATTGATTTTGCAGAAATGTGGTCAATGCCGACGTGCTTGTGCGGTAAAAATCCCCACCCGTAGGCAAATACTGTAAATCCGAAACTGGCATGAATAACACACGCGGAGGAAAGCTAGATCCATCCGGGTTTTTCCATTTGAAAGATAAATTAATCGAAGTAGCGTTAGACGGCACCGCGATGTCCTTATACATATAGACAATCGAGTTTCCCGCTTGCGGGCTTGTCAATGTTTGTGTACTTGCATTGTTCGAGACATAAGCTCCATTTGAACCTGCAGATTTAACAGCTGGGCCTACTTGCCATTGATTGGCTTGAATGCCATTTAAAAAAGTCCAACCATGAGCGCCTTCGAAACCGCCATCCGTATTAGGATTGATGATATAATTAACCGACTGAGCAAAAGTTTGTTGATGAAGTGACCCCAATAAAAAGATTAGGGCAAGTAAACGCGTAAATCGAATTGTCATGTGTAATTAATAGAACATTGGATTATTCCCACACAAATGTCTTTTTTTGATGCCCAAAATCCGCTTTTAAAATTAAGTACATGTCCTAGTTTTTAAAATCAGGACATCTCGAATGGATTATTCGGCAAATCTGATAACTTTGCAAGAATATATCTACGCTTCTTGTTCTAAAAAATATGTTCTTATTTAACTCCCTGTTGAGCTTATTTATTTCAGTCATTCTGATTATCTATAATTGGAAGGAGAATAAAAACACCATTTATTTGGGTGGATTCCTATTTCTAATATCCATTTATAGCCTAACACATTACTTTTCGGTTTTCGGTCAATCTGCCTTTTGGCTAGCTATATTTTATGGCAATTTTTCCCCTTTCATGCTGTTGGCCGGCCCACTGTTGTATTTCTATGTACGTGGAATCATTCGAGATACCTATATTTTAACGACCAAAGATTTCTTGCACTTCATTCCGGCCGCTATCGTTTTCGCCGGAAATATCCCCTATTACCTTACCCCATTTTCTGTCAAAATGGTGCTTGCTCAGCGCATTTTGGACGATATGGACCAACTAAAATTTGTGGGGGTAAATGTTATTTTTCCAATATCGATCAATTACATCATGCGGGTTACATCCTTAATGATTTATACCCTCTTCAGTTATTACAAGATTTGGAAATACCGGCCAAGGGTGAAAAAATCGATTCCGACGCAACAGTATTTGTTGACCTATCGTTGGCTGAACATGTTTTTCATTACGCTTATTATCTTATTGATTGCGTTTGCGATGATTACCGCAGATTTTATCGAAAAAACACCTAAAGAGACCTATAGCGCATTAAATCTTGTGCATAATTTGGGGGGGATTATGTTCCTGTTGCTATCACTTAGCCTGCTGGTATTTCCTCAGATTCTATATGGTTTCCCGATCTACCACGAGGTTTTAGACCCCCGCAAAGAAAAAATTCAGACGCCAGAGCCCCAAGAGGATTTTGATGAAGAAGATAATCCCTTTTTAGAATTAAGGGACCAAATCGCCGCTTATTTAGAAAAAGAAAAACCCTACTTAAATCCTGATTTCTCCATTGGTGACCTGGCGGCAGCGCTTAAAGTACCCCAACACCACATTTCATATTGCATTCGGGTATTATTCAAACAGAGTTTTCCTAAATTGAAAACTAGCCTTCGAATTCAATATGCTCTCCAATTGATGAATTCTGCTGAATTTGAGCACTTGAGTATTGAGGGTATTGGCCAAATGGCCGGATTCAGTTCCCGTTCAAGCTTTTATTCCGCTTTTCAAGCCGAAGTAGGTTGCTCGCCAGGGGAATACATGGAAAAGAGGTAAGAGGTTTGGCTTTTTGTAGAGACTCGATACCTCGCGTCTTAACTAAATTAGACGCAAAGTATTGCGTCTCTACAATGTCGTTCGGACTCCGGACTGACCACTGACGACTAGTGACAAGCATCTACGTACATCAATTTTATAACCCTAGGCTTTAGCCTAGGGATCCCCAGACTAAAGTCTGGGGCTATAAACGATAAACCATTCTTTTTCCCTCTGGACTCCGGACTGACCACTGACGACTAGCGACTAAAGTATCGAAAACTCCACCCGTCTATTCTGTGCTCTCCCCTCCTCCGTATCATTCGAAACCTTCGGACGCTTAGATCCATAGCCCTTTGATTGAATTCTTCCCGCCGGAATGCCAGCGTTCAACAAATAAATCTTCACGGCATCCGCGCGCGCCTGTGACAAGGCATCATTAATCACATCCGTTCCCGTATTATCCGTGTGCCCGCTGATCTCAATTCGCAATGCCACGTTATCCAACATCACCTGAACCATTCGTTTCAATTCCGGCTCAGATTCCGCGGTTAAAGTTGCCTTATTCAGCTCAAAGAATAGATTGTTAACCGTCACCGTACTTCCTTTGGCAATAGGCGACATCGCTAAATCCCGACCATCTAATTCCAAATACCGGCCGCGTAATTGGCTTAAATCCAAATGCGTCGAACTAGGTAAATAGCCATTCGCCTTCGCCGTAATCCCATAATTGGTTCCATAAGGCAAGACCAATTTATATTGCCCCGTTCCTGGATCCGGCGTTGCTTGGCCAATAATCTTCCCCGTTTTCAAATCCTCATAACTCACCGAAGCACCCGAAGGCACCTTGCCCGTAGCATCACTTACTTTTCCGGTTAGCAATACGACTGCTTCAGATGTTTCTGATGACCCAATTCGTGGACTCGTTTTTACATCTTGTTGCAAGATGGGTTTTGGCGCCTCCGCAACAACAGGCTCGGGTTCAGGCTCAATCGCAATCCGAAAAATATCCTTCTTGCCTGTCTCCGTAGATGATAAAAAATAAGCAAAATCCCCTTTGGCAGCCAAGGTATAATAGGCATCATAACCACTCGTATTCACCGGCGGACCGATGTTCACGGGCTTGCGCCAAGATGTCCAACCATTCCCCAAACGCTTCGACATGTAAATATCCTGCAAACCTAGACCACCTGGTCGGTCCGACGAGAAATACAGCGTCCGACCATCCGCCGCCAAAAATGGCGTTGTTTCCGAAAATTCAGTATTTATTCCGTCCCCTAAATTCTCGGGTTTCGACCAACCCGTATCCCCCAATAAACTCACATAAATATCATCCCGATCACTGTTTTTCTTCTCCGCGAAAGCTAATAAAAGCGCCTTCCCATCCATCGCTAAATAGGCATATTCATTCTTACCCCGACTCAGCTTTTCGTAACCTGGTATATTGATTTTCTCGGGAATCGACCATCCGCCCATAGTCTTTTTGGCTAAAGAAAAACCGCGCGATTCATAAACACCATTGATATAGGCACCCTTCAATAATATCGTTTGGCCATCCGGAGAAATCGATAAAATCGTATTGTATTGATCACGATTCAATACATCCGGCATTCGACGCGCCGTACTCCAAACATCCCCCACACGCTCACTAAACCAAATATCCTGCGATCCCGCCACCGTCTCTGAACCCTGCGTTCCAAAACGATTAGATGGATGATTCTTCCGACCAAAATACAGCGTATTGCCATCTGGCGCCATGACGGGATTCAATTCCGCGTATTCCGAGTTCACAGCAGAGCCTAAGTTCTCCGACTTTTGCTGTCCGAAACCCACAAATGACACCAATAAAAAAAGGCAAATTAGCCGCGATAAATCCATTTTTTCTCCATTTTCTCTGGCTCATAGGCCATAATGTAATCGACCAAAGCCTCTGGATTTGTCTCCACCTGCAAAGCTTCTAAATTAGGCGATTTCAAAAATCCTTCATCCACCATGTGCTGCATTTGCGCTAATAAATGATCATAATAGCCATTCGTATTCAAAATGGAAATGGGTATTTGGTGTAAATCCAATTGCTTCCATGTCAACATCTCAAACAACTCATCCAAGGTACCAAAACCACCTGGCAAGGCAATTACACCATCAGCCAGTTCTGCCATTTTCTGCTTCCGACTATGCATCGTTTCCGTGACATAACATTCCTGAATACCTGTATGCTTCACTTCCCAAGGCTCCATAAACGACGGAATCACCCCGATCACATGACCGCCCAAACGTAAATATTCATCTGCCAAAACGCCCATGATTCCCACACTCCCCGCACCAAAAATCAATTTGCAATCGTGCTTCTTGAACGCCTGCATTAAGGCTTTCGCTTCTGCTTCGTAAATCGGGTTGTGCCCTTTTGATGAGCCACAATAAACTAAAATTGTTTTAGACATGTATAATTTGTGTTAACGCGTCCGCTAGCCGCGTGTATGTAAACGTAAAATTTAACTCTTTTTGTATTTTCTCCGAAGAAACAAAATTTCCTCCCGTTACTAAAACGGCCATCTCACCCAGTACCAAACGCAATGTCCAAGCCGGAACTTTAGGCCACCAAATAGGTCTGTGATAAGCCGCCGCAATCTGTTTTGTCATCTCCGCATGTGTTACCGGATTTGGCGCCACCGCATTATATACTCCGTGTGCATGCTCATCCGTCAACGCACAGGCAAACATTTTAACTAAATCCTGAATGTGAATCCACGATTGTCCTTGCGTTCCCTTGCCTAAAATCACGCCGACAAACCAACGAATCGGTCGGGCTAATACGGGGAATATTCCCCCATTCGCACCCAAAACCAAGCCAATACGCAATTTCACCACACGTAAATCCTGTATTTCATCAACCGCCTTTTCCCAAGCCACCGTACAAGCACTTAAAAAGTCGGCGCCCGCCGGAGTATCCTCCTTACAAAGTACATCCCCAGAATCCGCCCCATAATATCCAATCGCCGAAGCAGAAACAAAGGTATGCACCTGATGATTTCGTGTTTTTAAGGCCTCCGCCAACAAGCGAGTAGAGGCCACTCGCGAATGAATCAATTCCTTTTTTCTTGCCTCCGACCAGCGTTTATCGGCAATCCCAGCACCGGCCAAATGCACAATCGCATCAATGTCATCCAAAGCATCCGCCACCAGAAATCCTTTATCAATATCCCAACCACCCTGACGCGATAATACACGCGTTTGATGTCCCAGCGCATGTAAATATGTCTGTAGTTCTTGCCCGATAAAACCCGTTCCGCCTGTGATGAGAATGCGCATTAATTCCCTTTTTTAATCGCCTGGTAAATCACTTCATTAATCCCTGTGCGGATATTCGCATCAGAAATTTTGCTATTATTTCGGGTCGGATACACGCGATTCGACAAGAAAACATAGACCAAATCCTGATTCGGATCTACCCAAGTATAAGTTCCCGTAAATCCGGAATGGCCAAAGCTCGCCCCGCTCGCAGATGGCGCCGCTGATATGCCTGGTTTCTTACGATCCGGTTTATCGAAACCAACTCCCCGACGGGAATTTTCTTCCACCGAAAGCGGATACGAAGTCCATTGCTTCATCGTCTTCTCCTCGATGAATTGTTGGCCTCCATAATAGCCATTCTGCAAATACATCTGCATCAATTTCGCTAGGTCATTTGCATTGCCAAACAAGCCTGCATGCCCACTAATACCGTCCAATAATGCTGCACCTTCATCATGCACTTTGCCATGAATCAAGGTCTTGCGAAATAGCGAATCATATTCAGTTGGGACAATGCGTGCTAACGGAAAATACTTCTCCGCCTGATACACCAAAGTACTCGCTCCTAAAGGTTTGTAAAAAGCCTCGGAAAGGTAATTTGTCCAGGTTTTACCGGTGATGCGCGGAGCGATTTGGGGCAATAAATAATACGATAAATCCGAGTATACATATTCTTTTTTCTCCCGCAGTGCCGAGTTTTTAATCGCATCGTTTACTTGCGCGCTGATGCTGCGATGCGCCCAAAGGTTCGGGGCAACTTGAATTGGATATTCTTCTGAAGTGGCATATGAAAGCGTTCTCGGCTTCCAACGTGTCACTTCCGACTTAATGTCGACACATGAATCCCACAGGTTTTTCTGTGTACGAATGATTTTTTTGATGCGCTCCTCACCTGCCGCTTTCGTCAAATATTTTTCCACAAACGAGTATTGCATATCGTTTTTGGCATAACGCTGATTGAACTTTTTACTGTGGACAATCATGTCGGTGCTATCAATGTAATCCTGCCAAAAAGGAATCCATGCCCGCAAGCGCGCTTGATGCGTCAAGACATCCAAATACTTCAAATCCTTCTTGTTGCTTTGCGCAAATTCCGGAATCAATTCCCCCATGGTCGTTTCCAAGGTAAATTTTCCTTGATCCTGCCATTTCATCAAAGCCGGAATCGAGGTAGAAATTTTGGTAATAGATGCCAAATCAAAGATATCCGTCTTTTTCAAAGGTTCTTTGGATTCATAAGTTTGAGTACCAAACGCCTTGTGGTAAATCACCTTGCCTTCTTTGGCAATCAATACCACAACCCCCGGAGCACCTTTGATATCGATCGCTTTTTGTGCCAAAGAATCCACTTGCTTATTCAAATATTTACCCGAAATGCCCACCGCTTCCGGAAGCACATTGTATTGCAAACGGCCCAAACTAGGTGTGATAATCCCCATGCCAGCTGGGTAATCCGCAGACGCGCTCACCGGCATTTTACCTTCTGCCGCAATTCCACCGAAAATCACGGATGCTGCTGCTTCTTGCTGAGCCACTCCATCCTGATAAGTTAAAACCAAGCCTCCCAAATTCTTCAAGTTCTCAAAAGACTTCAGGGTAAATGGATTCGCGAAATAAGACAAGATGGTTTTCGGGGTCGCAAAACGCTTCACCAAAGCCTGAATCTGCGGTTTAATCGCATAATTATTTGCTGGTCGGTAAGAAATTCCGTGCAAGCCCATCAACACAACATTGTAATTTTTCAAGGCATTTTCCACGCGAGTAATCGTCGAGTCGGCACTCGTTTCATCCAAATAGAAATGCTCCATTTCGACGTAATTTTGGGCCAATTTCTGGAACTCTGTTGGGAATACCCCACCATAATTTGCCTTTCCAATCGCCAGGGTGGCAATTTTCAAGGTATCTAAACGGCGCAGTGGAATTAAGTCAAAGGGGTTTTTAAGAACTGTGGTTGATTTCTCTGCCAAGCTACGTTTCAACAAATCCGCTTGCAATGGATTGAGTTCGTCAATTAGATTTTTGGTTTCGATCGGTTGGTACTGATCTAAACCCGCCCAGGCTTTGGCGTTCAAGATACGACGAACGCGTTTATCGAGCTCCGCTTCCGTGATTTCACCATCTGTTAAGGCTTTTTTGATGGCATTAAATGCAGATGGGACATCTACAAAAGTTTCTAAAATATCGTTTCCAGCTAGGAAGGCTTTCACATTCGCTTGGCCTTCCGGGAACATTTTTGTCGCCCCTTTCATGTCCATGGCATCCGTAAAAACGAGGCCTTCAAATTTCAACGAATCGCGCAACAAACCTGTTACGATAGGCTTAGACATCGTAGACGCCAGCATGGCTGTTGTGTCCAAGGCAGGAATGCTTAAATGGCCCACCATGACACCCTGAAGTCCTTTTTTGATTAATTCCCGGTAAGGGAAAAGTTCTAAAGAATCCAATCGGTTACGGCTATGCGTCAACACGGGTATATCGTAATGCGAATCGGTTCCTGTATCACCGTGACCTGGAAAGTGTTTGGCAGAGGTAATAATACCCCCTTTTTGCAGGCCACGCATATAGGCCAAAGACTTCGAGGTTACCGCCTCGCGGTTCTCGCCGAAAGAGCGGAAATTGATGACAGGATTGTTCGGGTTATTATTCACGTCGACAACCGGTGCGTAATTGATATGCACACCCATCCGTTTGCATTGTTGGGCGATTTGAAAACCCATTTTCTCAATGAGCGCATCGTTGCCTTGCATAGCACCAAGCGTCATTTGATAAGGATAACGAACCGTGGAGTCCAAACGCATGTTTAGTCCCCATTCCAAATCCATCCCGATGAACATGGGCACTTTGGACATCGATTGTAGCTTATTAACCAAATTCGCCTGATTAGTCGGATAGCCCGCAAAGAGCACAAATCCCCCTACATGGTAATTTCTCACGATGTCGTAAAGTCGGGTTGTGTCATACGTTGCATTGGTATTTCCGCGTGGCATGAGGACCTGACCTATTTTTTGGTCGACCGACAAGCTTTTCATGACGGAATCTACCCATTTGGATTTGGTATGAGGAAATAGGTCGGTTTGACTGTATGCGCTTATGCCTGAGGCGATGAAAATGAAGGCAAGTAGAATGCGTTTGATCATGTGTAAAAAGAGGTAATGGATTGTGAAAATACGGAATCTTTGGGATTTTATTGCTTGGATTTTCGTAAGCGGGAAAGGAATTGTATTTTTGGAGCTTAATCAGATGAACGTATGAGAAAAAAAATTGTTGCTGGAAACTGGAAAATGAATAAAACGGCTGCTGAGGCATTCGTTTTGGCTACTGAGGTAGCGCAATTAGTGAAGTCGGAGGTTCCGGCGGATGTACAAGTGATTATGGCGACGCCAGCCTTGTATTTGACAGGTGTTTCTCAGGTGATTGAGGGCATTGATAATTTGGCTGTTGCGGCACAAAACTGCCACGAAAAAGCATCAGGAGCGTATACAGGGGAGATTTCGGCGGTGCAATTGGCATCTGCTGCGATTCCGTATGTATTGATTGGACACTCGGAGCGTCGTGAATATTTCGCGGAGTCGAATGAACAATTAGCTGCGAAAGTGGATGCAGCATTAGCGAATGGAATCACACCGATTTTCTGTTGCGGAGAGAGTTTAGCTTTGCGTGAAGGCGGTGAGTTTTTGGCTTATGTAGCGGATCAATTAACAGCGAGTTTATTTCACTTATCGGCTGAGGAGTTCGGTAAGGTAGTGATTGCATATGAGCCTATTTGGGCGATTGGAACGGGTTTGACGGCTTCGGCTGAACAAGCGCAGGAAATGCATGCACATTTACGTGTTCACATTGCTGCCAAATACGGCGCAACGGTAGCAGATAATTGTTCGATTTTATATGGTGGATCTTGCAATGCGAAAAACGCACAAGAGATTTTCGCAGGTCCGGATGTGGATGGCGGATTGATCGGTGGTGCTTCGTTGATCGCGGCGGATTTCATTACAATAGCGAAGTCGTTTTAATTTTGTTTGGCGGGTAAACGCTGCCGGGGTCTTCAGACCCCGGCAGCGTTACTCCTCCGAACGTTTTATAGTCGAAAAAAGTATATCAGTATGTTGGTAATCGCATTTGATGCAGATGACACGCTTTGGGTAAATGAACCCTATTTTCGTGAAAGCGAAGAGGCCTTTGCTGCCTTGTTTGAGGACTATTTACCGATGCATCAAACCCAACAAGAATTGTTTAAAACCGAGATGGACAACCTGGCGCTTTATGGCTATGGGGTAAAAGGTTTTATGCTATCCATGATTGAAACAGCCATTCGAATTACGGGTGGAAATTTATCCGCTGAAGGTACAGATCGGATCTTGGAAATAGGGAAAGAACTACTCGAAAGACCCATTGAAATCCTTCCGCATGTAGAGACTGTTTTAGAGGCGCTGTCAACAAAATACCGCCTTGTGGTTGCTACCAAGGGTGATTTGCTCGATCAAGAGCGAAAATTAAAAAAGTCGGGCCTCGCCAAATATTTCCATCACATTGAAATCATGTCGGACAAAAAGCCGGAAGATTATCAAAAATTAATTCGTCATTTAGACATTGCTCCGGAGCAGTTTTTTATGATTGGAAACTCGTTGAAATCCGATATTTTACCTGTCTTGGAATTAGGGGGACATGGTGTTCATATACCCTTTCATACGACCTGGGCACATGAAATGGTGAGCCATCCGGTGGAACATGTGAACTTCCGCGAGATCGAACAATTGGACGAGGTTCTCTCATTTTTATAATTAGAAAATTTTAAGGGATTGGGGTAGGCAGTTTATCAACATCTTGATAATAATGAGAATCATTATGCCATTTAAGCAGCCTGGAGGCGGGAAATAATCAGTTTGTTTAGCAGAAAGGTTATTCCGGTAAGTGGGGGTGAAAAGGTGACGCTGCCGGGGTCTGTGACCCCGGCAGCGTCTACACCGCTCCAACGCTCAAGCCAGAGCTATATTGTCCAATAAACTTATTTAAACGCCCTCTGCGACAACTTCTTTGACCGAAGGTACCATTCGGGTCATCAAGGTTTCAATACCGGCCTTAAGCGTCATTTGAGATGATGGGCATCCAGAGCAAGAACCTTGCAATAAAACTTTCATTTGACCTGTTGATTCATCAAATGAATGAAACGTGATAGCACCCCCATCTGATTCAACTGCAGGCTTCACATACTCCTCTAAAACTTGTTTGATTTGGATGATAATCTCAGAATCCGAAGAATCCCCCTCTGCCGCAAATTCAGACGCAGGCAACGAGAATACAGGCTGTTTCTCCGCGAAATATTTCTTCAAGTATTGCTTAATCCCAAACAATTCATCCTCCCAGGCTGCATTTTCCGTCTTCGTTAACGTGATAAAATTATTCGTGATAAACACCCGACGAACAAATTCAAAGCCAAATAATGCTACCGCTAAAGGCGAGTTTTTCTCTTTGGTCAATCCATCTGCTGGTTGGGTATAGTCAAATGACATGCCCTCGGGCAATAATTCCACATTAAAAACGAATTTCATCGAATGCGGATTGGGCGTAGATTCTGTATAAATGGTAACTGTCGAGGTAAGCATAAAATGGAGTTATAGTCCCTAAACCACCGATTGGCCAATAAGGTTTCGTAAAATAAAAAAAACCCGACACTTTCATGTCAGGTTTTCTCAGAAATTTACAATTGATTACTCAGCTGCAGCTTCTTTTTTCTTAGCAGGCGCTTTCTTTGCTTTTGGAGCTGCTTCTACCGCAACCTCAGCTACTGGAGCCGCCTCCACTGCTGGAGCTGCTTTTTTCGCTGGAGCTTTCTTCGCTACAGGTGCCGCTGGTGCTGCCGCTGCCACTGCTGGCAATACGTGCACAAATGAACGACCTTTAAATCCTTTTTTGAATGCTACTACACCATCCGCTAAAGCAAATAATGTATGATCTTTTCCAAGACCAACATTTTCACCTGGGTTGTGCGCTGTTCCACGTTGACGAACAATGATGTTCCCCGCGATAACTGCTTGGCCTCCAAATAACTTAACGCCTAAGCGTTTACTATGTGACTCGCGCCCGTTTTTCGACGATCCGGCGCCTTTCTTATGTGCCATGTTTTTTTATTTTATGCGTATTAAACGCTAATTTTCAATTATTTAACTGAGATACCTTCGATTAACACTTGCGTCAAATCTTGACGGTGTCCATTCATTTTTTGGTAAGACTTTCTACGTTTCTTTTTGAATACCAAAACCTTCTCGCCACGAACGTGTGCTACGATTTTAGCTTTAACACTCGCACCAGCTACTGTGGGTGCTCCTACGGAAATCTTTCCGTCATTGTCAACAAGTAATACCTTGTCGATAACCAGGGCAGCGCCTACCGATCCCGCCAAACGGTGGGTATATACGGTACGGTCTTTTTCTACTTTAAATTGCTGCCCGGCAATTTCTACGATTGCGTACATTTTATATGTATTTAAGTGAAACAATCCCACGA
>JACCDI010254028.1_pt1 | contig 27407 bp, 21 predicted proteins | sample 7442791 | NCBI WGS metagenome assembly JACCDI01 (sample SAMN15323434, study PRJNA562643) | freshwater metagenome | isolation source: river surface water | place: USA:Blue River Watershed | collected 2017-08-15
AATTTTTTAATTACTCAAAAGGATTTGGGTTTATTACATCAGAAGAAACAGGTGAAGACATCTTCGTACACAGCAGTGGCTTGAAAGAAGAGATTCGCGAGAATGACACAGTTCAATTCGAAGTTGAGCGTGGCAAAAAAGGCATGAATGCCGTTAACGTTAAAATTATCAATTAAGCATTATAATTTTTTTGTAAAGAAAAAGGGAACCCTAGGGTTCCCTTTTTTTATTTTACACTTGCTTGCATTTCATTTAATTCTGAAGCTGAAATATTAGCCAACATCCATTTCATCCAATAATCCAATTCTTCTTTATCTATGTTAGATTGAATTTTAGTTCTAGCAACAATCAATTCTTCATCAGTATAATTCTCCTGCAAGTAGGGCATAATTACAAGCTCTTCTTTTATTAGATGTTGTAATGTAAATGCTAGAAAATCGGTGAATAGATGATTTAACTTATTTTGATAGTCGTTTCTCTGTACTATTGAACAACTCTCAATCTTTTCGATAAGTGCAGTTAATTCAAAAATTTTATGATTATATAATTCATGTTCTGCCTCTACTTCTTTAAGAATATCTGAATCATTTTCTTTTACAAGATTAAAAACACATTCATCTTCGTGATGAGAATGATTATCTAATAATTTTAACAAATAGTATAAATCTGAAATTAATTTATTAAAATCTTCATTATTAGTAAAATCAGTATTTTGAATTCTTATAGCCATATCATAAAACATAGCTCTTAATGCTTTATGAATAGTTGTAAATAAATCGACTCTTTTCATTTTATAAATTATTAAATTCTTCTAGTGATATAATATTTGGTACTACATTTCTTACAGGTTTAGTAGCCTTTAAGTACGTGAAAATAGCATTTAAATCTTCTTTACTAAGTTGTTTAAAATTTTGCCAAGGCATAGGTGGCAATAGGTTTCTAGCATTTCTCAATCCCTTATACTTTCCTTCTGTCATTGCAATTATAAATTGTTCTTCTGTCCAGTTACCAATACCTGTAGCATCTGATGTAATATTAGCTGCATATGTAACACCCCATGGGCCAATTGTTGCAGTTAGATCTCCATTCATAAAAACATAACCATCTTTCATTGCAGAGAGATTAGTTTTGCTTAATGGCCTAGTAGATGGGTAGCCTGATAAATTTAGGCTGTCGACAATCTGTGGGCCCTGAGCTGTCATTACTTTTGGTGAGTGACAATCTGCACAGCCAATTGTACTTACTAGATACTTACCTCTTTGTAAGATGGTATCATACTTTGCTTCTGCTTTTCTATATTCTTCTACTTTCGACTCGTTTTTCGAAGAACATGACATTAGTGATACGGCAATAATTGTTGCCGTTAAAAAACTTAAACTTTTCATTTTTATTATTATTTAGGTGAACTTATTCTATGGCTAAATACCATTCAATTTCATGATAATCTATATTTTCTCTAGAAGGATCTGTTGAATATTTAAAATATGAGCAACCATCTCGTAGCTCAAAACTGGTATGATTAATAATGTATTTTTCAATAGCTAAACAATACTCTGAAATATATTTATGCTCAATTTTAAAATTCAATACAAGAAATTTACCACCTGGGTATTCGGTTAAAATATATTTATGGGTATCTACATTTTTAAAGTCAAAAGCAATATCAATTCTACAACTTTTCTTTTGGGTGACATTCGGACATTCATGTAAAATGCTCCAATGGTTACTTAATTGTGAATTATCTTTATAAAGTTGATTAGTATCAAGGTCTCTCCAGATTTCATAAAATTCTGGACTGAAATAATCACAAAATGTGGGGAATGATATTAGTTTAAAACTATCAATAGTTTTGATTTGAAAGTTATAGTCTATCTCAAATGGCAATTCTATTTCAGAAGTTTTACGGGTCTCTGAATTCTTTTTATACTCTTTTACACTTGTACCCATTATTTGTGTAAATGCTCTAGAGAAAGCTGAGTAATCATCGTAGCCAGAGAGTTCAGATACCTTGCTTACACTATAGTTAGTTACACCTAACATCATCGCGGCGTTCTCTAATCTTTTACGCTTAATGTAATGCCCTATAGGCTCCCCTAAACTTTTTCTAAGAATTCTATGTAAATGAAATTCAGAATAGCCAGTATACCTTGATAATGCATCTAGCGATAAATCTGAATTAAGATTTAACTGTACGTACTTTAATACTTTTTGATCTACTGATTTCATAAAATTTTTCTCGGCTACAAATATCAGATGTTTTTCAGAAAAGTACTTTGCAATTCTTGCTATTCACAATTATGTTACATAAAAAAAGCGATACATAATTGCATCGCTCTTTAAGATTGTATAAAAATGTAATTACTACTTTATCGTTTCTTTTATTTTACCACATTTCATCATTTTATCTCCGAAATAGGGGTTTCTAATTGCATTTTCATCAGTCAACCAAAAACCACCGTTATTATTATCGGCCATAGGGCAATAAGCAACATATGCAGCACCAGTTTTTAGCTTTTGAGTTTTTGTTAACTCAATCATCATTATACTCAAATTTAGAAATGCTAGTCTTTGTTTTTCTATATCGTTTTCAGTAGCTATTTTTTGCGATAAACTTATCAATTGTTTTTTAGCTTTAAATGCAATTAATTTCTCATTTAATTTCATTGCAGATTCTTTAGTAGCTATTGCATCTGATTTAACCATCGCATCTTTCATGCTTAAATATGATTGAAAGATATCATTGAATTGAGTGTTTTCGAATACCGGTTTAGCCAATTCTTGACTTTCAATAGTTGTAGTTTTTTTACTACTTGCATTTGTGCAAGAAATCATACTAAATGTTGTGATAGTAATGATTATTAATAATTTGATTTTTTTCATCTTATAAAGTTTTATTAAATATAATATTTATTCTTCTAATTTATCAACTGTATAACCAGCTGCGTTAATTGCTGTTATTACTTGTTCTTCTATACCTTCAGAACCAATAACTGTGAGTATTTTTTTAGGATTCGAAATGTCAACTTCCCATTTATTTAGATTTGACAATTCATCTAAAAATGGTTTCACCTTAGCTATACATCCATCACATTTAATGTTTGATTTAAATTTTATCTCTACTTCATTCATAATATATGTTATTTAAAAATTTATAATTTAATTGTTTTTAATCTTAAACTATTACTAACTACACTCACAGAACTTAATGCCATAGCAGCACCAGCAATCATCGGATCAAGCAAGAAACCGTTGATTGGATATAATACACCAGCAGCAATTGGAATACCGATAATATTATAAATAAAAGCCCAAAATAAATTTTGCCTTAATCCAATCACTATCTTTTTCGATAATAATAAAGCTTTAGGAACCGAACGTAAATCTGAAGTGATGAGTGTAATTTTTGCAACATCCATCGCAATGTCAGAACCTTTACCCATTGCAATACTCAAGTCTGCTTGAGCCAAAGCCTGACTATCATTTATACCATCACCAACCATAGCAACTACTTTCCCTTCTGATTGTAATTTTTTAATAAAATCAAATTTTTCTGAAGGCAATACATTAGCTATATATTTTTTCAATGACACTTTATCAGCAACAGCTTTGGCAGTGATTTTATTATCGCCAGTAAGCATATAAACTTCAATACCTCTTTCTTGTAATGTTTTTATTGCAGCACTTGAACTCTCTTTTATCATATCAGAAATTGCATAAATAGCTAACAAATTCTTTGCATTAGAAAACCATATAACTGAACTACCAAGAGCTTGTAATTCATTTGCCTTTTGAATAAAATCATTATTGATTGTAATATTTTTTTCATTCATCAATTCAAAATTCCCAACATAGTAAGATGTTTGATTATATTTTGCTTGAACTCCCCTACCTGTGATTGATATAAATTCAGAGACATCCGAAGTAATAATATTAGATAGTTTCAAATAATCTACTACAGCATTTGCTAGAGGATGCTCTGAGAGAGATTCAATACTTAATAAAACTTGTTTATCAATTTCTGTGATTTCATCAGTAAAAATTACCTCTTGTACAACAGGTTTACCTTCTGTAATAGTACCAGTCTTATCGAGTACCACTACATTTACTTTATGTGCCGATTCTAAACTTTCGGCATCTTTTATTAATATATTATTTTCAGCACCTTTCCCTACTCCAACCATAATGGCTGTGGGAGTGGCTAGTCCGAGGGCACAAGGACATGCAATTACTAACACTGTTATAGAGTTTAATAAAGCATAGGTAAATCCGTTTTCGCCTCCGAAAATCATCCATGCAATGAAGGTTAAAATGGCAATACCGATAACAATGGGCACAAAAATACTTGCTATTTTATCTACTAATTTTTGTACGGGTGCTTTAGAGCCTTGTGCTTGTTGAACGGTATGAATAATTTGTGCAAGAATAGTATCGGAGCCAACTTTTTCAGCAATGAATTTGAAACTTCCTTTTTGATTGATAGTTCCAGAAAATACCTTTTCAGATTTAAATTTCTCAATTGCTACTGGCTCTCCAGAGATCATACTTTCATCAACAAATGAATGTCCCTCTATTACATAACCATCAACCGGTATTTTTTCACCGGGTTTAATAATTATTATTTGATTAACTTTTACATCTTTAATAGATATCGTTTTCTCTATACCATCTTCGAAAACATTAACCGTTTTTGCTTGTAAACCTATTAACTTTTTGATTGCAGAACTAGTATTCGATTTTGCATTTTCTTCTAACATTTTACCTATTGATATAAATGTTATTACAACAGCTGCAGCCTCAAAATAGACATGCGCATGAAGTCCGCGTTGATGCCAAAACTCTGGAAAGATAGTATTGAATACACTAAATACGAAAGCGATAAAGGTACTTAATGCAACAAGTGTATCCATATTAGCAGAACGATTTTTTGCTTGCTTGAATGCATTGATAAAATATGATTTACCAAAATAGAATACTACAGGAGCTGACAAGATCATTGATATCCAGTTACCGTATGGCATATTCATAAAAAACATTCCGATAACAACCACTGGAATTGTTAGTACAATTGACCAGATAGTTCTCACTTTCAAAGCCTTTAAATTATTTTGTTTATGCTCTTCTTGTAAGGTTTCATTATCGGCTTCGTCGTCGATTAACAAATCGTATCCTATCGATCGTAATGCATCTCTTAATTTTTCAGCATTCGTATTTGAATTATATTCTATAATTACTGAAGCATTAGCATAGTTAACGTTAGCATCAATTACGCCTTGAGTATTTTTCAGAATAGATTCTACACTAACTGCACATGCTGCACAAGTCATTTCTAGTACAGGGAAAGTTTTCTTAATAGATGTTGTGTTATTCATTTGAATCAATTTGATATACAAATTTGAGTCAAAAATTGAATTTAACACTTACACAATTGATGGTATTTGTTATAAAATTTACAAGTTATCGATAGTCTTTCTTACTTTATTCAAAGACTTTTTGAATTCTGAGGGTGATTGACCTGTAATTTTCTTGAATTGAGATGAAAGATGAGCGACGCTACTATAGGCTAGTTTATCTGCAATTTCAGAGATATTTAACTCATCATAAACAATAAGTTCTTTTATCTTTTCAACTTTTTGTTTGATGATGTATTGCTCAATGGTTATGCCTTCAACAGATGAGAAAAGTGTGCTTAGATAATTATATTCATAATTTAATTGGTCGGATAAATAGGCTGACCAATTTATTTTTAAATCAATATTTTTTTGATGATGAATTTGTTGAATAATTATATTTTTTATTTGTTCAATTAATCTAGATTTTTTATCGTCAATAATCTCGAAACCTAATTCATTTAATTTATGATTGAGCTGAGTAAAAACTGCTGGGTCAATTTTATTTTCTTTGAGTTCAACTTCACCCAGATTGATTGATTCAATTTGCAAATTCAATGCTTCTATACTTTGCTTTACAGCAAGTACACATCTATTACAAACCATATTTTTAATGTGAAGTAACATCCAAATAATTAACGTAAATCAACAACAATCTTACTAGCCGAACGGTTTGCTTTTGCTCTAGCTTCTTCTACAGTATCAGCTTTTGCAAGGCATACACCCATTCTACGCTCATGTACTATTTCAGGTTTACCGAAAATTCTTAATTGCGTATCAGGCTCTGACAATGCATTCTCAAGTCCTGAGTAAACTATATCTTGCGAATCACCCTTAACCAAAATTACACTACTTGCCGAAGGACCTAGTTGATTGATTTTTGGTATAGGTAAGCCTAAAATTGCACGAACGTGTAAGGCGAATTCAGAAAGATCTTGAGAGATCATAGTAACCATACCAGTATCATGTGGTCGTGGCGAAAGCTCTGAAAAATACACCTCATCATTTTTAACAAAAAATTCTACACCATATAACCCCCAGCCACCTAATGCAAGCACTACTTTTTCAGCAATATGTTGAGCTTTCTCAAGTGCGAGTTTTGTCATAGGTTGTGGTTGCCACGATTCTTGATAATCACCATTTTCTTGCCTATGTCCGATAGGCTCACAAAATGAAACTCCATTTTTATGTGAAATTGTCAATAAAGTTATTTCAAAATCAAAATCAACGAATGCCTCAATGATTACTCTACCTGCACCAGATCTACCACCTTCTTGTGCATATTTCCAAGCTTTTTCAATATCATTTTCTGATTTAATAACAGATTGACCTTTGCCCGATGAGCTCATGATTGGCTTCACAACACAAGGGAAGCCGATGCTATGCACATCATTAACAAAACTTTCATAATCACCTGAAAATTTGTACTTAGAGGTAGTTAAATTTAAAGTTTCAGCTGCCAAAGTTCTAATGCCTTCTCTGTTCATAGTGAGAGAAGTAGCTTTTGCGGATGGTACTACTTTAAAGCCCTCTTCTTCAAGTTCAATTAATGCCGCAGTCGCAATAGCTTCAACTTCTGGAACAATAAAATCGGGCTGCTCGTTATGAATTATATTTTTCAAGGCCTCAGCATCTAACATAGAAATTACATAAGATCTATGCGCTACTTGCATAGCTGGGGCATTGGCGTATTTATCTACTGCAATTACTTCAATACCATAGCGTTGGAATTCTATTACAACTTCTTTACCTAATTCACCTGAACCTAACAAAACAACTTTTAATGCGCTTTTCGTCAAGGGAGTTCCGATTTTTGTCATCATTTTAAACTAAAACTTTATGGAGTATAAATGTAGATGTTTTTTTAGTTATTTTGTATAATTATAAATGCGCTTAATTTTAAGAATACATGAATAACCTTATTCCAGATAATGAAAAAGGAAGGTTAAAAGCTATTACTGATTACAATATCTTAAATACACCTAAGGAAAGAGAATTTGATAGATTAACAGAGATTGCTAGCATAATCTTTCAAGTTCCAATTTCTATAATTTCTATTATTACTTCTGATACTCAGTGGTTGAAATCTAAGGTAGGTATACCAGTAGATTCTTTCAATCGTAACGACTCTATTTGCAACACTACTATTTTAGGTAAGAATACGTTAGAAGTTTATGATGCAACAGTTGATGATCGATTTAATCATTTACCAGGTATAAATAACGAAGGTGGTGTAAGATTTTATGCAGGACATCCGATTATAGATCAAAATGGATACGCTTTAGGCACATTTTGTATTATGGATAGCAGGCCTCGTAAACTTGATGAAGTACAACATAAGACCTTAAAGTTACTAGCCGAAGAAGCTTCAGCACTCATTATTGAAAGAAGACAAAAAGAAGAATTTAAGTATTTTGAAAAAATATTTAAATCATCTAATGATTTAATTTGTGTTGCAGATACGAATGGATATTTCAAAAGAGTTAACCCTTCATTTACAAAAAAATTGGGTTGGGATGAGGAATATTTAACTAAAGAAAATTTCTTCAGCATCATACACCCAGATGATATTGCATCTACAAAAGAAATACTTAAACAATTAAGTGAGGGTAAAAATGCGTTAAACTATACCAATAGATTCATCACAAAAGACAACAATTACTTATACATACAATGGTTTGCTACCCCAGAAAAAGAAAACGGTAATGTATTTGCAATAGGTCGTGATGTAACAGAATATAAAATAAATGAAAAGTCATTAAGAGAAAGCCAAAGTAAGCTAAGTTTATTTTTTGAAAACTCTCAAGGTTTAATGTGTACGCACGATTTGAATGGAAACTTTATAACCATTAATGCAGCTGGAGCTAAATTATTAGGTTATAACGTTGAAGAACTATTAGGAAAAAATTTATCAGATATTATACCTGAGAAATATCATAAAGAACTAGTAACATATTATGACAGCATAAAAAATACAGGGCGTGCGCAAGGTAACATGGTGACACAACACAAAAGTGGTGATACCAAAATATGGATGTATAATAATGTTATTGAAGATTCTGACCCAAATAATGTTTATGTAATAGGGAATTCGATTGATATCACAGATAGATTTAAACTAGAACAAGATTTATTTCGTACCAAAATATTTTTAGAACAAACAAATTCACTAGCAAGAGTTGGTGGATGGGAAATAGATGTAATAAAAAATAAAATTTATTGGTCTGATATTACAAAGAATATTCATGGTGTTTCTGCTGAATATATACCAAACTTAGAAACAGCTTTAGACTTTTTTGAAGGTAATGATAAAGAATTGATGTCGATAGCCATTGAGAATGGCATCAAAAATGGTAAGAGTTGGGATATAGAGGCAAGAATTAAGACTGCACATGGAGAGTATTTGTGGATAAGGGCAATTGGACAGGCAGAATTTAAAGATGGAGTTTGTGTTAGATTATATGGAGCATTTCAAGATGTTAATAAGCGAAAGCTCGCTGAATTAGAAACAATCAGAACACAAAAATTATTAAACAATATTCTTGATTCAACTTATCAGGTAAGTATAATTACTACTGATAAAAACGGATTAATAACATCATTTAATAAAGGTGCAGAAAATATATTAGGGTATGATGCAATAGAGATGGTAGGTATAAATAGTCCTTCTGTTATTCATTCAAAAGATGAAATCGTCGAATACTCAAATTATTTATCATCTATCTACAACACAAAAATTGAAGGCTTTAGAACCTTTGTACATCAGGCAGAGGTATTAGGTTCAGATCAAAGAGACTGGACGTATATTAAGAAGGATGGTACAGAAATAAAAGTATCATTAGTAATAACTCCAATTAGAGATGTAGAAGCAAACATCATCGGGTACTTGGGTGTCGCGATAGATATTACAGAAGCATATGAACAACAAATAGAACTGCTGAATGCAAAAATATTAGCTGAAGAAGCTAGTAAAGCAAAATCAGAATTCTTAGCAAATATGAGTCATGAAATTCGAACACCACTAAATGGTATCATCGGATTTACCGAATTAGTTTTAAAAACAAATTTATCAGAAATTCAAAGTCAATATATTCAGATTGTCAATCAGTCAGCAAATACATTATTGAGTATTATAAATGACATATTAGACTTCTCAAAAATTGAAGCAGGTAAATTAGAACTGGATATAGATAAGACTGATATATATGAATTAGCAAGTCAAGCTGCAGATATTATAAGCTATCAAGCATTAAATAAAAATGTTGAAATGCTATTAAATATAGATCCTGTGTTACCTAGATTTATATATGCTGATAGCATTAGAATCAAACAAATTCTAGTGAATCTTCTCGGTAACTCAGCTAAATTTACAGAAAAAGGTGAAATAGAACTAAATATAAAACCTTTAGAAAAAATAGCTGATGAATTATATAAAATTAGGTTTGAAGTGATCGATACCGGAATCGGAATTCACCCGAGCAAAATGGAGAAAATTTTCGAAGCCTTTGCTCAAGAAGATTCTTCTACTACAAAGAAATATGGTGGCACCGGACTAGGGTTAAGTATTTCAAACAAATTACTGCATTTGATGAACAGTAAATTATGTTTAGAAAGTGAATTTGGCAAAGGAAGTAAATTCTATTTCGATTTGAATTTAAGAGTTGAGAATGGGGAGCAATTAAATTTAGATAATCTTGAAAAAATAAAAAATGTATTGATTGTTGATGATCATCAGAAGAATAGAGAAATTTTAAAACAAATGCTTCTCTTGAAAAACATCAAATCAACAGAAGCTAAAAATGGTATTGATGCAATACATTTACTATCGAACGGTCAAAAATTTGATTTAGTGATAATGGATTACAATATGCCTTACCTCGACGGATTAGAGACTACTAGGAAAATCAGAGAGAACTTATATCCAGATCAAAATCAATTACCTATTATTCTATTTCATAGTTCTGCAGATGATCAAATAATATCATCAGCATCAAAACAATTACAAATAAACAAAAGAATTACAAAACCAATAAAAATAGATGAGTTATATAATTGCATGTCTAAAATTTACCAAGCAGACATAGAAGTTGTAAAAACATCAGAAAAAAAGGTTTCAAATAATTTATTTAACAAGAGAATATTGATTGCTGAAGATAATTCAGTGAATATGCTACTAAGTAAAATTCTAATAAGTAGCATTTTACCAAACACTGAGATTATTGAAGCGAACTCTGGTAAAGATGCAATAGAATATTGTAAGAAGAACAAAGTAGATTTGATTTATATGGACATACAAATGCCCGATTTGAATGGCTATGAAGTAACTCAAATTCTTAGAAATGATCTTAAAATAGATGTACCAATTTTAGCTTTAACAGCTGGAACAATAAAAGGTGAAGCTGAAAAATGTATTGCAGCAGGCATGAATGATTTTATTAGCAAGCCCGTTTCTGAATCAGATATGTTTAATTCATTGAAAAAATGGTTAAACATTGATATTAACAATGACCATAACGAAAACAAAATTGCTAATAAATCAGTTATATTCGATATAAATATATTAAAGTCATATGTAGATAATGATGAAGAAATAGTTAAAGAAATAATAAATTCTACCTCTTTGGAGTTGAATCAGAGTATTGATGAGTTGGGTAAAGTCAAAGACTTAAAAGATTTAAAAAATGTAGAGTCAATAAACCATAAACTATTGTCAATGTCAAAAGCTACCGGATTGGTTTCATTACATGAATTCATTGAAAGATTTATTGATGACAAAGACAACGAGATGTTATTTTTAGTATATGTGGCAGATTTAATAAACGAAATAAAAAAAGCATTAGAAACTATTAGTAAACTATAATTTTAACTATTTTTAAATAAAAAATGATTTTATGAAAAAACTATTCAGCTTATTATTAGTGTTATTAACAAGTATTAGCCTTGGCTATTCACAAAGCAACGAGGCAGATAGAATACTTGGAACTTGGTTAGTTGGAAGCGGCAAGGCTCACATAAAAATCACTAAATATGGTGATAAATATCAAGGTAAAATTGCTTGGTTAAAGGAACCAAAAAATGAAAAAGGTGAAAATAAAGTCGACAAAAACAATCCGGATGCTAGTAAAAGAAATACCCCATTATTAGGCTTAACTAATATGATCGGATTTAAGTACACTGGTAATTCGCAATGGCAAAATGGTACTATATATGATGCTGAATCGGGCAAAACTTACAGTTGTAATATAAAACTTACAAACCCTCAAACACTTGAAGTTAGAGGCTTTGTGGGCGTTTCTTTGTTTGGCAGGACAGATACTTGGAAAAAAGTTGGGAACTAAAAGCTCATAATTAACGTATATAATGGCAAGACGAAAATCTTGCCATTTTTTTTGGCATGATTTTCGAATTAATCTACCGCCAAATGAAAACATTATACTTAAAATTATTAGCCATAATAGTTATGGCATCTTCGTTTACTATAGCTAATTCTCAAAATATAGAAATAGCAAATACTAGTAATAAAAACAACATATATGATAAATTGATTGAAACTTTAGGTTATCAGAAGGTATTAAAGACGAACAACTCTATAATAATTACCATTAACTCTGATCAAATATTTGAACCCAATTCTTCAGAATTAAAACAAACTATAAGTAGTGAATTAAATAACACTATTGATATTTTAAAAAAATATAAAAGATATCAATTTTCAGTTTTAATACATACATCTGCAGAAGGTGCAAATGATATTAACCTTTCAATTTCCCAAAAAAGAGCAGATGTATTATGCAAATACCTTGCAAAAAACAATCTAAAACTGAGGAGATTTAAATGTATTGGAATGGGCGAAAGTGAGAGTGAAGTATATTCAACCAATAGAATTGAAATAAAAATTCCTTATATCGGTATGTAAATATAGAACGTACTTCCTACATTCAATTCTGATTTCACTTCTATTTTACCATCATTAGCTTCAATAAACTCTTTACATAACAATAAACCGAGTCCGCTCCCCTTTTCATTTTCGGTACCATACATTACCACTTGATCATTGGTAAATAAACTTTCAATTATTTTCTGATCCATACCTATTCCTGAATCAGTGATTGAAACTCGCAAGTAATGATCAATTTTTTCAGAATCAATTATTATTTCAGAATTATTTTTAGAAAACTTAATTGCATTTGCAATTAGGTTTCTAATGATAAAATTAATGTGATCTTCGTCAAATACAACATTCGATTGATAGCCTGAATTATTGATCAATGTAATTGACTTTTGTTTTGCTGATAGCTTTAAAAGTTCAATATTCTTATTGATGACATCATTAATTCTCAACTGGATTTTGTGTACATTAATACCAAGCAATTGACTTTGACCCCATTTTAATATAGTCTCTAATGTATCTAAAGTTATTAGAACATGTTTCTTTAGAGTAGATAGTAAATTATTCTTTTCTTTTTCATCAAGTCCACCTGATTCAAATAAATCAACTATGCTAATTACATTATTAATTGGAGACTTTAAATCATGTGCAATTATTGAAAGTAATTTCTCTCGAACATGTAATGAATGTACCAACTGGTTATTTAATTTCTTACGATGGTTTGAACCAATTGCAATTATTATTATGATAATTATAGATGCTGCAATTAATACTATATAAATGATGTTCCTAAACTCTTTTTGTTTATACTGATATTCTAATTCTTTAACGTCTGCTTTAGATTTTGAAATTTCATAATCTGCTTGCAAAAGTTCTACATCTTTTCTGCGTTCGTCACTAAACAATGAATCTTTTATAACATGATATTCTTTCAAAGCGTTATATGCCGATTTAAAATCGCCTTTCATTTCATAAGATTTGTATAACTCATCATACATCTCTTCTTGCATATTGACATGATTCAACTTCTTTGCAATAACTAATGCTTTATTAATCATGTCAATTGTTTTATCTACTTCATTATCATCAAACAATAAAGCCATGTTAAAATAAACTCTAGCTTCATCTTCAACAATATTGAACTCTTTACATAGTTCTAAAGCTATTTCATAATTTTTACGAGCTTCTTTTTTATCTTTTAGTTGAAAGTATGCATTTCCTAAGTTTAAATAGACATGTGGATTTGCTCTGTTTCCTCCGTATTTCTCTGTTTTTTGAATTGCTAATTCTAAGTACTTTATTGCGTTCTTAAAATCGCGTTGCTGACCGTAAACTGTTGCGATGTTATTATAAATATTTAACTCTGCATCAGTACTCTTTCCATTATTAAGTTTTAAAGCTGTATTAAAAAAATACAATGATTTATTAAAATTTTGTATATAAATATTAACTACACCTAATTTTAAATATGATTGTACAACACCTAAAGTATCTTTAGTACGCTCATAAATAGTAAGTGCTCTTAGAAAATAATTAGTTGCAATTTTATAATTACTTTGCTTAGCCTCAATAACACCTAGTTGGTTATAAGCACTAGCGATGCCTTTGTAATAATTAAGATGATAAAAAGTCTCTAACGATTTCTTTAATAATTTTGTAGCCTCTATAAAATTACCTGCTGTTTCATAATTAATAGCCTCTAAAACTTCAATTAAAGCAACACCTTTTTCGAAATTAATTTTCAATGCTAATTCTTTTGCTTTATTCCTATAGATTTCTGAAGAATCTGGATTATTATAGATGTAATACTTCATTAAATCTCGATACACTAGAACACGAGTAGTATCATCTTTAGCCTTGTTGAGGTTATTTTCTAATCGCTGTAGATCATTTTGAGCATAAGCACAAGTTAATGTTACTATAAATAGTAGGCACAGCAAGATTTTTTTCATGAGAATTGTTGTTGTTCGTTGTCATCTACAAAGTAATGAATAATTTGAAATTTACAAATCCGTATGAGAAATATTCTCGTATCTGCCTTAAATCAAACAAAAGAATTATGAAAAACTTTACAAAAATTATGGGCATAGGCATTATGCTAATTTCTATGTTTAGTATTACTAAAGCTGATCATTTGGCAGATAGACTACTATTTTCATCGAGATTAAATGGTAATAATATTATACCATCGCCAGTAAATACAGCTGCTAGTGGTGTAGCTGGATTTATGTTAAATAACACTAGAGATACACTCTACATGAATTTTAGCGCAACTGGTATGTCAGGGGCAATCACAGGCTTTCATATTCATGAAGGCACTGAGAAACAAAATGGTCCGGTTATTCTTGACCTACAAGATGCAATAATGGGTAATATCGCCAAAGCAAGAATTGTAGTAACTCCTGAATTATTAACTAAATTTTTAAAATCACAAGTCTATCTAGTTGCTCACACAACTACAAATCCGAATGGAGAGATACGTGGACAAATAAAATTAGAAAGTGATTTCGGTAATTATGCTGAGCTAGATGCAATGCAACAAGTACCAATGAATAACTCTAATGCTAAAGGTGTTGCAGCGATTAATTTAGGCATTGACAATAAAAGATTAGAAGTTAAGGTAGTTATAGACGGATTAAGTGGTGCAATACAAGGTGCACATTTACACAGAGGTAAAATGGGCGAAAATGGAGGACTATTAGTAGACCTATCATCACTAATTAGTAATAATGGAAATGCAATTTTCGGATCAGTAATCGTAGATGATTCAATTAAAAATTTATTGCAATCATATATTCGAAACGGTGAGGTGTACTTGAATTTACATACAGCAATGTACCCAAATGGTGAAGTACGCGGACAGATTAAATACGATCAAAATTTACGTTTTGATGCTAGAATTGATACTACTCAAATAACAGGTAATTTAAGTGCAGTATCATCAGCAATTGGAGCAGCAAAATTTTCATTGAACACAAGTTTTGATACATTGAGATATTATATTACTGTAACAAACCTAACAGGTGCAATAGCTGCAGCTCATATTCATAATGCAGAGCCAAACCAAAATGGTGGTGTTGTATTTGAATTCCCAACATCCAGCATAAATGGAAATATTATTTCAGGTATCTGGACTAAATCAACTGGATTAACAGATATGATGATCAATGAATTGTTATATGGTAATTTATATGTAGCTGTACATACAGCATTAAATCCGGCAGGTGAATTACGCGGACAAATATTTAGATTAGCAAGAGAAGGGTTTATGGCTGACATTGATGCAATGCAATCAGTACCTTCATCTAACAGTATGGCTAATGGTTCTGGTATAGTAAGCTATGATAGAGATAGAACAAGTTTACATTATATGATAACAGTAAACGGACTAAGCGGAGCAATTAATGCAGCACATTTTCACAAGGGAATTAAGGGAGAAACAGGTGGAGTTGTTTACGATTTAAATTTTGTAAATAATGCAACATTCGGATATTGGGATTTCACAAATATGCCTGCTTTCAATAATACACAATCAATCACATTTAGAAGAAATGATAGTGTATATGTAAACTTCCATACAAGTAATTTCCCAAATGGTGAAATAAGAGGACAGTTTATCAGAAACTACAAAAACATGGGTATTATATTAAACAAAGCAACTGGAATTTTTAATACAGAGAAGAACAAAATTGATTTAAACATTTATCCGAACCCTGCATCTACCAACCTATCTATCAATTTCACAACAGCAGAAAGCGCAAATATTTCATATGAAATAATTGACTTAACTGGTAGAATATTGAAATCATTTAGTCAAACCGCTGAATTAGGTAAAAATATAATTGATGTAAATATCAGTGATATTCAATCTGGTGTATATATGATTAGATTGAGAGACGATAGCAAAATATTATCTAACTCAAAATTCATTATTCAATAATCAGTTAAATCAACAACAACATAAATAGTAAAAAGGAGAGCCTAAATTGGCTCTCCTTTTTTTTATTGAAATATTTTAATAAATTAGATTTGAACTAATCTAAAAAAATGGAATCAAATTTAATAACTAGTGTGTTCTTGCCTTTAGCATTGGGTATTATAATGCTAGGTTTAGGACTATCATTAAGCATAGAAGATTTTAAGAGAGTAGTGCTTTATCCGAAAGCAATATTCATAGGATTGTTTTGTCAGATGATCTTATTACCATTTATATGTTTTGGTATAGCAATTGCATTTCATTTGCCAGCAGAATTAGCAGTGGGGTTAATGTTGTTATCAGCATCACCAGGTGGAGCAACTGCAAATTTATATAGTCACTTATCAAAAGGAGACGTTGCCTTAAACATATCTCTAACAGCTGTCAACAGCTTTTTAACTTTATTTACATTACCTTTCATTGTTAATTTATCTATCTCATATTTCATGGAATCGGGATTAGTGATACCGATGCAGTTTAAAAAAGTGATAGAAGTATTTGCAATTGTTTTAGTGCCTGTATCTATTGGTATGATTGTGAAATCAAAACTACCGAAACTTACAGTAAGTCTTGATAAACCAGTAAAAATAATGTCAGCATTATTCTTAGTGTTGATTATAGTAGCTACTATTTTAAAGGAGAAAGCGCAAATAGGAAATTATTTTCAGCAAGTCGGATTAGCGGCATTAAGTTTCAATGTTTTGAGTATGATGGCTGGATATTACATCCCCCAAATATTTAAAATTGAAAGAAAGCAAGCGATATCAATTGGTATGGAAATAGGAATTCATAATGGAACTCTAGCGATTTACATAGCATTATCAGTTATTGGCAATAGTGCGATGAGTATACCTCCTGCTGTATATAGTTTAATTATGTTTTTCACTGCAGCTATCTTCGGATGGTGGGTAAGCAAAAAAGTATGAGCACAACTAAACAAATAAGTAGTTTAACATATTGTATTTTTTCAATATTGTTTTCTATTTACTTTCTGTATATAAAATCTTTTTTACTGTCATCAGTATTTTTAATTTACAGCATATTGTTTGTCAGTATATATGTTAGAACAATTAGAAAATCAGATAAATTCGAATTAAAATTTAATGAAAATCATAAGCACTATTTATTGAGTATAGGATTTATGCTTACATGGTTAATACTATATATAATTGACCTGAAATCATTTTTTACAGCCTTTGAACATATATCATACCTATTACTCGGTGCTACATTTTTAGTAATAAGTACCCTTTATTTTAAATTATTCATTAAACCATAATCTATTCTAGTAAGGCAAAATTTATTTCAAATTCATTTGCATTTAAAATTAATTATATTAACTTTGAAAATAAAAGTACTTTTAAATGAAAAATGAAAAAGACTATATTAAAGACATAAACGAGATACGCAACATGATGGAGCGTTCATCAAAATTTGTCTCTTTATCAGGTTTATCGGGGATCTTCGCTGGTATATATGCCATTGCATCATCATACATTGCCTATGCCCTATTTCAATTTAAAATAGATAAACTATACTATACTGATGAGGAGTTAGCATCATTAGGTATAGATTCTAAGAATATTATAATATTAGCTATAGGTACAATAATAATTACAATAACTACTGCAATTATTTTTTCATATCGAAATGCAATTAAGAAATCTGAGAAAATCTGGAACACAACATCTAAGAGATTGTTATATAATCTAGCAATACCTTTAATAGCTGGGGGCACAGTAATATTGCTAATGCTTGAATATAATTTATACGGATGGTTGGCGCCATTGACTTTGGTATTCTATGGTCTGGCAATATTAAATGCAAGCAAGTACACTTTTGATGATATGCGAGGTTTGGGAATAATTCAAATTATATTAGGATTAGTTGCAATGCATTTTATTGGATATGGTTTATTGATATGGGCAATAGGGTTCGGACTTGTACATATCATTTATGGTATTTATTTACATTACAAATACGAAGTTGAAAATAACAATTAACGGATTATATAAAGCTTTTGAGAGTCGAATTAGACTTGGCATAATGTCTACTTTAGCAGTTAATGATAGGCTAGATTTCAATTCTCTAAAAGAATTTTTAGACTTAACAGATGGCAATTTAGCAAGTCATTTAAAAGGTTTAGAAAAAGAAGGATTTATTAGTGTTGAGAAATCATTTATTGGTAGAAAACCAAATACTAAATATTATATGACTAGGGAAGGTAAAAAAGCATTTAATGAGCATTTAAAGGCTTTAGAAAAATTAATAAAAACACAGAAATAAAAAAATTTATCAATTTACTTTGAACTGCAAAGTTCTTTTAATATATTTAATTATGGAAAAAAGTAACATCACTGAGAATTTAGCTAATGCTGAAGTATTGGAAAAACTTTATCGTAACGAACCCTCAAAATTCAAGTCCGCTTTTAACGAAATTTACGATCAACAAGAAAAGACTGAATTATTAAAGTACTGGCATTTACGATTAAACTTTAAAGAGCCATCTATTTTTACAATTGATAAAAAACAAATTGTAATCGTAGTCATACTATCATTAATTGCTGGACTCTTAGCAAAACTGCCTTTTATATTTAATTTTAATGAAGAGTTGTATTATACAAGGAATATAGGATTTATTTCATTCAGTATTATTAGTATTTATTTTGCCATAAAAAACAAACTGAATACAAAAAACTCAATAATAATTGCATTAGTTAATATAATTGCATTAGTTTATATAAATCTCTTACCTCCTATCAATAATAGTGATGTAATAAATTTAGCAACGGTACATATGGCACTATTCTTATGGGCAATGCTAGGTTATACATATATATCGAATGACATTAAAAATTCTAACAAACGAATTAGCTTTTTAAAATACAATGGTGACTTGGTTGTTCTAAATGCATTGATAATGATAGCAGGTGGAATTTTAACAGGCATCACTATTGGACTTTTCGGATTAATTGGATTGAATATAGAGAAGTTTTATTTTGAGAATATTGGAATTTTCGGACTTGCAGCTTTACCAATAGTAGGCACGTATTTAATACAAAACAACTCTAGTCTAGTAAGTAAAATATCACCCCTCATTGCAAAAATATTTAGTCCGCTCGTACTCATCATGCTCTTCATCTACCTTATATCTATTGTATACCTAGGTAAAGACCCCTATAACGATCGTGATTTCTTATTAATATTTAATATGCTGTTAGTTGGTGTTATGGCATTAATATTTTTTTCAGTGGCAGAATCATCAAATAAAGATAAATCAGAATATGAAACATGGATACTTTTTCTATTATCATTATTAAGTATCATCATTAGTTTAATTGCATTATCAGCAATATTATTTAGAATTAATGAGTGGGGTTTCACACCCAATAGAACTGCAGTATTAGGTACTAACTTATTAATTCTTGCTCATATGTTTTTGGTTAACTTGAAATTATTTAAAGTATTAACAAAGAAGGCAGAGAGTATAGAAATTGGTAATGAAATCGCAAAATATCTACCGATTTATTTTGTCTGGACGATCATTGTTGTATTTATATTTCCGATAATATTTGGAATTTAGTTTAATTGCGAAGAATTATTTTATTTAGAAATTCTAATTATCTTTAGAGCGAACTAAACAACAAATGTTAAACTTTATTGATAAATGGTACGATAAAATCAAGCCATTTTTATTTAAATACAAAGATGGATTCTTTGAGTTACCTTATTTAGGTAGCTCACCAATCTTAATGATTGAAAGCTTCAGAAGAATGCCATTTATAAAGCATAATGAATCAAAAAGAAATATTGATTCAGCTTCTCCATTTGTTGATGCAAAAGTTTTCTATCATCAGATTAGTGATGAACTAATAATAATTCACAGCACTTTAATAATAAAAGCTAACCTATGTTTTAGAGCGGCAATTAAGAAAGACATAGAAAACGAGTTTTACACATTGACATTAAGCACCAATTTAGAAAACAATAACCCTTCTAAAAGAATAATAAAAGGAGAGCATTTAGAGAATTCAACTTTTCAATTTCTAAACTATGGAATGAATGTAGATACCTATCATTTTAAGAATTCGCATTTCAAAAGTTTTTCGTTGTATTTTAAGAAAAGCTGGATAGATAATTACATCAACAATAATATAGAGAAGTGTGAAAAATTGATAAAGCTTTTACATTCGGGTAACGAATATGTTATTTCTAATATTGACGATGTAGATATTGTTAATGAATTTATTTCAAAAGTAGAAGATCAGTTTCAGAGTGATTACATCCGAAGAAATAAAGAAACGATCAATAATCTGGTAGAAGAATTTTGGGATTTATATATAACACATGGGCTTATAACTGCAAATTCAGCACAGAATTTTCATTTAAGTAATAATGACCGAATAAAGATAAAAGAACTAGAGGGGACATTATATGACCATATTTATTCAAAATTCCCCGGAATTGATTTTTTGGCAAAAAGAGCTGGTTTTTCTGAGACTAAACTTAAATATTTATTCAAAATAGTTCATAATAAAACGCTTCTAGAGTATTTTCAAGAAATTCAAATGCGAGCTGCATATGAGATATTGAGCACTACTGATGCTAAGATATCAGATGTTGCTTTAAAGTTTGGATATAGTAATGCTGGGAAGTTTTCTGCAAGGTTTAAGCAACAAATGAATATTTTACCCTCAGAAATCAATACAAATTCATCGACATTATCACCTAATAACTAGGCGTTAAGAGAATAATCCCCTAATATTCTGTCTTATTGGAGCATTATTGATTTATCAATAGTACTTATTTTAGTAATAACATATTACTAAACTAAACCAAAATGAATTACACTTCTACTAATTTTAAGGGTAATGTAGGATTTTACATTACTCTTAAATTATTCAGTAAGCTAAAATCATTATTGTTGGTACTATTATTAGTAGCTCAATTCGGATTTTCAAATGCACAATCAGGTAGTGCACTTAGCTTCGACGGATCAAACGATTACGTTGCCGTAAACAATCCTTTCACTGCTTTTCAAAAAGAGATAACAGTTGAATGGTGGGTTTATATTGTACCTGGTCAAACTTACACATTAGGATCAGGTATTGGTCAAGGTACAGTAGGTATCGATGACATGAACAACAATGTTTGGTTAATGCATTTTAATGGCTCTGGCTCTTCTTTGCAATTCTATGTGAACGATGCAGGCGTATGGAGAACTCATTCGGCCGTTAACATCCCTAGTGGATGGCATCATCTTGCTGGTGTTGCAGATGCAAATGCTACAAGATTATTTATAGATGGTGTACAGGCAGGTTCAACCGGACCAGGTATATCAACAGGTATTTGGAGCAATGCAAATGCTAAAATACACTTCGGTAAAGATGTGCGATTTAATACAAACAGATTCATGCCAGGTATAATGGATGAAATTAGAATTTGGAGTAGAGCAATTTGTCAGGGTGAATTACAAAACAATAAATTTTGTGAGATACCAGGTGCTGCACCAAATTTAGAAGGTAATTATCATTTCAATCAAGGTATAGCAGGTGCAAATAATACAAGCGTGACAACATTGTTAGATGCAAGTGGTAATGGACGTCATGGTACTTTAATCAATATGGATTTAACTAATGCGAATTCAAATTGGGTAACTCCAGGAGGTATTGTTAATGGTACAGTTTGTTCTCCATTTGCATATCCATCAGCAAACATTAATGCTGCTGGCTCTACTACATTTTGCAATGGTGAATCGGTTACATTAAGTGCAAATACGAATGCAAGTTTTACTTATCAATGGAAAAGAAATAATATCAATATACCAGGTGCTACAAGCTCTACTTATTCTGCAACAACTGCTGGTAATTATACAGTAGAAATTACAAATTTAGGATGTAGCTCAGTTTCAAATGCGATCACAGTTACCGTTTACACAGCTGATGCTGATAATGATGGTGTGGCGGATGTATGCGATTCAGATGATGATAACGATGGTATACCAGATGCTGCTGAATGTACTCAGTCAAACTTTTTTTGGAGTAACCCTCCTGTAGTTAATGGTACACAAGCCACAGGAACTATTAATGGAATTGTATATAAATATACATCATCGTCACCTATAGAAGTGACATCATCTGTATATGCACATAATGTATTCCCTTCTTCTTATGGAGTACCAAATGTAAATCCGACAATCAAAAACACTCAAATAACAAATAATACATTAACATTTGATGCACCAATGACGAATCCGGTTTTAGTATTCGCTTCAATTGGTAATGGTACTACTTCAGTACCTATTAGATTTAGTACTCCAGTTCAAATTGTGTGGTCACAAAATGTTGTACAAAATAATCCGACACAAATTACAGGTACAGAAGGTTATGCAATCGTAAGATTAAATGGCACTTTCAGCAGTATCAACTTTGATTATTTAGTTGCTGAAAACTGGTGTAATTTCGCATTCGGTGCTGACTTCAGAGTTTGTTTAGATACAGATAATGATGGTATCACCAATGAAAGAGATATAGATAGTGATAACGATGGTTGTGCTGATGCTATTGAAGGAAACCCTGGCTTTAGTTTAGCTCAAACTACAAATGGTAGATTAAATGGGGGAGTAAATAATTTAGGTATTCCACTTATTGCAGGGAACGGACAAGGAATTGGTACAAGTCAAGCAGCTGTTGCAAATTGCTTCTGCCAACCTACAGTTGACAAAACTGGTCCGACTGTTTTAACAAAAAACTTAAGCATTACATTAACAAATGCGAATCCGGTGAATATCACTGCTGCTCAAATTAATAATGGTTCAAATGATGCATGTGGAATTCAAAGTATATCAATTTCTAAATCTAGTTTTGGTTGTAATGATGTAGGTTCGAATAGTGTAACGTTGACAGTTACAGATATCAACGGCAATTCAACTACTGGTACAGCTGTAGTAACAGTTATTGCAAATGATACTGATGGTGACGGAATTTTTGATCCTTGTGATTTAGACGATGATAACGATGGTATATTAGATGTTACAGAATGTAATAAATCTAATTTCTATTGGAGTAATGCACCAGCTATAAATGCAAATGGTACCTCTGCAAGCGGTACAATCAATGGCATTCCATACACCTACTCATCAAGTTCAGCTATAACTACTACACCTGGTGTTTATGCACACAATGTATTCCCTAGTTCTTATGGTGTACCTAATGTTAATCCTACCATTCAGAATATTCAAGTAACCAACAATACTTTAACCTTTACATCACCAATGACGAATCCGGTATTAGTATTCGCATCAATTGGTAATGGTAACACATCAGTACCTATTACATTCAGTAGTCCGGTTCAGATCTTATGGTCTCAAAGTGTTGTACAAAATTCTCCAACTCAAATTACAGGTACAGAAGGTTATGCAATCATTAGACTAAATGGTACATTCAGTAGTATAAGCTTTAACTATTTAGTAGCTGAAAACTGGTGTAATTTTGCTTTCGGTGCTGACTTCACATCATGTGGAGATACAGATAACGATGGCACTCCAGATTATGCAGACTTAGATAGTGACAACGATGGTTGTAGTGATGCTGTTGAAGGTAGCATGGGCTTCTTATTAACTCAAACGACTAACAATAAATTAAATGGTGCTGTTAATGCGCAAGGGGTTCCATTATTAGCAGGTGCCGGACAAGGTAATGGTGCAAGTCAAAGTTCTTCTGTGAACTGTTTCTGCCAGCCAAATATTGACAGAACATTACCTGTAGTAATAACTAAAAACATTACCGTACCGTTAGATGCTAATGGTTTAGCAAGTATTAGTGCAGCTGCAATTAACAATGGTTCTACTGATGCATGTGGTATTGCAAGTATGACTGTAAGTAAGACTATTTTCAATTGCACGAATCTTGGAGCGAATACTGTAACATTAACTGTAACTGATGTGAATGGAAACGTCGCAACAGGTAATGCCATTGTAACTGTAACAGATGTCAACGCTCCTTTTATTGTATGTTCAAGTAACATATTTACAAACGCTACGAGTGCTTCAGGAAAAGTAGTTAACTACTCAATGCCTGCATATACTGATAATTGTTCAGCAACGATTTCATTAGTGTCTGGTTTACCAAGTGGTTCAACATTTCCAATTGGCACAACAACAGTAACATATAGAGCTGTTGACCCTGCAGGTAATACCAGAACTTGTTCATTCAATGTAGTAGTAACTGGTGTCGCACCAGTAATTGTTTCACCAGGAAATATTACAGTAAATACAAGTAATGGTTTATGTTCAGGTGTTGCTAACTATGCTGCTACTGAAACAACTGGTATACCAGCTTCAACAATTACTTATTCAACTGCTCCGGGTTCTACATTTAATGTTGGTTCAACCGCTGTTACAGCAACTGCAACTAACGCAATTGGTAGTTCATCGGTAACATTCAATGTAATAGTAGTTGATAACCAAGCTCCGAATGCAATTGCTAAGAACTTAAATATTAATTTAGATGCAAACGGTAATGCTTCGATTAATGCTGCTGATGTTAACAATGGCTCAAATGATGCTTGTGGTATCGCAAGTATTAGCATTAATAAATCTAGCTTCAATTGCAGTAATGTTGGTTCTAATACAGTAACATTAACAGTAACTGATGTAAACGGAAACTCTTCTACTGCTACTTCTACAGTTACTGTTTCAGATAACATCACTCCTACCATTACATGTGGTAGCAACATAGATGTTTTTGCAACTAGCGCTGCAGGTGCAGTTGTAAATTATGCATTGCCTACATATGGTGATAATTGCTCAGCAACTATTTCATTAACGTCTGGCTTAGCTAGTGGTTCTACATTCCCTATTGGTACAACTACTGTAACTTATAATGTAGTTGACCCATCTGGTAACACTGCAACTTGTTCGTTTGATGTAACAGTAACTGGAATACCACCAGTAATTGTTTCACCTGGAAACATTACTGCGAATACAAATAATGGTTTATGTTCAGGTGTTGCAAACTATGCTGCAACTGAAACTACTGGTATACCAGCTTCAACAATTACTTACTCAATTGCACCAGGTTCTACATTCAACGTTGGTACAACTCAAGTAACAGCTACTGCTACAAATGCAGTTGGTACATCTTCAGTTACTTTCGATGTAACAATTGTTGATGCAGAAGCTCCGAATGCAATTGCTCAAAACTTAACTATTGATTTAGATGCAAGCGGTAATGCTTCTATTAATGCAGCGGATGTAAACAACGGTTCTAATGATGCTTGTGGTATTGCAAGTATTAGCATCGATAAGTCAACATTCAATTGCAGTAATGTAGGTGCAAATACAGTAACATTAACTGTAACTGATGTAAACGGGAATTCTTCTTCTACTACATCAACTCTTACTGTAAATGATGTAACTGCTCCAATTGCAATTGCTAAAAATGTAACTGTGAATTTAGCAAATGGTACAGCTTCAGTTACTGCAGCTCAAATTAATAATGGTTCTAACGATGCTTGCGGTATTGCAAGTTTAAGTTTAGATAAGTCGACATTCGATTGCAGCAATATTGGTGCTAACCCTGTAGTATTAACCGTTACTGATGTAAATGGTAATGTGTCTTATGCAAATGCAATAGTAACAGTACAAGGCTTTATCAGCACATGCAGTATCACTGCTACAGCAAATAATTCAGGTACAGTAATTGGCGGAACTTTAACAGGTGCAGCTCCAAATCAAATGTATATAGGATATGGTGCTCAAAGTATGAGAATAGCTTGTACTGCAGTAACAGGGGGACCGTTTACTTATAAATGGTATGGCGATGGATTAAGCAATACAACTATCGCGAATCCAATCTTTACTCCTACTGCAGGTGGTAACTATACATTAACTTGTGAAGTAACAAATAGCAGTGGTTGTGTAACTTATTGCAGTATTGAAATCTGCGTATTTGATATAAGAGCTGTTGGAAGCTCTGCAAAGAATCCGAAAGTATACTTATGTCACGTACCTCCAGGTAACAGCAACAATCCTCAAACTCTAAACATCAGTATCAGCGCGGTGCCTGCACATTTAGGCAACCATGCTGGCGATCGTTTAGGATCATGTAATATGGTTTGTGGTGCAGATGTTAATGTAGCTGCCGAAGGTGATATCTATACATTCGAAAATGCAACTGAAGAAATTGACTTAGTAGTTTATCCAAATCCTTCTACTAGCAAATTCACTTTCGTTTTAGAAAGTGCTTCTACAGAAGAAGTAATGATTAACATCTTCGATATTACCGGACGTAAAGTATTAGAAATAAACAATAAGATGGCTAATGAAAAGATTGAATTAGGTGATGAGCTTATTTCAGGTACTTACTTAGCTGAGGTTGTTCAAGGTTCTAATAGAAAAACAATCAAGATTGTAAAACTTAACTAAACCAAATAGCCTAAACAACTAAACTAACAAACAATAAAAGCCCGTCAGAAATGACGGGCTTTGTTGTTTTATAAACTTTTGCAAAAAGATTTTTTATACCCAATAATAATCACCGTAATTACAAAATATCTCTTCACCTATTTTAATAGCACGAGACGCTACTATACATGGCCTATCTTTTTCGTCGAGGCTTATAAACGAATTGTTTTTGAATAATGATTTAGAAATACCATTAGCATCGTTTGCGTATTTAGCATAACATTCTGTATGCATTGAGTCCATTATTTTACCATTGACTAATACCACAAAATAACTTTGTTTATTTTCTTTAATTCTTTTAAGTTGTTCTGCAGCATTAATTATTTCGCCTTCAAAAACAGCGATAATTTCATTCTTATAAATTTTAATAGCAGTAAATAAACCCACTCCTGCATTTTCAATTTGAGAAAGATCAGTATATAGATAATCCTCTTCAAGAGCATCTATCGTTAGAACTGGGAGGTTGTTGTACATATGTAATGTTATATAAACGAAAGGATTAAAAATGAATGAAAGATGACCCTAGATTTTAATTAGTGCGACCGAATACATAAAGCTAGACAACAAAAAAAGCCTCACATTTCTGTGAAGCTTTTCGTAGCCCGTAGGGGAATCGAACCCCTGTTTGAAGAATGAAAATCTCCTGTCCTAACCCCTAGACGAACGGGCCATTTCCGTTTTGCCAATAAA
>JACCDI010946462.1_pt1 | contig 27343 bp, 28 predicted proteins | sample 7442791 | NCBI WGS metagenome assembly JACCDI01 (sample SAMN15323434, study PRJNA562643) | freshwater metagenome | isolation source: river surface water | place: USA:Blue River Watershed | collected 2017-08-15
GGGTGGACGAGGCCAAAGAGGGTCCGCTGATTCAGCAGGTTGATGTTGCTTTGCCGCCTGAGCGCAAATCTAAGCCTAAGCGAGCCATAATAGTGTTGGTGGCGGCTTTTGCAGGTTTGTTCTTGGGGGTGTTGGTGGCGTTTGTTAGGCGTGCCATGCGCAAGGCTGCGGAGAACCCTGAAACAAGTGGCCAGATGGCAAAACTCAAGGCTGTTTGGCGCTTGAAGTCTGCTTAATATGAAGATTTAGCGGGCCACTCTCTGTCCTGCGTAGCGCATTTGGGTTCGTTTTGTAAAAATCACAAGTCTTGACTGCTCGTGATCGCCCTGACGCCTTTACTCAGTAGGTAGACGGCTCTTTTTTGGCAGCGCAAGCCCTCAAAGCTGGCCATGCAAGCGTGAATTGCCGGCGGATCGCGTGCACCGTGGTGCGATTGCTGACAACGTGTTGAATCGGCGATCCCCGGCCAATGCACCCAATCAGAAGTGAGTGGCAGACTTCACCTGCATCTGAGAGGCTGAGCGCTGGCTGTATGTAGAGGTGGTGCCGGACTTGTACTCAATGCGGATTGTGGGCTGGTCGATGCAATCGAGCATGTCCTAGCAATTGATTGTGGATACGCTGATGATGGCTCTATGACGCAGGAGCAATCAAAATAAGTTAGTGCATCACTCGGATCGGGGAAGCCAGTACACCAGCGAGCACTTCCATAATTTGCTGGCTGAACAAGGCATCACGTGCCGCAAGAGTCGAGCGGGTGAAGTCTGTGCAACTCGGCCATTGAAAGCTTCTTCTCGGCACTGAGAATGGAGCGTGTGCACGCAGTGTTTATAGAACGCGTAGTCAAGCCAGAGCTAATGTATTTGATTTGATCAAAATCTTCTATAACCCCAAAAGTCGGCATTCGACACTGGGTTGCGTCAGTCCGGTAAAGTTCGCGTAAGCGTTATTCGCTTAGGAAGGCATCCACGGGACTGGCAGCAGCCCAGACCTCATAACTCAATGTTTTAGACTTACAGATGACACTAATTAGTGCTTCTGCCGAACCATTAAAAATTTCTAAAATTTTCGTTCAGAACTGAACGAAGCAGGCATACAAGACTAGAATACAAACAAAGAAAAGCGCTTGTTCCACCTCTTCCGACCACCCACACGCATCGGAACGGCGGTAGCGTGGCCGATTCAATAAACACATGCCAGTCAAACAGACTCAAATGCAGACGCAAGAAGATATTTACTTTCGAGTGCTTCACGCTCTATACAAAAACCCAGATCTCACACAAAGAGAGCTAGCCAAAAAAATAGGAGTTAGTGTTGGAAGTCTTAACTACAGCTTGAAAGCCTTGATTGATAAGGGTTGGGTCAAAATGCAGAACTTTAGTCAATCTAAAAACAAGTTTGGCTATGTCTACATTCTGACCCCAGCGGGAATTTATAAAAAAGCAAAATTAGCTAGAGGCTTTTTGATTCGCAAAATGGCAGAGTATGAATCTCTTAAGCTGGAAATTGATTCTCTTAACCAAGAATTTAAGCAATAAGTCTTTATTTAAATAATCAATTACAAATGGTCATAAAATTACATTTGATGGCAATGGACATTTTGTGAGTATATAATTATTTAAAATTCATTATATTGAATTATCTGCAGTGAAATTACATTAAATCATTACAAATCTTCAGCATGAAAAACTGGCGCGCACAAATTCAAGCAAATATCTATTCAAGGTTGATGGATATCTTACCTGAACAACCAGAACTCACCCAGCAACAGTGGGTTGAAAAACCTGGTTTGAGCCAAGGCGGCTTTAACTATTGCATCAAAACCTGGATTAGTACGAGTTGGGGGAAGCTGCAAAACTTTCAAAATAGCAAGAGTAAGCTCAATAATCTGTATTTGCATATACCTACTGGGATGGCGAAAAATTGGTTGTGACGAGCCGCTTCCTGAGCCACAAAAAAGAACAGTAAGATCTACTAAAGTTAGAAATCCAAACACTCAAGTCTGAAGTTTCCTTTAGCAACGCTGAAGCCTCCTTAGTAAAATGATGAATTCACAAAAAACAATTGCCATAATTGGGCTTGGTTATGTTGGCCTTCCTCTTGCTGTTGAATTTGGCAAATACCGCAATACCATCGGGTTTGACATAAACCAATTTCGCATCGACGAATTGAAATCGGGGAAAGACCATACCCTCGAATGCAGTCCCGAAAACTTGCAAGATGCGCAACGCCTCCGTTACAGCTCGGAGCAGCAAGATCTGCTAGAAGCGCAAATTTTCATCGTCACAGTACCTACCCCGGTGGACCAAGCTAACCGCCCCGACATGACCCCACTCGTCAAAGCCAGTGAGACGGTTGGCAAAGTGCTAAAGGTGGGCGACATCGTCATTTATGAATCCACCGTATATCCTGGTGCAACAGAAGAAGTGTGCGTGCCTGTGCTTGAAAAGTTTAGCGGACTAAAATTCAACCAAGACTTTTTCTGCGGCTACAGCCCCGAACGCATAAACCCCGGTGACAAAGTAAATACCCTCACCACCATCCGCAAAATCACCAGCGGCAGCACGCCGGCGGTGGCCAACGAAGTGGATATTCTGTATAACAGCATCATCAAAGCTGGCACCTGGAAAGCCAGCTGCATCAAAGTGGCTGAAGCTGCAAAAGTGATTGAAAACAGCCAGCGCGACCTGAATATTGCCTTTGTCAATGAGCTCTCAGTAATCTTCGAACGCATCGGCATAGACACGTTAGAAGTGCTAGAAGCCGCAGGCAGCAAGTGGAACTTCCTGCCCTTTCGTCCCGGCATGGTTGGTGGGCACTGTATAGGCGTGGATCCGTATTACCTTACGCACAAAGCCGAAGAGCTGGGTTACCACCCGCAAATCATCCTAGCTGGTCGCCGTATGAACGACAATATGTCTCGCTACGCAGCTCGCAACGTAGTCAAGCGCATGTTGCAAAACGGTATAGACGTAGCCCGCAGCAAAGTCGGTGTCATGGGCATCACATTCAAGGAAAATTGCCCCGACATTCGCAACAGCAAAGTGGTCGATCTAGTCAAAGAATTGCAAAGTTGGGGGGTTACCGTCATCGTCACCGACACCTGGGCCGACGCTGCAGAGGTGAAGCACGAATACGGCATTGAGTTGGGCGAAATCAGTTCTCAGAATCCCGTTGACAGCCTAGTGGTAGCTGTGGGCCATCAAGAGTTCCGCGCTATTGAACCCAAAGCACTCAAAAGCTACTGCTCCAGCGAGCACAAGCCCGTTTTGGCAGACCTCAAAAGCTTGTATGACCGTCACGCAATGGCCCAAGCTGGCTTCAGCGTTTTTAGATTCTGACCACCTACACCGTGAACAACATGAAAAACTTTGCCCTCATCGGAGCCGCTGGCTACATCGCCCCCCGCCACATGCAAGCCATTAAGGCCCTTGGCCACAATCTATCAGTGGCCTATGACATCAACGACTCGGTGGGTATTATCGACAGCATTTCGCCCCAAAGCGAATTCTTTACTGAGTTCGAGCGTTTTCAAGAATACGCATACCAGCTTAAGCGCAACCCAACTACCAAGCTCGACTACGTGGCCGTTTGCTCACCCAACTACCTCCACCACCCGCACATCGCCGCAGGTTTGCGCTTGGGCTGCAACGTCATTTGCGAAAAACCCCTTGTGCCTACGCCCAAACTCATGGACGAGTTATCTCTGATTGAGCAAGAAACCGGTGGACGCGTTTACAACATCCTCCAACTGCGTCACCACGATGCTATCCTGAAGCTACGGGACAAAGTCGCCGCTGCCCCCAAGGACACCAAGTTTGATGTTGAACTTACATACATCACCAGTCGAGGCAAGTGGTACATGGAAAGCTGGAAAGGCGATAACAGTAAATCTTTCGGCGTGGCCACCAATATTGGCGTTCACTTCTACGACATGCTTCATTTTATCTTTGGCAATCTCCAATGCAACATTGTGCACCATACGGGCACACAAAAAGCCGCAGGCTATCTGGAATACGAGCGCGCTCGCGTGCGTTGGTTTTTGTCGATCGACTCCAACGACTTGCCCATCGAAGTACAAGGGAAAAAAACGACTTATCGCAATATCGATATCAGCGGCGAACAGCTGGAATTCAGCGAAGGCTTTACAGACTTGCACACTACGAGCTACAGCGAAATTATGGCGGGTCGTGGTTATGGTTTGGCCGATGCCCGCCATTGTATCGAAACCGTTAACGTGATTCGTACCGCACAAGTCGTCAAAGGTGGGCAGGGTGAAATGCATCCATTTGTATCCAAACTAGGCTAAACCATGCTCTACTCCGTTCACCCAAGCGCCATAATTGACGATGGCGCTGAAATTGGAGAAGGCTGTCGCATTTGGCACTTTACGCATGTCTGTAAAGGTGCGCGTATAGGTAAAGACGTTTCACTCGGTCAAAATGTCTTTGTTGGTAACCAAGTCTTCATTGGTGATAAGTGCAAGATCCAGAATAACGTCAGCGTTTTCGACAATGTCACCTTGGAAGAGGGGGTCTTCTGTGGCCCAAGTATGGTATTTACTAACGTATACAATCCTCGATCGCTAATCGAGCGTAAAAATGAATACCGAAACACACTTATTAAAAAAGGCGCCACACTGGGGGCCAATTGCACTATCGTATGTGGTGTGACTATAGGTGAATATGCCTTTATTGGTGCTGGTGCTGTTGTCAATAAAGATGTTAAACCCTACGCTCTCATGGTAGGCGTACCAGCCCATCAAATCGGTTGGATGAGCGAGTTTGGTGAACAACTTGTTTTGCCTTTAGAAGGCGAGGCTGTAAGCGAATGCTCGCAAACAGGTACCCGTTATTTCCTCAATGGCTCGACACTATCCAAACAACACAAGTGACCACTATGGAATTTATCGATCTAAAAAGTCAATACCAACGCCTAAAGGACAGGATTGACAACGGAATCAAGCGCGTTTTGGAGCACGGTCAGTACATTCTGGGCCCTGAAGTGTATGAGCTTGAAGAAAAACTGACCGACTACACCGGCGCAAAATATTGCATCACTGTAGCAAACGGAACAGATGCGCTGCAGATTGCCCAAATGGCTCTTGGCATTGGCCCTGGTGACGAAGTCATTACCCCGGGCTTTACCTATATTGCTACTGCTGAAACCGTGGCATTACTTGGTGCAAGGCCGGTTTATGTGGACATTGACCCACACTCTTACAATTTGGATCCTAGCCTTATTGAAGCAGCCATTACTTCACGCACTAAGGCCATCATTCCTGTCAGCCTTTATGGCCAGTGTGCAAACTTTGATGATATCGAAGCCATTGCCCAAAAACACTGCATTCCGGTAATTGAAGATGCAGCTCAAAGTTTTGGTGCGACCTACAAAGGCCGTAAGAGCTGCAATCTGACCACGATAGCCTGTACAAGCTTTTTTCCCAGCAAGCCACTGGGCTGCTATGGTGACGGTGGAGCTATTTTTACGAACGACAATGAACTGGCCACAGTTATGCGCCAAATCGCTCGTCACGGTCAGGACCGTCGTTACCACCATATCCGCGTGGGTGTGAACAGCCGTTTGGACACCCTGCAAGCAGCTATCCTACTGCCCAAACTTGAAGCATTGGACGAAGAAATTGCCTTGCGCCAACAGGTGGCTGAGAAATACAGTTTTCTATTGAATCAAGCCCATCTTTGCACTAAGCCTTATATAGAAAAGCATAACTCCAGTGCTTGGGCCCAGTACACCCTGCAAGTGCCCCAGCGGAGCAAGGTGCAAGCTGTACTGCACTCCGCCGGCATCCCAACTGCTGTGCATTACCCAACTCCGCTTAATCAGCAACCTGCCGTTGCTGACCCTCGAGCACATCTACCCATAGGTGATGCTCTTTCGCAGCGAGTACTTAGCTTGCCAATGTACTCGGGGCTTGATGAGGTAACGCAAGCGCGGATTGTTGACGTTTTACAGCAAGCTTGCACTTGATAGAAATTACAGACTTCTGGACATAATTTGTGTTGGTGCTTAAGGCAGCGGTTAAAGGCTAAGAAAATCAAAATAATAATAATTTAAGTGATTAACTTATTCATTTTTATCGATGCCTTGTAAATAATATTTACGAACTCTAAGTTATTGAAAGCAGTTAACACATTATCCAGATGCTTTTAGCAAAAGTAAAATCACACTTCCAGCCAGGTGGTGCAGCACGAAATGTTGCAACTTTGACAATGGGCACTCTTATAGCTCAGGGAATTACATTTGCAGCCACACCACTCCTAACTCGGTTGTATTCACCTAGCGACTTTGGACTGCTCGCTATATTTTTAGCTGTAGTAAGCGTAGGCGCAACACTAGTCACCTTACGTTATGAAGCCTCAATACTCGTCCCGAAAGAGAATTCTGAATCAGCCAATCTCGTATTTTTGAGTTTGATTCTTGGTTGTGGACTTTCGCTGTTTCTTGCAGTGGCAAGTGCATTGCTAACTACGGGATTGCAAGAAAAGGTCGGATTAGGCGCGTTAGGCAATTGGCTTTCAATTGCATTTTTGACGGCCGGATGTACATCCGGCATAACAGTTGTACAAGGGTGGATGAACCGTGAGAAAAAATATAAGGAATTAATGTGGTTGCGAGTAGGGCAAAGTTTCATTTTGGTAGTTTTGGCCGTGACACTTGGAATGCTGAATATCAGCAATGGCTTATTAATAACCCAATTCGCCGCAAGTTTGTGCATTTGTATTGTTGCCTTTTGGTACGGGCGCTCAGCAACACATCTGTGGAATAGCTCGCAACTACTAGCAACAGCATTAACACACACAAAAACTCCGAAATATTTGCTCCCTACTGCGTTGCTTGATGTGGTAACAATGCAAATGCCTGTAGTATTAATTGCCATGTGGTTTGGCAAGGACGAAGCAGGACAATTTAGCATGGCCTGGCGACTATTGATGATACCGATTTCACTGATTGGTGGCGCAATGGGCCAAGTATTCTTGAAAAGATTCTCTGAGGTAATTGACGATATAGATTTTTCTATAAAAATAATTAAGCATAGCTGGACTATACTATTTTGCGTTGGAATTATCCCTTTTGGGTTAATTTTCGTTGGTGGTGATTATATTTTCGAAAAGCTCCTTGGAGATAAATGGTTAATTGCTGGCGGTGTTGCTATGACACTTGCGCCAATGGCAATGGCGGTATTTGTGTCATCCCCCACTTCAGGTTCTTATGTAATACTTGGCTTGCAAAAGTATAGTTTAATATTTGGATTTACAACTTTGTTGTATAGGCCTATTTGCATATATATCGGTAAACTTTATAATAATTTAATACTTGGTTTATGGATTTGGGTGGTACTTGAAATCATAACAATAACCGCCTATCAATACTTAGCAATTAGAAAATTGAATGAAAAAAAATGGTTTCTTTATCATGAATGAATGCAACTCTTCCGATACAATAAATCTGTATAATCAGAATTATTTTCTTAATGCTGTTGATGGTTTTGAAGAATACTCAAAGTTTAATGGTGAATTTTCGAATCTATTTGAAAGATATCAAAAAAATATAAATTTATTGGATTTGAGTTCAAATCATAATTATCTTGAATTCGGATGCGGTCGTGGAGAAGTTTGTATTTACCATGCCTTGCAGGGGGGGGAATCGACTGGAATAGATTACTCTGAAGACGCTATCAATATGGCGATTGATAAGGCTCGCTCAATTGGTGTTAATGTTAACTTTATAAGCTCCTCATTCTCAGACGTTAATTTAAAGGAAAACAGCTACGATAGAATTTTGGCATCTGAATTCATAGAGCATATTTCTGCAGAGGAGGGGCTAAAATTTGCGAAAATTGCTTATAAAGCATTGCGACCAGGGGGTAAAATTTTAATATTTACTTATCCAAACACTATCCAAAGGAAAGTAGGTTATCCTATACTTAGAGCTATTAAATTTTTGCAGGGTATCACCTTACCAAAGATGCAGCCAGATACAGTTGACGATCATTATCGATTATATCACCTTAATGAGCAAAATTATTTTAGCTTGAAAAAATTGTTGCTTGCAGCTGAATTCAAAGAAATCGAAGCTGGATATGATTTCAGTCTATCTGCAGAAACGGGATTTATCAAAAAAATGGCACTAAAGATTATTGAAAGTACATTTCTCAGACACTTATTTTTCAAGAATTTATATGCAATAGCGCAAAAATAAAAATAAAATAAAATCCACAAGATAATCTAATTAAATTGCCCATATTGCCAAATTGAATAACACTACGCGAATGATCTTAATTTGACAAAATTTAAAAGTAGTAACTGAAATTACAAGGATCTATCTGGATGGCGAACTATTTCTATGCCGCTAGATTCTTACGATTGCAGAATAAGTCCATTTAATAGCAGATCATAATAGCTAGTGCAATATCTTTTGAAAAATAATATTGCATAAAATGTATGCATCATATATAGCCACTAACTTTATCTCTTAAAATAAGTAACACAACAATCAACCTCATAATTGCTGATCTAAAATAAAAATGAATATATTTATAATACCGTCAGGATATCCATCAAAAAAGAATCCTTTAAGCGGAATTTTTATTGCCGAACAAGCAGAAACTACCGCGAGGCTTAATAGCAATATGAATGTTATTGTATCGCGTTGGGGGCATCAAGATTCCGAAGCGGAGCTCAAAAGCATAAATAAACTATTAAAAGCCATCCAGTGGTGGTTGAATGCAAAACGGGAAATTGTAAAAAGAAATAATTTTTATGAAATAATCACGCCTATATTATTATTTTCTAAAAAAATACCATTTTGTGGATTACATCAATTAATACGTGTAAACAAAAAAAACTTAATATTAGCCAAGGAGAAATTGGGTAATATTGACTTGATTCATGCGCATTCCTCATATCCTGCCGGTTATATTGCTTACATTTTATCAAAAAAACTATCAATACCTTACATCGTAACTGAGCATATGGGACCCTTTCCATACCCTTCACTGCTAACTAGCGAAGGAAAACCAATTAATGAAATACACGACAGTATGTTGGCGGCCAATGCCATTATTGCAGTAAGTCCTGCTTTAAAAAATACCCTTGAAAAATTTGGTTATTCAAATATTTACACTATCCCGAATTTGGTAGATGAGAGTATTTACCATCCAAATTTTGAGAAAAAGTCTAATAAATTTACTTTTCTGACGTTATGCGGAATGGTTTCAGAAAAGGGTATTGATACCTTACTTAATGGCATAGCGTTATGGAAACCTGACCATAATAAAGTTGTATTTATAATTGCTGGTGATGGTCCGTTACTTTCGAAATATAAGCAAATGGCAATTGATTTGAATATAGATCAGTGCATCCGATGGTTAGGTCATATACCTAGAAATAAAGCCGCTTCTCTATTTAAATCATCACATTCATTTGTGTTAGCTTCAAAAATTGAATCGTTTGGAATTGTTTATGCTGAGGCGATTGCTTGTGGCATTCCAATAATAGCTACTAGATGTGGTGGGCCAGAGTCAATTGTTACGAATGATAATGGACTACTTATAGAAATAAATGATCCCATAGACCTTTCAAAAAAATTACAATTCATGTATGAAAATTACAATATTTACAGTGCCGATACAATAGTTAAAGGCTTTATGAATCAATATTCTTCAAGAGTGGTAGTTAAAAAAATCACCGATATTTATTTACAATATTCGAAAGCATCCTCATGAAAATAGTTACGGTTATAGGCGCTAGGCCGCAATTCATTAAAGCTTCTGCAATAAGCAGAGAAATATCAATTTTCAACAAAAGTAAAAGCAAGAAAAGAATAGAAGAGGTGATCGTTCATACCGGTCAACATTATGACGAAAATATGTCTGAAAAGTTTTTCATTGAGCTTAATATTCCGAAACCTAAATATAATCTTGGAGTAAATAATTTATCCCACGGAGCAATGACTGGAAGAATGATTGAGCATATAGAAATAATATTATGTAACGAAAAGCCTGACTATCTACTTGTTTATGGTGATACTAACTCAACCTTGGCAGCAGCAATGGCAGCTGTAAAACAACAAATTCCCATAGCACATGTAGAATCTGGGTTGCGCTCATTTAATTTCGTTATGCCAGAAGAAATAAATAGAATAATAACTGATCGTATTTCTACTGTTTTATTTTGTCCAACTGAAATTGCAGTCAATAATTTGGCATCAGAATCATTTCCATTTACAGCAGAACGAAATCGCAAACAATTAATATTTAATGTCGGTGATGTTATGTATGATAATACATTATATTATGCCGAAATTTCGAAGGCGAATATCGACTTAATGAAATGGAATATTTCCAAAAATAATTATGTTCTGTGTACTTTGCATAGAGCCGAGACTACAGATGACCCAGAAATACTCGGCGAAATTATTAACGCACTTGAAAAAATATCTATTTCTATACCAGTAATTATTCCAATTCACCCGAGAACTTTATCAATTTTGAAAAAAATAGGAAGGGGAAACTCTAATAATGGAATAATTTTGCTCCCACCCGTGTCATATATTGAAATGCAACGATTGGAAATGGATGCACATTGCATTGTTACAGATTCCGGTGGAATTCAGAAGGAAGCGTATTTTCATCAAACTCCATGTTTGACGGTACGAAAAGAAACTGAGTGGATTGAAACGGTATCGTGTGGATGGAACATTTTGACCGGATATGAATCAGATCAGATTTACGATTCTTTTTTGAATATGAAAAAACCATCTCCGTCTAATGAGCAACCATACGGAAATGGTAAAGCGGCCGAAAAAATAATCTCAACATTATCGCAAATATAAGTATGTGTGGAATTTCTGGTGCATTTTGGGGAAAAGAGCCCCCTCAGGCTTCAACTTTATTATATTCTTCTCTAAATTCAATTAGCAAGAGGGGCCCAGATGATCAAGGTATTTTTTTAAAGAACATCGATACTGGCCTAATCGCACTCGGGCACAACAGATTATCAATAATTGATTTATCAAATGCAGGCCACCAACCAATTCATAGTAGTTGTGGCAGTTTCATATTGATATTTAATGGCGAAATTTATAACTATATCGAATTGAAACACGAGTTAACAGCATTAGGAAAAATATTTTTAACCAACACAGACACTGAAGTTCTGTTGATTGCTTGGCAAACATGGGGAACCGATTGCATCAGCAAATTATTTGGAATGTTCGCATTCGCAATATTTGACGTAAAAAATGCCAGTCTTTATTGCGTAAGAGATCTGTTTGGAATAAAGCCTTTCTACTATAATATTGATTCAGAAAATTTCGTCTTTTCCTCTGAAATTTGTGGTGTTCAAAAGTTAAATAATGAATTAAATGAATTTGATAATCAAATTGCACTTGATTATTTATTATATGGAAAGTACGATCATACGGAAAAAACATTCGTAAAAAACATAAAAAAATTACCCTCTGGTCACTATCTTAAAATAGAACTGATTAATCATAAAATTAATATAAATAAATATAAATGGTGGAATCCCAGCACAGATAAAACGTCAACCCTTACTTTTACTGAGGCAGCAGACAAATTAAAAAATTTGTTTTTGGATAGTATTAGTTTACATAGTAGAAGTGATGTACCAATAGCTGCAAGTCTTTCAGGTGGTCTTGACTCTTCAGCAATTGTATATGCACTTAGAAAATTATCACCTGATTCGGAAATCAACACATTTAGTTACATTGCACCGAACTATTCTAATAATGAAGAGTATTGGATTGATGCTGTAAATAAAGATGTGTTTGCAAAATCACATAAAGTATCGATTGCTCCTCAAGAGTTTTTGAGTGATTTCGATGAATTAATATTGTGTCAAGGAGAACCGTTTAGAAGCTCAAGTATCTATGCAGAATATAGAGTATATAAAGAGGCAAAGAACCATGGATTCAAAGTTATATTCGCTGGTCATGGCGCAGATGAAGCATTAGGTGGTTATGATGGGTACCCGCAGTGTGTCATTAAAAGTTTACTTAATAACAAGGAATATACTAAACTAATACAATTCGTCATAAATTGGCCCAAATGGCCAAATAGAAAAATACAATATTTATATATACAACTGTTAAAAGAACTTATCCCAAAAGAATTTACTAAATTTATAATTAAATTAAGGAAAAATGCAAATAATCATCATTTTATAAATCATACTACACTTAGTGAATACATAGGTAATTTGGAAACTAGGGATGCATTCGATTCATCGAACACAGATCGACCATATATTAATAGACTTAAGTCTGAATTGACAGGTGATCGAATTTCCAGGCAATTAAGATATGCGGATAGAAGCTCTATGCATTCTTCGATTGAAGCTAGAGTTCCCTTCCTATCAAAAGACTTAGTTGAATTTATTTTTTCACTTGAAGAGCAATTTATTTATGATGTAAATGGTCAGACAAAAAACTTATTCAGATATGCTATGAAAGGAATTATTCCAGATAAAATTCTATTTAGAAGGGATAAAGTTGGATTTGAAACCCCAGACAATGACTATATTAATATAATTCTTAATCAGGACTGGATTAATGATATTGATGGGATAAAAATATTCGACGCTGATAGATTAAGGATATTAATCAATAATTTTAAATCTTCTTCATATGATGCTTCGTTCAAATGGCGGCTTTTTAATTTAATTCGTTATTACCAATTAATGAATTTTGAGGGATAAAGATGGAAAAAGAAATGGTTAAAAATTATCAAATTTGCAATAATTGTGTGATGGATACATCAGATCAAGACATAACATTTAATTCTTTTGGTGTGTGTAATCATTGCCAGAGTTATTCGGTGCGAACGTCAAATATTTGGTTTCCAAATGATGAAGGCGCTACTAAACTTGAATATTTATTTGATGCAATTAAAAAAGAGAATAAAAATAAAAGCTATGATTGTATCATGGGCTTAAGCGGAGGTTTGGATAGTAGTTATCTAGCATTGGCAATCAAAAAATATAATTTAAGAGTTCTTGCCGTTCATGTAGATGCTGGTTGGAACTCTGAATTAGCCGTGAGTAACATTGAAAAAATTGTAGACCATTGTAATTTTGATCTTCATACACATGTTGTTGATTGGAATAGCATGAAAAATTTACATGTTGCATACTTGAATTCAGGAGTTGCCAACCAAGATGTTCCACAAGACCACGTATTCTTTGCAGTACTATTTAAAGAAGCAATGACTAATCATTGCAATACTTTTCTCAGTGGGGGAAATGTAGCAACTGAGTTAATTTTCCCACCAAACTGGCATCATAGCGCAATGGATAAGATAAATTTAGAAGATATCTATTATAAATACAATAGGGATAAATTAGTCAATTACGCGACTATCAATTTTTTTGATTTTCATATTGGTTTTAAGCTAAGAGGTTTTAAACAAATAAGGCCGCTTAATTATATGCCATATAATCTTGAAGATGCTATTGAGCAACTAGAGAAAATTGGTTGGAGAAATTACGGTCGTAAACATGGTGAATCTGTATTTACAAGATTTTTTCAGAATTACTTCCTTCCTAAAAGATTTGGCTATGATAAAAGACGCCCACACTATTCCTCTCGAATACTATCTGGGCAATTAACAAGATCTGATGCAATTTCATTACTAGAAGAAAAATTGTATACAGATAATGAGCTTAAAAGTGACAGGGCTTATATTTGCAATAAACTTGAAATATCTGATGATCAATTAGAATACTTTTTAAATCTGCCATTACGTTCTTATAATGAATTTAAAAATTGGGATAATCAATTAAAGTTATTAAATCTAGCATTGCCAGTATATAAGGGAATTTTTCGTAAATGAAAACAATTCTGGTAATGTGTTTGGCCGACATTTCACGAAATCCACGGCCTAATAGACTAGTAAAACTACTCTTAAAACAAAATTATATTGTGGACACACTTTCGTATGAATCCTCTAATGAAACTGGAGTTCGTAAGAAATTTATTATTTCTCCATTAAAAATTTCATTAATTAATAAATTTACTAAATTTGTATTTTATATGTTGTATTGGCTCTATAATGGAGACTCTTACAGAGATTACATCTCTAATAAAATTAATTTCAAATTTAATAGGAAATTAAATTTTATTGGCTATCATTATGATCTTATCATAGTTGAAGATTTATTTCTTTTGCCATTTGCTTTTGAAAGATTTAAATCAACACCAATATTATTCGACGCACGAGAGTATTACCCCAAACAGAATGAAGATAGTTTGAAGTTTAATATTCTTGAGCGCCCCAATCGGGTTCGATTATGTGATCTCTATTTAAAAAAATGTAGTTCTATAATTACAGTATCAGATGGTCTTGCAAAGAAATTTTATGAAGATTTTAATGTTATTTGTAGTGTAATTCTAAGTACGCCTCATTATCACGAATTAAGTGTTGTAAATACAGATATAAATTCCATTAAAATGGTTCATCATGGCTTAGCCAGTAGAAATAGAAGATTAGAGAATATGATTGATGTTTTTAAACACTTAGATAGTAGATTCACTCTAGACTTTTATCTTACAGGCAATTCTAAATATATTAATTTCCTCAAATCTTATGCCTCTGCCTACCCTAATATTAAGTTTTGTGATCCCGTACCTCTCAATTCTATAGTAAAAATGCTAAATTCTTACGATATAGGCTTATACTATCTTGAGCCAACTGGTTTCAATGTAACTTTTAATCTCCCGAATAAGTTTTTCGAATTTATACAAGCAAAGCTAATGGTTGCAATTGGACCATCACCGGAAATGAGGAATTATGTTTCTAAATATAATCTTGGCATCTATTCAGATGAATTTAACTTAATAGAATTTGCTAAAAAACTTAATTCGCTGACCCCAATAGAAATTGATAAATATAAATATAATTCATATTCTGCATCCTCGGAATTATCATTCGAGAGTCAATCTGTTTTAATGAGCGCATTAATTTTAAATACAATTTCTAAAAGTGATTTAATATGATTATTAAAATAATTGATGCTGACATTGGAAATATTAACAGCATATCAAATATGATTGCTAAAATTGGCTGCCCGATATCAATTGCAAAAAATTGCAATGATTTAGACGATGCTGATATAATAATATTGCCTGGTGTTGGGTCATGGGATGCAGGTATGAGTTCATTAAAATCCAAAGGATTCGATGAGAAAATTATAGAAATTGCAACAATAAATAGAGCAAATATTGTTGGTATATGCCTAGGTATGCAATTACTTTGTGAGTCTAGTGATGAAGGCATACTTCCTGGCCTAAATTTAATACCAGGTAAATTTATGCATTTTGATAGATTCCTAAAGAAAGATCATAATTTAAAAATTCCTCATATGGGTTGGAATTATATCAACATAGTTGATAACAACATCAGCTTCTTATCCTCTTTGAATAATGATGTTAATAGGTTTTACTTTGTTCACAGTTATTGTTACACTCACTCAAACTTAGATTTTGCTCTTGCAACAACTGATTATCAATCTTCATTTGCTTCAATAATTAGAAAAAACAAGGTTACTGGATTTCAATTTCATCCAGAAAAGAGTCATATTCATGGCTTAAATTTGCTAAAGGCTTACATTGCATCATGCACTGTTTGTTAATCAATTAAATAAATTAAAATAATGTTAGAAAAAAGAGTCATACCACTACTACTTCTAATTGACAGAGGGTTTTATAAGACAATTAAATTCAAAAATCCAGTATATCTTGGTGATCCAATAAATATTATTAAAATATTTAATGAAAAATATGTAGATGAGTTAATAATATTGGACATCAATGCTAGCAAAAGAAAAACCGGTCCAGATTTTGATTTCTTAAGACGTATAGCTACTGAGTGTTTCATTCCTCTTACTTATGGTGGTGGTATTGCAACTTTAGATGATGCAAAAAAATTATTTAGTATTGGTATTGAAAAGATTTCTATCAATTATCAACTGCTTTTAAATCCTAGTTTATTGACAGTACTTTCAAATCAATTTGGGTCTCAAAGTATTGTTGCTTCGATTGATATAAAGTTGGATATGTTTAAAAGACCTAGAGTCTTCTCTCATGTTACGAATTCCTTCTTTAAAATACAAATTGAAGACTTACTGCATTTGTGTATAGATAACGGTGTAGGTGAAATCTTGTTAAACTTTGTTGATAAGGATGGAACTTTAAGTGGTATGAATTTGTCCCCTATCGCATTGTTTCTAAATCAATTAAAAGTCCCAGTGATTGCCGCAGGAGGCATTAACAGTTTTGATAATATTTGTGAATCTTTAAAATTTGAATTAGAGGCTGTTGCTGTAGGCTCTTTTTTTGTATTCCATGGACCACGACGAGCCGTGCTGATCAAATATTTGAATGAAAATCAACTTAAAATTGTTCGTCATATATGAATTTAAATCTAATACAATTTTTTACAGTATTTTTCAGGAAAATTTATTCAAAATTATTTCCTAATTATACAATTCCAAAGTTAATTGATAAATTGATTATAGACTGTTCTAAAATATTAGAAATAGGTGGTCCAACACGCCTTTTCTATAAATCATCACTATATAATAGAAATGTAAGCTTCGCAAATTACTCTCTCGACAATGTTTGGGATTCAAATTGTACAATTTTATTTGATCCAGTAAATAATATAAATCAGACAAGGGAGAAGTTTGATTTTTTAATAATGTCGCATGTACTGGAACATACTTCTAATCCTATTTTATATTTACGCAAACTGAAATTAATTTTAGAAACATCTGCGAAATTACTTATTGTCCTTCCAGATTCTGATTTTTGCTTTGATATTTCTAGAAAAATAACAAGTTTTGATCACTTGAAAAATGACTACAACACTAATATAGATGAATCAGATCTTACGCACAGGGATGAGTTTCTATCTGAGGCCAATAGGTTATTAATTTCAAATTATAATGAAATAGTCGCTGACAGGACAAATTCGTATAGGATGATACATCATCATGTATTTAGTATTGAATTATTCGAATTGATTTGTGATTATGTAAATTTAACAATTTTAGAATCAGGAAAAGATAATAACGGAAATATTTATTTTATTTGTGAGTTTGAATTATCGTGAATAAATTTTTCATTAATAAAAATTATGGTACTTTTACCAGTGTAAATGATAAAATCACGATGCAACGCGAAGTTCTTTTTGAACTAAATTTCAAAGAGCTAGAAAGTATAAATAAGATAGCAAATTATAAAGTAAATGGCGGACTTGTATATTTAAGATATGCTGGGAATAAGTCGTTTTTATATTTGCTTAAATTATTGATTTTAAGAAGGTATTCTGTTATTTTTGAAATTCCAACTCCGCCCTCAATTCTTTTTTATGGTAGTATCAAGCAGCGTTTCGCATCAATGGCTCTGCGGTTTCTTAGTGGCCAATGTTATGCTCTAATATCGCCCGTAAATTGTCACATTTTATCAAAACATAAAAATTTTCATGTATTACCAAATGGTTCAAATGCTGACATAGTAGAATTAACTCATAGTAATTTTATTGATCGATTACCTAACTTTGTATGGGCAGGTTCTGATCTTAATGAAGATACAGTTAAGTATTTGCATCGTTGGTGGAGGATTAATTCTGGAAATTTTCCAGATTCATATTTATTAATTGCTGGGAAAATCCCTTACCACATAAATTCTGAATATTTTTTAAGTATAAGAATTAAATTTTTAGGTGAACTTAATTCAGATCAGGTAACTAAATTATTTAATTATAACAGATTTGGTATAGGCAGTATACCACGTGAAAAGCAAATATCTCTAGATTTTTCTTCAATGAAGCACAGAGATATGATTTCAAATGGTATGTTACTGGTACTATTTTGCAATGATTCACACCTTGAATATTATTTTAAAGATAGAATTTTAAAACTTAATATTAATCAAGTTTCACTTGATGATCGTCAAGTTAATTTTTTGTTAAATTTTAATAAGCCTCATAAATTCAATTATGAACAATTATATCAGTTAGATTTTAAATCACGCTTCAGAGTAATCATGAAACTGATTTTAAACGTATGAAAATTTATAAATTTTTTTATATCTCACTGATAATTTCTCTTTCTCTTTTTTTATCTCCGAATAATCCAGATATTGAAGGATATAATTATCTTCTTAATAGAGGGCAAGTTGGTGATCCAGTTCCTGATTTTTTAATCTCCAGTTTTTTGATGATCATTCCAATAAATTTATTAGAAATTAACTTCATTATTATTTCAACCTTGATTTCTTTATATCTGTCATTATTTATTTCCAACTCCAAACGTTTATTTTTTTTAGTTGTATTCTTAGTTCCTGGTATATTTATTCAATTTAGAATGGGCCTTGCTATTTTGTTCGTTTATTTCTACTTTGAAAAATCTAAAATCAGATATCTAATATTATCAATAGCATCTCACCCACTACAGTTATTAATACCTTTGTATTTATATGTTAAGAAAACACAATTTAAGTATGTTTTATTTTTTATCATTTTCTTTTCTTTATTATTTTATATAGTGCCATTATTAACATATATAATTGATTTATTCGCACATTTGCGTTCTTATAGAGCTTCGTCTGAAGACGAGATTGGGATTGCATCAGACGCAGGTTTTCCGTTAGTATATTTAATGTCTTTAATTTGGAGTCTTTTATTAATCTTCAAAAAGGATGAAATAAAATACAAAAATATATGGTTTTTGATTTTACTTATAATCTCCCCACTTCCTTTCTTTGATCTTTCAGTTTTTTTGTATAGGATAGCGCAGTCCTTTATTTTATATCGAGTTATCGAATTGGCATTAAGAAATCCAACTCGTAAAATTTATTCCTTCGATGTTTTTTTTAGTTTCATTTATTTTTTTATATTTACACTTAAATTATTATAAAATTCACGAGGTGTCATGTGTTAGAAGTTATCTTAGTAGATTATTATACATTTCCTGATTCAAGAATAAAGCAAGTATCGAAATTAATTTATTTTACTGGTAGATATCATTTATTGAAATGCATTTTAAAATATCCTGAAATTTCAAAAATACATATATGTATTACTGGTGGAATTATTGATGAAGGTATTTGCAATCAAATTAATGATAATAGAATTCAAATTCATCAATGCATAGATAATACTTTTCAAGATTTTTCTGGTTATCTTTATGGCGCTCAAATAATTGAAAAGATCAATTTTAATAGAAAAATTATTTTCTTGAATAGCTCTTGCCCCGTTAGTTATATTGATCGTACAATTCAATATTTATTGATTAACCAACACGATAATGGTAATCATTTAATTGGACCAGGCTTTTCGAGTATTAATCGTCTCCGCAAATTTCCATTTCTTGATCCTCATATCCAAAGTTATTGCTTTGCGATATCTGCTTCTAGACTTCAAAATTTAATTACTTTTATAAATTCTACTGGTTCTGAATTGCCGAATAATCCCCAAAAAGTTGATTTCATTCTTTTTTTTGAAATAGGCCTTTCTGACTTATTCATTAAAGAATATGATGGATTAATTTGGATTACTTCTACATTAATCGGCACAGTGATAAATTCAAAATTTTCGAAATTCCCTCTCATTATTGATTCAAGATATAGGTATTAAATGATTGTTACCGCTTCTGTAGTACTTTACAAAACAAATTCTGAAGATATTTATAATATATTAACATCTTTAACTGGTTCACCGTTAATTTCAACAATATTTATTGTTGATAACTCACCAGAAATGGTGGATTTTGATTTCAGTAATTTTGAAAATGTTAAATATATTAAGTCTGACAACATAGGTTATGGAGCTGGTCATAATCTTGTTTTGAATAAAATCGTTAATCAATCATCGTATCATCTCGTACTCAATCCTGACGTCACCTTTTCCCCGTTAATTATTAATAAGTTAATTGAAAAAATGCAAAGCGATCACAAAATAGGGTTACTTATGCCAAAAATTTTGAATAATGAGCATTTAACTCAAAAATTATGCAAACTTATTCCGAACCCTATTAATCTGTTTATTAGACGATTCAAGTTTCCATTGATTAGTGATTCTCTTAGTTGTTACAACTCAAAATATGAAATGGATTTTGCAGATTACAACTTAGATATAAATTCACCTACATTGTCTGGTTGTTTTATGTTTATAAGAGTTAGAGTTTTGTTAAATACTGGTTTTTTTGATGAACGTTTTTTCATGTATCTTGAGGATGTCGATTTCTCAAGAAGGATTCATGAACAATGGAAAACAATATATTTCCCTCACGTCGTTGCATATCATACTCATGCTAAATCTTCATATAAATCATTATATATGCTTTATTTGCATTTGCTGAGTTCATTCAAATATTTTAACAAGTGGGGTTGGTTTTTTGATAAAAAACGAGTTCACTATAATAAAATTGCAGTTGATCAGCATTCAACCAAATAATATTCAAAACCAAATGGTAATGGCCTATCTGCATACTAGCCAGTTTTGAGATGCTGCTAAGCGCTTTCAGGCGGGCACCGGCGTTCCAGTTATCTGTCACGAGCTGATTGAGTTAGCCCCCTGAATGACAGTCCCATCGGTATTCCTTAAACTATCAACTAGGAATACGACTATGGATATGACTATGTCTTCAATAAGCTCTAACCGGGTGGAAGTGGTCACCAGTGTTCAGCGCCGCAGGCGCTGGACCCCGGGTAATCGTCCCCTAGAACCAGAGGTGTGAGAAGTAGAATTTTTTCCAATGGAAGAGGTTCTATATGAAGAGATCGAAATTCAGTCGTAAGCTCCCCTAGATGGTGAACAAGTTGAAAATAGAGACTTCCATTTCCTTGGAGAAGAGGGATGAGGAAGTCGAAGTTTACGGAAAGCCAAATTGTTGGCATATTGGGTGAGGGTGAATCGGGTTTGCCAGTTGCTGAGGTGTACCGCAAGCACGGTATCAGCAACGCGACCTATTACCAATGGAAGAGTAAGTACGCAGGTGTATCTGCCAGCGAACTCAAGCGCATCAAGGACCTTGAAGCGGAGAACAGCAAGCTCAAACGAATGTATGCTGAGTTGGCGCTAGAGAACACGGCTATCAAAGATGTTTTGTCCCGAAAGTTCTAACGCCGACAGCCAAGCGTGCTGTGATTGATTCGATGGTTGTGGACCATCAACTCTCTCGAAGCAAGGCTTGCAAATTAGTGGGTTTATCGCGGTCGGCGTTGTACAAACCTAAGACAGACTGGGCGGCCAAGGATGCGCCAGTAGTTGATGCATTGAATGAGATAGTTGCCGTACGTGCCCGCTGGGGATTTTGGAAGTGCTTCATGCGCATGCGTAAAGATGGGCGCCTTTGGAACCACAAACGCGTGTACAGGGTGTATTGCGAGATGAAGCTCAACATGAAACGGCGAACTAAAAAACGCTTCATCACACGTGAGAGGCAACCGCTTGGCGGCTCAACGTAGTTGAATCAAGTGTGGGCGCTAGACTTCATGCGCGACACGCTCTATGACGGTCGGCCATTTCGAACACTCAATGTGATCGACGAAGGCAACCGAGAAGCATTGCGTATCGAGTGCGGGACATCTATTCCATCAGCTCGGCTAGTGAGGGTCATGAATCAGCTGATTGAGGTGTATGGTCCGCCAGAAGCGATTCGGATGGACAATGGCCCCGAAATGACGACCGAGACGTTCACAGAATGGGCGAAGGAAAAGGGAATTGCTTTGCTGTTTATTCAGCCTGGCAAGCCCAATCAGAATGCATTTGTTGAGCGATTCAACAGAAGCTTCAGGGATGAAGTTCTTGATGCCAATTTATTCAACTCAATCGCTGAGGCTCAAGAGGCCGCTGAGGCTTGGGTGATGGATTACAACGAGTTCAGGCCCCATGACTCCCTCGGTGACAAAACTCCCATGGAGTTCATGCCGAGGACATTTAAAACAGGAATCTCTAGTTTTGAATTGTCTACCTGATGGGGGAGCTTACGAGGGGAAGATTAAGTGTTGACGAGCTAAGTCCTGATATCGTGCTTACTTTAAAAGTAACTTCGGCGTATCAAATCTCACCAGCTTTGTGTATAGCAGCACATAAAAAGCTGCAAAAACAAACATAAACCCAAGCAAAGCAGTAGTGTTGTCAGCAAACTCATAGGCAACAGCCGCATTAACAATAGTTAACACCCAAAGGTAAGGTGCCACCTTGTAGTTGCTACTCACCACCCGCCTAAAAAGCAATGTGTGCAAATGCAAACTATCTGGGTGCCCCATTGGGTGCGAACGAACAAACTTACGCCGGTACATACTAAAAAGCGTTTCAACAATAGGGTACAAGCCCACTAAAAGCGGTGCCATGGGTGAAAAATTAGTGCAACGGTTCACGATGAGCAGCCCCAACTCAATCACCCAAAAGCCCAATATATAAGCACCAGCGTCACCCAAGAAAATTTTGCCCAGTGGCCAGTTCCAAAAGAAAAAGCCCATCACAACCGCAAATGTAATGAGGCATAGGTTGACCATGGTCCAGTCAGCCGCCTGATGAGCCAAAGCTGCCAGGCCTAACAAAACAATGGCCATGGTGCCGCTAGCCAAACCATGAAAACCATCGATGATGTTGGTGGCGTTGATGAATCCAGAAACCACCAGTACAGTTAGCACAACAAAGATCGGCTGAATCTGCAGCAAATAGTCAATCCAGAAAATATCGGTACGCCTCACGCCTACACCAAGCACAAAAAGCACAAAGAGCGATGAGGCCATGGCCAAAACAAGACGCATGCCAGGTGAAACCTTGTGCGTGAGGTCTTCAATAAGACCGCCAGCAAACACTGGAATGCAGGCAATTAATAACCAGCCGCCCAGTGAAGCAACCTCTGGCATTGTCTTCACAGCTGATGCCACAGACACAAAAAAACCAACAATCAGCCCCATGCCACCCAAGCGTGATGTGGTTTGGGTGTGAAACTTCTGCACACCTTCGTCTTTGTCGTGCCCAAAGCGATGCAGCATGGACAAATGGCGTACCGCACCCGTGGCCAAGAAGGTCGCCACAAACGTAGCAACAATCGTCAAGAATGCAGGCCAATCAAACATAACTGGGTATTTTATTTCTTTGCGTGCTCACGTACAGAAGCAATCAGCCTGTGAAGGTTGGCTTCAATAGAGCCAACATCACCACGGTCATAGTCGCCCACATCGGTGTTGAGGCCGTGTCGGATGCTTGGGTATAGACCATAGCCAGGCTCAATGTAATTGTCCTTTTCTTGCACTTTGGTTTCAAGGCCGATGGGGTATTGATCACGCCCGCGAAGGGTGACCGGGCCAATGGCATAAGACTCTTTGGGCCCAATAGGCAGCGTGACACTGAAGCCCGCAAAGGCTCGCTTGTTTGGTGTTTGAAAATTACCCGGGCCTGTTTTGCGGTAGAAGAGGCGAATGCGGTTGTCGCCAAAGGTGTGGCTAGACATCACTTGGTAGCCCTCGTCGTTGTTTAGGAAACGACCTTTGGTCATGGAAATTGCCCAAAACCCTGGGCGCACAGCATACCTTGCCGTAACAAATGCTGGGTTGAGTGACTCAAAGCCATAAGGCATGGTTTGTTTGTAAATGCCTTTGGTGGCGCTCAGCTTCCACTTGCTGTTGGCAGACGTCCACACAGAGTTGAACGTGGTGCCCTGGGTAGATGAAGAAATCGCCCCATGTGCAGCTTCAACCCACAAGTTGTTGTAGATGGGGCGGGTGTAGGTGAACATACTGGCGCCACGGGCGGTTTTTTCGCCCAAGCCCACGCGCCTGAAGTAGTGGTTGGGGTCTTTGAAGTCTTCCGTTTCTGTGACCAAACGGGTGTGGTAACCCTGCCACGACAAACCTTTGTACAAAGGCAGTTCTACGCCGGTTGAGATACCAGCAGAATAGTCGTAAATGCCAAATTCAGAGCCTACGGTGTAAGAAGCGCTGGGGCTGAATTCAATGTCGGGTTTCAAAAATTGGGAGGCCTTGTTTTCCACAAACCAAAGCACGTGTTTGAGGTCGGCCTCCATGGCCATGGGGTTGTCTTTGAAGGCAAAGGGCTTGCCTTCAATGCAAGTGCCTACCCCATTCACAAAGTAATTCAAGCAGGTGGTGCTGGTTCTGGCTTGAAGAACGGGGTTTTTCAAAAAGGTCAGGGTAACGGCCACCGGCGCATCAGCATACGGGCTCAAGCGTTGCCAATGGGCCATGACAACGCCCAAAGCGTCGAGGCGGTTTTTTCGCCAACTGCGTGGCTCGGCCCTCACGTGCCACAGTTGCCCCTCCTTGCCCACCGAAATTTCAGAAAAGCCTGCCTGTTCGAGCGCACTGGCGAAATCGTTGGCAAACGCATTGGCCTTGTCATTAAATGCCTCCATGTCAGAAGAGGATGGGGCTTTGATTGGTGCTGGGGCAGCAGATGCGGCATACGCAGTAGTTTTAGCGCTGGCAACCGAAACGGGTGCGGCCAATTGACCGTTGCGCTTGGCAGAGCCATCAAGCGCATAAGTCAGGCTGATCGTCATTTGGCTGCGCTGCTGGTCGGTGTTGTTGGTCAGCTTTCGGCTGCTGCCAAAAGCCACTTGAAGCTCGGGCAGAACTTGAAGTTGATAGGCGAACCCTATGCGCTTTTCACGTGTGTCAGACTCAGCGAGCAAGCGCAGGTTGTCAACCAGCACCATCGATACGCTGCCAAACTTGCCGTGCATCAAGCCACCTTGTGTGGCAGTGGCACCGCCGGCACTGATTTCCAAGGGCCCCAAGTTGGCCGTACCCACCCCGTAGTATTGGCGGTAAAGGGTGGCTGCACCACCATAGTCGGTCATGCCGACGGCAAACCTGCTTTTGAACGGTAACTCTCCAAAGGGGAGTTGGTATTTGCCACCAAAAGACAAATCACGCGTGGTGGTTTGACAGGCTCTGTTGTATTGGTCGCACCAGGCATCTCCGTCGTAGGTGAGGCGCCCGACAGCCTCCAAACCGGGGGCAAGGCCAAAACCCAAGTTGGAGCCACCAAACCACCCTACGCCGGGGTAGGCCCTTTTTCTCTCTGGAATGGTATTGGACATGCTGCCCACAAGGTGGCCATAACCCAGCACATCGGCAGTGGGTGTATTGATGGCACCTGTGTAGCCTGAGGGCGCCAGCTGAGCGTGCACATGGGATGTGGCGAGCAATTGAAGGCCAATACAGCTTGCAATGAAAAAAAATCTGCACTGCATAGTTTGGAAAAGAGGCTTTTTCATTGAAAACAGGGTGTGATGGACATCAAGAAAAAAGGGGCTCCGAAGAGCCCCTTTTGCAAGGGTAAGTGTGATTTGGCTGATTAGTTGCTGCCTGAGCCAGAACCTGAGCCTGAGCCTGAGCCTGAGCCTGAGCCTGAGCTCTTAGCGGGAGCTGTGCCTTTATCAGCAGCAGCTTTGAGAGCTGATTTAGCAGCTGTCAAATCGGCGGCGCTTGGGGTCAAGTTGATCGATCCAACAGTAACGCCAACAGCGGCACCAGCTGTTTTAACTGCGGTATTGAAAGTTGTGAACTTCGTTGTGGCCGATGAGTCAAAGGTCACGGTCGTGGTGCCGTCAGCAGCAACAGTCGAAATTGGGGTTGCAGTGATGATGTCTTCGAACAATGCCAATGCGTTTGTTGAAGCGGTTTTACCAATTTCAGCCAACAGGTCGCCATAAGTGTCGTTTGTTGCAGCTGCAGAAGTTGCAGGCTTAGGCGCAGCGAAAATGTTGAAGTCGGTAGGCAAGCCCAAGGCCAAAACCAAGCGAGCAGCACCTTCATAGATGGTGTCGGCTTTCAAACCAGCGGGCACAGCGCCAGTTGCGCCCAGTTTGCTGGGGTCAATGCCAGACAATTTGGCGGCCATGGTTGTGAATGGTGTAACGCCAGCTGACGCTGCAGTGCCTGCAGTAACCGCTGGAATGGCCGATGTCAAGGATGAGCTGGCTGTAAACGCTGTGTCAGCAGCCAATTTTTCGTCGTAGTAAGTTGCGCCTGAAGCTTTGCCAACCACCTTGACAATCACGATGCCTGTTGTTGAGCCAACGTTCAAAACGGCCTTGCCTGCGTCAGTGGCACCCTTGGCTGCGGTGTCGCCGGTGACGATGGCAGTTGCGCCAGTTGAGTTGTAAGCGGTAGCTGCAGCACCGTAAATAGCGCCTTTGGCGGGGACAACGGTGAGGTTGGTTGTGGTTGCAGCGGGTGAGCCACCGCCACCACCGCAAGCCACCAAAACGGCTGCTGACAAACCGAGCAAAGCTGCGCCTAAGAGTCTACGCTTCATGGAAATTCCTTTGAATTCTGTTGAAAAATGAAGATACCGAAGTGTGCAAAAGGCGCACGCTTGACGAATCAGTTGAAATGATACACCTTTTAGTGGGGTGTTGCCAAAAATTAAAGAAACCTGAATCCTGCAAAAGTTCTCTGTTGTCACTTTGCAACAGGTCTTCGCCCCCCCCCCTAATTCCGGGGTCGGTCTGTGCCTTTTGAGCACCCGTATGGTGCCTTTTAAGGGGGGTAAATTTCAGCTCTGGTAATTCCCTTAAATAGTTGCTCTTTGGCGGATGGGGGAGTTACAAGGTCATCAAATTCCATAGCGGCACGAGCTCAAACTTTGGCCAGCGCGACCTTGATAAGCTCTTTGTTACTCGGTTTTATGGCTTGTCTCCTAGTCAAAGGTAAATTCTTCGCCGATAGGATCCTCTGCGCTTCATCGTTGTCGTAGATGTCCGAGAGGCTAAACGCAAGTCGCGCGCATTGGGTCAGGGCCTTGTGGCGCAGCATGCGCCTAGGGTGTGTCAGCCAGGAGATGTGTTCACCCCGCACCTCCTGAAAGTATTCTTTTACCGATACAGGAACACTTCTGTCTTTGCGGTGAATGGTGCACTCGATCCAAAGGGGCACATTTTCAAGTCGTTCGCTTGATTCAACGAACTGGACACCATCGAACTGCGGATGTGCATTCAAAATCTTGCTCCAGCCGTCAACACCCACAACGAGCAACACAGGCTGAAGTGGTTCGATCGACTGTGAGATGGCAAATATTTCCCTGTTCAAAGGGTTGAGCTGATAGTTTTCAGCGGCGATTAAAAGTCGCTCAAGGTCAGTTTGCGTCCAAGCAGTTATGCCATTGAATGCTGTTTGAGTGATAGTCTTGACAAACGATTCTTTTGTGAGGCCTGAGCGCGCAACGGCGCGCTCGATCAAATCGGGCGCTCGCGCAGACCCATGGGCTCGAGTTGTTTTTCTCTTCATGCCAACTCCTTCACAACAAAGCGGCGTGAAA
>JACCDI010321850.1_pt1 | contig 27332 bp, 20 predicted proteins | sample 7442791 | NCBI WGS metagenome assembly JACCDI01 (sample SAMN15323434, study PRJNA562643) | freshwater metagenome | isolation source: river surface water | place: USA:Blue River Watershed | collected 2017-08-15
AATGAAGTTTTCCAAAGTTCTTTAATCTTCGCAACATCAGGACTTAAGTAATCTTTATAGTCACATATTAATGGAAGAGTTGAACCTTCGTCTAAAGTTGTACAACCTGTTTGTGGAAAAGTATTAAATAACTTCGCACTCGTAGATGTCGATGTGTTACCACTAACAATTACACTTTCACCAACATATTGTATTCCATCAATCTCAATAACAGGATTATATGTATAACCTGTTAAATTTAAAAGACCTCTGAAATTATCCTCCTCACCCAATAATGTTTCAAAATCCTCTTCAATTGCGGTTTCAAAACTTGGGAATAATTCCTCTATAAATTCCTTTGGTTGGCAACCAAACTTATATTGGTATTTTGACCTTTTGAATTTATTATTTTCAATCACATTACCACCAGTCCATAAAGTTGTTGATGGAATAATTTGATCTAAAATTTGAGTCCAATATGGACCCATTCTATTAATGAACTCATTTACATCAGGAAAATTATATGGCGTAAATGAAGTTGAGTTAATATAGTATTGATATATGTCTTCTAACTTGATATAATTCTTTTTATATCTTATGACGCTAGAATTTAATATTTGTTCATGTAATAATTTATCTACGAATTCAGCAAACGTCACACCTGTTTGAGGTTGTAACGTAGCACTTCCAAATGATAAATTTAAATCTCTTGATTTTCTATAGATGTCATAATCAATTGCCTGTGCTGATGATAAATAAACACTAATGTTCTTTCTATTGAATGTTAATTCAGAGTTTGTGTTTACGATTTCTCCTTGGTTATTATCAATAACGGGAACTAATTCGTAACCCGTGTCTAAACCAGGTAATGTTCTATATAAATCAAAATAGTCTTCACCAAAAGTATAACCTTTTGGTTTAGTTAATAATGTTTTTGTTCTACCAGTTGTTATTGATGTGTCGACATCTAATATATCGGGTGATCTATGGTCTAATGTTAAGTCATACCAACCAGAACCCATTTGGAAAAACGTATCGTTTGCCGTATCCTCAAATTTCTTAGCGTTCGCTGTTACTTCTTCAACAGGGTATGTTTCTCTCGAAAGAGTTGTTGAACCTGTAATTGTTTGAATTGTGTAACTATAGGTTGTCTCGTCAAATATTGCGGTACTAAATGTTTTATTACCCCTAATTAAATCACGAATGTCATCATCGATATTATGAGATTTGGGATATGAAACAATATCATATCTATACTCATTAATTCTAATCATTGGGTCAGGGGCTCCGATGAATCTTAAAAAGAATTCCATCGATTTACGTGTACCTTTTGATTTGTATATATAAGCTAAGTTAACGAGTAATCTTCTGTAAAATTCATATTCAGCGTCAACCAAAGTTTTACCAATAGTTAAACCTGAATATTGTACATCATTACGAGTATATAAAGTTTCTTCTAAATCTTTTTCATCAAATAATATTTTTGAATCAAGACCTAAATTGTTTGCCAAATTTTTAAGAAGTAAATCAGGTAAGTTATTGATACCATCATAACTCACATTTCTCATGTGAGCAATGTTGTCAATATATTTTTTTACCTTATCAAAAGATTGTCCGTATAATTGAAATAACGCCTCTGCTTTTTTATCCTCACTATCAAATTCAAATAATTGAGGTGCTGACATGAATCTAACGAATAAGTTAGACTTATAATCATCAATTTCATCGGCAACATCACTTAATCCTGAGGTATACGAATCAAACGCCAAACCTACAATCTGTAAGTTCCAACCATCTTTCGCCACCGGCCAAACATATTCTACTGTAACTAAATCAGTTCTACTACCACCACTAGTATCTCTTGGTACTCTAAATGAAGCTCTATATTTTGGATTGGTTTCCCTATTAAGTAATATTTCCTCTAAGTCATCTAAACCACTAAAAAATTCTTCAGTTAAACCATTGTTTGGTCTAATAATAAAACTTTCATCATAAGTTGAACCTGTGAATGGTTTTCCTTTAACGGTTAAAGTTATAATATTATTTGTATTAGGTTCTTCGTAATCAATAATGTCATACGTAACACCACTAATTTCAACAACATATTTTTTAAATGATGAGTAAAAATTTCTAAGTGGGTTTACCGTTTCAGGTATGGTGTTACTATTCGGTGCTTGGTAGACAATATCAAACGTATTGTAAAACATACCTGTTTCAATATTGAACTCGGTTGTTTTTGTTGATGTATTGTACGATACGTTGTATGCGGTCTTTCCACTAATACTTGAAGAACTATCTTTGTCCACCATAATGGCGGCTGGATATTTTTCAATTATATTACCAATTGACGCTGATAATCTTGATTTTAATGAACCGAACAACGACTTTCCCGCATCGTCTTTTGAACCTCTAAATGAAATTGATTTCTTTTTCTCCGCTTTCGATTGCGTTGTTTGAGCATCTGACTCTTCTGATTTTAAATCATCTAAAGTTAGAAACTCAGAAAACGGGGTTGTTCTGAATTTTTTACTGTCTTTTTCAGGTATTACTTTATCAAGCGCAAAGTTCGTATTAGTCAATTGACTGCTACCGTCGGTGATTTGACCACCGACTAAACTATCACTGAATGTTTCAGCACCCGAAGCAACCTGACTTGGAACTTTCCTTCTTGCCATTATTGAGTAATATCATCAAAGTTTAATGTCTCATCAATATCCGTTCTACCTTCTCTAACCTCGTATAATGTTTCGTTAAATTGATCTTTAACCTCATACAAGTTGTATTGTTTGTAGATATTGTTATCTTTATCGTAGATTGTGTAAATACCCGGAGTAACCGCCTTAGTTTGGTTACCGTAAAGGGCATTTGCCAATGTCGATGAATCATGTTCAACCATTTCAACTTCTATTGTTGTTGGGTTGAAAAAGGTGTTTGACAAAATAATGGTTTGACCTTGTTGGCCAATAAAAGGAACAGTGTTTGGTTTATTTGATGGTGCCGACGAAGGTGTTACTGTTAAGAACAACATGTTAGTTGACGCTTCAGAATATTGGTATCTCTTTGCTTTAGAACTTGTACTTGTCAAATTCGATATGATTGGAGAACAATAAAAAGAAGAAGTAACTACTCTGTAAAAATTCGGTACCTTTTTGTTATCCGTATAATTTATATATTCAATTCTATAACCCACAAGTCCTTGTGGTGTAAATTTGTTTCTATCTACAGCATCTACGTTACTTAAATCGATAACGATTCCTCTAACTGATGGTAATGAAGCTAACACTCCACAATCCGCAATCGTAGTTCTAATTTGTTTTGGTCTAACGTGTAATGTATAAATCCCTAAATCCGTGAAATCAGCAGCATTTAGTTTTAAATTATATAATCCACCTAATACCTCAGTATTAGCCAATCCACCAGTATCCCCATTATGGAAAACCGGGGTTAGGATTGTTTTTGCGTCAAGTTTTTTTAAAGTAACTTCAGACGTAGCTAACCTATCCGCTGAGTGATGATAGAATATATCAACATCATCAGGTGACACATCTGCCGGTCTAACAATTCCATAACTTCCTACTGCCATAATCTTTTAATAATAAATATAATTTTTATTGTTTTCTTACTTTAAAATATCCGTTTCCGTAAATATCTAATTCACCAACTGAGTCAATTTCACCAAGTCTATGTGTTTTTTCCAAAACTCCTTGTTTTCCTCGTTCTACAAAAATGTCCGAATAGATTGACGGTTCATCGATAAATCCAAGAAAATGTTCATTTCTCGTTAAAGCTTGGTTAAAAACTTCTTCTCTCGTATATCCTGTCGTAGACCCTGTAATTGTTGTAATTCCATCATCATAATCTCTATATTGATGTGTTATAGTTCCACCCGTTTCGTTAACTATATATGTGATAGTATATCCTGTCCATTGTGATGTCTCTCCTGTTGGACTATATGTAAATGATGAACTATCAATTCCTTGACCATATTTTTTATAATCAGTTATTCTACTTTTACCAAATGCCGAATATTTGAAGGTTGACCCACTTACAGGTCCGAATTTATCGGTGTAGTCTAAATTATTGAGATAATCTAAAGTTTGACCTGTTGTACCCGTTGAAGGTTGTGAATATGGTATTGTTATTCCTGTTATGGTACCCAATATATTTTGAGGTGTTCCCGTAAACTGTGGGATGGTAATGTTTTTACTAATTTTCTCTCTATTCCATGGGGAATTTAAAGACAATGAAATTGTATATGTGTTTGGTGTTGTTGGGTAGGTATATGATACCATTGGTAAATTTGTTCCCGATACTCCCTTGTTCACCTCTAATGTGGACGTTTGATTATTATGACCCCATGATACAATATATTGTTGGTCAATAATAGTTCTAAGTTTATCGGGATTTGTTGTACTGAATACTTTTACCAATGAACCTGTTTGACTATAATGAAAATTGACCAATTGTTCAATTTGTTCCATATACGAGTCTCCATTCACATCTGCGATTCCCACCATTACTCCCATCTCATCAAGGGAATCTTCCAAATACAGTGGAAGTTGGTATGTTCCATAAACACTACCACTTATATCATATTTGGTGGCGCCTGTTATTTTTGTCCAACTTGTACCTCCCCATTTATAATAACCTTTTGGTACACTTCCAGTAACATTGTCAACTATATCGTTTATTTCAGGTCCAATATAGACACTACCCGAGTGATTACTTCCTGACCAAGGAACTAAACTCCCGTAAGAATCCAACCAAGTTTGACCCGTCAATGAAGCCAATTCAACTTGTTGTATATTCTTTCGTAAAATTTCGTATCTATCTTTTTTCATTTATTTATTTAAGTTTTGCGGTACCTCCTGTAAACACACAATTACAATCTTTATTAACTGTGTAACTAAAATTAGTTCTATCTATAGTAACACAATAGTACATGTCATTGGGTTCAATTATTTGACCTCCTGAATTGTTTTTTTCATAAAATTCAATCGGTCTTGTTCGTACTCCATACCTACCACTATCAATATCTTCATCAACATCTGAGTTCGTAACAAAATCAGTAATCTCACCATTTTCCGCATTAAAAAATTTTGCGGTCATGTAAAAAATATTACCAATTAAGTTTGTTTCTTCAAAAGGTGAATCATCTTGAAACCAAAATATATATAAGTTTTCTGAGTTTTTATAGTTTGTACCCATAAAAACAGGTTTATATATTTTTACATCAGTGATACCCGTAACATTACCTGAACCATCTTCTTCTTCTTTATAGAAAGTATATTGTTCACCCGATGTAAGTGGTAAATTTTTTGTAAAAACTAATCTTCGGTTTGCTCTTGTTGGTGGTTCGCCATTAGGGGTCTTATAAAATTCCAATCTAAAGAAACTTCTTTTAAAAAATTCTCTTACTTCATTGTTTTCTTTAAACGATAACCCTGTTGGTTCGTAATCAGTCACATATGTACTTCCACTTAAAAAATGAAATTTAAACCATATGTCTGATTGTGAAAATGTTAGACCAGTTATGGATGAATTATAAGGTTCGTGGATATATCTTACTGTTTCATAATTGTCAACCGGATTAATAATTTTTTCAAGAGTTTGGTCTTCAAGTTCTTGAGCGTTTTCTTGCCATCCAAGATCTGTTTTAAAATCTTGTTCTTGATTTAAAACCAAGTTCATGTTTTTATTTTTAAATAATATTTCCATTAACAATCAAAACTTAAATTTGTAAACTTAATTACACCGTCTTCCTTATTTTTAAATGTAACCTCATTTCTTAAATAGAAATTAATATCCTTTTTTACATAATGTATCCCATTAATAAATGGATAATTTGTTCCATATCCATCAGCATCGATAAAACCATTATCATATAAATCTCTCCATTTCCATAATTTTTCGTCAGGGAAATACTTCGCATTTTCAGGTAATCCATAAATTTCATTTGTTTTGTACGATTCGATATATGGAGAAAGTGACCTTAATTTAATTCTATGATGTGGTTGATAAAAATAACCGAATGGATTGTACGCAGTTGCTCCCGAAAAAATAACGGTACCATCTTCTGTGACATTCGAAGTTTGTCCGTGATTAAAGATGGTAGGTTTACATATAAACTTATGATATGATTCACTTATAACTCTTTCAAGTAATTCACTTTCATTATATTCTACGAACGCACCTGTTAAACCACTTGTTCCTAAAGGTAATTCTGTACCACGGGTAAATCCGGATGTGGCATTATTACTTGTAAATGTTTCATATGGTAAATTCGTTTCGGTTGAACCTGTTCCTTCGAAATGACTATCAATCCAAGTATTATGGAAATTAAATTTATAACCTACTTTAGGCGGATAATTAAAGTAACCGTTTTGATTTCTTAATAGAACTGTAACATAAACTTCTGTTGGTGTATAATTTAAGTTGTTAGTTAAACCTGTTAAAATAAATGGTTCTTTAAAGTCATAGATTAAACTTTCCATTCTATTCTGTTCAACTAAGTAGTTATCTACTCCGTTACTGTTTTCATACATTAACGCACGTTCTTCTTCCCATATAGAAGATTCAAAACCTATTCTATCTAAAATATAATCTTTTACTTCAGTCAATGTTTTATGTTTGTGTACATAATATTTTGACTTAGTTTTATCTAACTTAAATTTATTTAAACATCTCTTCCCAAAAACAACTGTGTTCAATGTTGTTCCTGAAACCAATTCTTTTTTAAGAATATTGATGACAAATTTTTCTGAACGAAATATCTCATTACCAACACTTTCAACAAGAAAAGTTCTATCAAACTCATTTGTTGTGGCGTATCTAACTCTTGGACTACCTGAATATGTGTAATATGTGCTACCTGTTGTTGATAGTATAACATATTCACCAGCTTTCATTCCGTGTTCAACAGGAGATATTAAAGTATAATATATTCCATTATCCACAACTCTAAATGGTATACCATCACTAGCTTTAAAATTAAAAACAGTATTACCTGATAAAGTATATGCCATTGGGTAGTTTTCATCTTGTCCATTTACATATGTTAGATAAACGTTCCAATTTTTATATGGTGCCTCGATTGAGGTTGTGGTAGTGTGTCCTGTATATGTTGTCCCTGTTAGTACAATTTGACTTTCAGGGTTATAATCTTCAGTTAAGGTAGTTCCTGTTTGACCAGTGAAAACTTCCCTCAACACATCTTTTCTTAAAAACGCAAATTCATTGTATGGCATCGCACCCTCGTAATTAGTATCAGTACCATATGAATTATAAAATAAATTACTTTTTAATGGGTCATATGTCGTTGAACCTGTGTAAAGATTCCTAAATACCATTTTCAATTTACCATGAATTTTGTACTTAGTACTTTCGTTTCTTTCTTTGTCAAATAATTTAGCAATGTCTAAAACGATATTTCTATCACCTTCTCTGAGCAAAGTTTCACTTTCATCTAAATTTACAGGTAAATTCAAATTTTCCTCTTCAGCTTTGAAGAATCTCTTACTCGGTAATAGTATCTGTTTTTTGTTCATTAACTTTGGATATTAAATAAATAATTTCGAATTGATTTTAATAATGTGTAAGGTTGGTTTCCTACTCTACAAATCCCATTTTCGAACATAATTTTGTTATATTCGTATGCCATACCTGAAGTTTTCCAATTTATTTCTTCACCTTCATTTCTTTTAACCACATGTATAATTTTTACTTCGTCGTTGATTAATCCGTATTTGCTTAGTGGTAATTTCTCCACAACACTTTTACTATAACCCCTTTTACCACATTTACATTTCGTCATCTCACCATTTAAACTGTATGGTCCGTTCATAGCGGAAACCTCAATACCATTTAATTCTTCAGACATTTCAACCACTTTTCTTGTTGAGATTCCACTAAAGCAAGTGGTAAACATTAATTTTGTATTTTCATCCATTAATGGTTTTAAACTATTAACCAATTCTAAAACTTTAGTTTTATCTTCAGTTGTTTCAACTAAAAATTTTCCCGTTCCATAACTGGTGATGTTCATCTGTTTCAATTTATCAGGATATTTCTCAATAAATTTCTTAACTCCATCAATACATTCGTCGATGGTGAAGAATGGTCCAACACTGTATGTTAACTTAGAGAGAATCTTATATAATAATTTCTCCTTGTTGTTGAATACAACATAGACGATTAAATGATTCGGTTTTCTTTTTGAAAACAAATTTTTTATGGATAATTTACTGAACATTAAAAAAATAGTTTTTTATTCCGTCAATCGCTAACCATGGTTGTGTAATATTTTCACAAATCCCATCTTCAATTGTTCTTTTATTATATTCGTAAGCCATTCCACAACTCTCCCAATTTATAGTCTCATTTTCCGCCCTTCTGTTAATATCGATTAATCTTAGTTCATCATATGACATTCCATATTTACTTTTTGGTAAACTATCGATTAATTTTTTACTATAGTTTTTGTCCTTACATGAACACATTTTCCCGTGTTTAAACAATCTAAATGGTGACGTAAAATAATTCGCAATTGTATCAGGTGCCACGATTTTAATACCGTCTAATTTTTCCGAAATCTCAACCAATCTTCTATTGATTGATCCAACAAAACAAGTCCCGAATAATAATGACCCATTTTCTTTTAATAAAGGTTTTAACTCTAATAACATTTCGAGAACTTTTTCATCACCTTCTCTCGTGTTAACTAAATGTTTTCCTTTACCATTACTCATTACAATTATATAATCTAATTTATTATCGTATTTTTTCTTAAACTCATTTATATCAGAAATCGCATTGTCTATTTTTTGGTGAGGTCCGATTGAATGTAAAAATTTTGAGAATACGGTAAACAAACCATTATCTTTTTTATTATGGTCAATAAAAACTATTAAATGATTTGGTTTTCTTTTACTAAATAAATTTTTAATCCACATTTTATTTTGGTCCAAAATTTTCAACGAATTTATCAAATGCCGTAGCACCTTTCTTTAATCCAAATTGATAATGGAATGGTGTACCAATTTCCATTAGATGTCTTGTTTGTCCATTAACAGTGTATTCTTTATAGTTGTCATTACTCTTAGCTTTAACACCTGATACTTCTATACAATCTCTAATTGGAGGTAATATATATGGGTCAAAATAATTGTTATCGGTCAAAATTGTATTTCCATTAGGATCAACATTAAGATTTGCCCTCATTTCTTGAATTGGTTGATTATAAATTTTACCGGTGTAATAACTTTGTGATTCACTGTAACCAGCATCCGCACCTTCAAATTCTCCAAATCCGTGTCCATAGGTATCCCACATGTAATATGGTACTCTTTGAGATTTATCTCCTAATCTACCTTTTGTATTTAAACATTTTCTTATTAAATCACCTTTAACCTCAACCGTTGCTGGTGTATCCGGATCATCTTCACTGAATAATAAATCTATTCCAATTGCACCTTTACCGTCAAAAACACCAGTATAACCACTATATGGTGAATTAAGTAGTTCAATTTCAAATGGATAAATTCCCACTTGAGTATTGAAATTTAGAAGTTGAGCAATGTCACCATCAATTCTACCTCGACCTCTTTTATCAAATAAATCTTGAACATCTAACCTTCCCTTTTCTTTTATTTCTTTTGATTGTATAACATATTCCATCAAATCATCTAATCCTTTATATGTTGTGGAACCTATACTTCTAGTAATTGAACAGTTCACATCCATTTCAGGGTCAACACAGATTTCATCAATCCATGTTTGTCTTGGTCCTAAATCAATAACCGTTGTTGGGAAATTAATTTCTCTTTTTGAACGACTACCTCCTGTACCATCACCAAGAGCACGATACCATCCAGTCCAACCGTCAACATAACCACCTGTAACATTACTAAACACTCTAGATAATATAATAGATAATGGTTTTATCGTACCATAAAATCCGGTAGATTTTTCCAAATATCTTTGGTTCGGTGATTTACCGTCGTAACCAATAGCGTTCGGATCTGATGGTGTTACGGTACTACTTCCTTGACTTTCATAATGCGTGTAGCTGTCATTATATGGTGTAGACCTATAGTAGTAATTTACAGTACCATCTGATTCTACTTTTTTGTATACACATTCTTTACAGAATTTATCTTCTCCTCTTTTCTTAAATTGGAAGAAATAAAGTGCCCCATTTAACCATGAATTACTAAATGTATAGGATGTTACACCTCCACACATAATTTTTCCAAAAAGTTTTCTTCTTCTATAATTGTTTAGTAATTCTCCCGTTCTTCCGGCTAATGGTATGATTCTAAAAACACCATCTCTAAATTCTGACCAACCTGAAACTGTACCATTTAAAGTTAATTGTTCCTCAACCCAAAAAGGTCCTTGTTTCTTAACTTCACCATAATATTCACCCTTATAGATACATCTAACAGTTTCATTTCTAAAACTATTATTATCTACCATTGGCCATTTTGCATATGTCGACGCCACTGCTCCGACATTGTATGGGGTTCTTTCTTCACAATCTTTTATGTTTGCCCCAATGATTGTCGTATTATAATTTGAATCTAATTGATCGTATGGTTTTTTTATGTATCTAACATTAGGTGTCGGTCTATTACTATTAAAGTAATTTTTAACATCCACATAAGTGTTTAATATTGTTTGTGGTCCTGATGTTGTTTGTCCAGTTAATGGGAAAACTAAACCTTTTAATTTCATGTCACCACCTCTACCTAACTCATCTTCAATAATAGTATCATATTTCGCACAACCTTCTTCTTCTTCCGTACTTACTGTATCATCCGATGTTATATTATCGTCTACTAACCATAGTTTTGAAATTTTAACAAATCCATCATTAGCATGTGCTGTTCCGCTGACAGGTGTATCTAATGGTGTGTTAAATGCGGTGGAAATTGCGTCAAGAACAAGTTTATATGGTCCTTTAATTTTCCATACTCCAAAATCATTGTCCCAAACAATTTGATATTGTTGACCAATACCTAAAGTAAAATAGGTTAATGTTCCGTCACCAATAACATCAATAGCGGCAACATATGTTTGTTTCAACACAGCATCATCGTTCGTTAATTGACCTGGTGGAGCTGTTGGTACATATCCCGCATAACCACCACCAGTTGGTCTAAAATATAAATCGTCATCACCATTAAAACCATTTGCTCCGGTATAAAAATCAGTTACTATAGTTGGGGTAATTGCCCATCCACTCTGTGATTGATTTGGTTTCGCAGCTACTGATGATGTGGTATTACCTGAAATTGTTAATGTTCTAAAATCACCGTCACAATCAATATAGTTAATTGTAACATTTGAACTTGTTGCGTTGGCAAATGTATATTTGTCACATGTACCCGCAGCCCGAGCCACAGTATAATTTTCTTCTAAATAAAAATTAGTTGCGGTAGGTGTTGTACCAGTAACTGCCGTAATATCAACAGGTGGAACACTGCTAGTAGTTTTATTGGCGGTATCATCTTCAGTACAATCGTAACAATCGGGATAAGTTACCAAACTAAGAACCATCACATTATTAAATTGGTATTCTTTAGCTCTTTGAAACATTTTCGCTGCCGCTTTGTTTGACACACCGGTACTCGATAATAATTCGGCGAGTGCGACAAAAACTGATAAAACTAATTCTTTGAAGAATAAACTGATTCTTAAACCAATGTATTCAACAAAGTTTATAATTGTAATAATAAAGAATCCGAATCTATGATTTCTAACCGCATCATTAACTGGAAAATAATTTATAGTATTTGAACAGTCTCCTTCGGCAGGCCAAATTTCTTTAATACCGATGAACGATTCGTTTCTATCTCTAACAAAAAACTTAAATGCTTTTTCCCAACTACTTGATTTTTCATATCTATTAATAAATTGGGACGCACTGTAAACTCTACCATATCTAAATTGATAAAAGTAATCTTGTGGTATACCCTTTCTATTATTCGCCTTAGCCCAATCACTTAATCCCGCAATTTCTACTAATGCCGCTGCGGGATAATCATCAATTTTTGTACTAAATGAATATGACTTATCGTCAATTGTTGTATATCCACCATGATAAAGAGTGTCACCTAAGTGATATTCTCTAACGTTAGGTACCAATATTTTACCAACATTTCTATTCTCTTCCCCCGTATCATCATTTAATGTAATTCTAAAACGATAATTTCCTTTGGTTGGGATACCTACTTTTTTATCTTTAGATTCTACAATATCACCAAATTCATTTGTGGTAATATAACCAAGATTCATGGGTACTCTAAAGAAAAATATACCGTCATCACCAATTTTACTATCTATTTGTATTTTTTCAAGGATGGGTCTTAACATGTTAGGGTTACCGTCGGTATCCTTCTCATATTCACCAGTAAATCTAATAGCCTCAATATCTCCCTTTTTAGTTGTAAGTTTACATTTTTCACCTTGTTGGTTGTCAACATTACAGTTAACACCCATTGAGTCTTCAGCGGCGTCTGAAAATGTAGAACCCATCATAACCGCATATGGTTCTAATCTTACACCCTTTTCGCCTAAGTCAAAATCTGTTCTCGTGATTCCGATTTCACATAAATCTTCGTTACCCCAAAAAGGATAAACGTCAACCGTTTTATCAAATGAAATAATTTGAGGTAAAGCCTCCAAATTATCAGACGCCATATATGTGTATTTGTTTTCGAATTTCTCTTCTGAAATACCTTCATATATTAAATCATAAGGAACCAAAGATTGGCATCCCATATCTGATAAATCCAAATCGACATGTACTACTTGTGTGCCAAGTGGTACACCCCAAATCATAAAGTCGCCTGAATCATTTGTTTTAACTGTGTATGTGTAATATTTCTCATACACTTCCAAATATTCTTCTCTGGTTAATATGTCTTGTTGGTCAAAAAATGTACCTGTTGGAGTGTGTCCTGAGTGTTGTTTTCTTTTAGGTAAAAGGTTGTAACGATAATTGTCATCGTTCTTCGTGTTGGTCGATTTGTAAGGATATAGTGTAGAAATTACTTGGTCTTGTTCGTCATCCAATGTTAAAGGTACGAATATGGAAACCTTTGCGTTTGGTATACCGAATCCTCCGTTGACACTAATTCTACCACAAACTACTCCATAATCGGCGCAAAGTGATGTATACACTTCTTTTTGTGTAAATTTTAAAGACAAAATTTCAAGTAAATCAAAGTCTTGTTTTAATTCGACTTTTACTACTTGGTCTTTACCGATATTTGTTGTGATTCTATGTTTCTGTACCATTCCTTTAATAAATAGAAAGTAGTTGATTTTCTATTATTATAAAGAAAATTTTACTTAGTATGAAGTCGACCCAAGAGTTTTAACCCTTATTTTAATATCTTTATTCGGGAAACGGATTTGGAAGATTTGATTGTTCTTCATAAACACTACACTATCCGACTGAAGTATCTCTTTTGTTAAGGTATCTTTGTATGATTGTGATACTTGTGCCGATGAATATTCATTACCAATTTTGTTAAAAACTCTAATATCAACCACGTTTTCTACACCCGGTACACTACCGATTGTTTTAGATAACTGTCCAACCATTAATGGGTCACCCATTTTTCTCTTTTCAATTCTAAAAAATTCAATAATTCCTTCAATTGATGATTTAATGATGTCACTTTGACTCTCGTTTTTATCAACAACTAAGTCTACTTCTAAACCTAAATCAATAACCTCACCACTAACAATATCCAAATAGTCATTGACCATTCTATATTCAGAAAGATATGTAAGAATATTGTTTTTCAATGTGTTAGAAACAGTATCAGTCAAATTACCTTTCTCATCGTATGATAATAATTTGATTCTGATTTTATTGTTTTCTTCCATTACGTTAACCTTAGCAGGTGCTCCGTATGTTGAAGGCATTGTTTCAATTAAAGATTTGTAATCGTTTAATGTTACTGCTCTGTTTTGTGCTGCGAAATTATAAGAAATCATGTTTCTTATTTCTTCAATTGTTGGTTGGTCCGCACCTCCTACGGCTGGTGTCACATTCGTTACTCTTAATGACTGCTCAACTTGTGTATTAGTTCCTGATATAGGACCGTTTACATTAAATTCGACAGTATCTATACTTGTAATAACATTAACCCCTAAATTCGAATCTTTACCCCCACCAATACGATATTTGACAAATAACGTAGAGTTATTTTTTGGTATCGCACCTAATGAAAGGTTATTGAGGTATGTTGCTAAATTTACTTTTAATTGACCTGTAATATAGTTGTCAAGATTATCCATTGGGTTAACTGAACCCGAACCAAAAATCATTGAGAAATATCCTTCAGGTGTATATTCAGTTGTAAATTTATTATTAACATTAATATATGTTCCAGCTTTGAAGTTATCCTTATCTGATGATCCTGTTGGACTAGGTACAAATACTTTGTCCTGCATTAACGATTTCACTTCGTACCATTTGTTCGTTGCGTCTGAAAATTCAGCATTGGTTGGATTACCCGCGAATGTCGTACCATCTTTATGAATTGCGGAAACTACACCTAAAACATTTTGTTCAGGTAAGAAAATCTTTAAGAATGGTTTTTGGTCAAACTCAGTAATCACTTTTCTAAAAATACGAGTCACTCCGTTAACAACAGCCTCTCTTTTAGTAATTGTATATGAGATAGTTTTATTGTTACCGTCAAAATTTGGTATTTTTAATCTGTTAGGTTCACCTTTACTATTAAATGGATTTGAAAAATCAATATCCTCCAACGTTTCAAATACCTGACCTCCACCTGAAACCTGAGCACCACCTTTTAGAATACCCAAATATCTCTCGTCTTCCTTATCACCTCTAACAGGTACGTTTATAGAAAAATCACACAACGCTACTGATGGTCTATTACCCGGTAATCTCAAACCATATGTTTTTGCTATATGAAATAATGATTGTCTTTGTTGGGCAAAATCTAACATGGTTTCTTGCCACACTCTATCAATGTGAAAGTGTAAGTTATCGGCAACCGCCGCGTTTAAATCTAATAAAACTGAAAAGATTGATGCGTCATTAGTATTCTTTACTAAGTCAGGATAATAATCATTAGTCAGGTTTACAAGTTCTTCCCTTAAACCCGCAAAATCTCTTGTTGCGTATGTTATTTTTTTTGCCATTTTATATGTTTATAATTACAAAGTCGGAAGAAGTAAATGTTCCGTTATTAACCGTATAGTCTATTTTAACTTTTGCGGTGTATGGTCTAGTCGAATCATCTGAAACCCTAAATAATCTAGCGTCCTCATCTTGAGAATATAATTTATCTCTATCAGGGTCTTCTTCCGCTGACGTGATGTTGATTGAATTTATATCTAAATTTGGTATATACTTTTTAACCCCTTCTCGAATCTCTTCCTCAATTAAGTTAAATGTAACTATGTCGTTTTGGTCAAAAATAAATTCATATAAACGAGTCCCGAAATCTGGTAGAAAATATCTACTTCCTTTTCTAGTTAATAAAAGATGAATCAAATTAGCACGAACTTCCCTTTCAGGTGTCTCTGTTAATTTTAGATAAGTACCCTTCGGACTATCTCTAAATGGAAAATCTATACCATATGTTACCGCCATACCTATAAATATAAACTAATATAAAATATTAATAAACAAAAAATCCCGACCGAAGTCGGGATTAATATTGTGTCTTGATATTCACCCCCTGTATTCTCAAAACCTGGAAGCTCAAGGTACGCCTTGACGACAGTTACTTTGAGGGAGCCTCCCATTATCTTTACGAACCGCAACCCTCACACTCAAATGGTGAGTCTGTTGGTCTTTCTGATGTCATTACAACTTCAGGTGTTTGTTCACTAATTAATGTATTATTCGTAGGTACTTCAACATTATTAACAGATGGTGTTTGTTCAACAGGTTTTGACGCTGACGTATCAACTCCTAAACCTTTCAACGCATCAACTGCCGCTCTCGTTCTTAGATAATACATACCAGTTTTTAAACCTAATTTCCATCCGAATAAGTGTGCAGCTAATAACTTAGGTTTAGTTGCGTTATCCACAAATAAATTCAATGACTGTGATTGGTCGATAAACACACTTCTGTTTGCCGCCATTTGTAAAACTCTCTTTTGAGACATTTCCCAAACTGTCTTGTAAACTTCTTTCATTTCAGTTGGGATTTCAGGAATGTTTTGAACCGAACCATTTTCCATAATTAACTTATTCTTAATCGTATCGTTCCATAATCCTAACTTCAATAAATCGGCAACTAAATGTTTGTTAATCATCACAAACTCACCACTTAATGTTCTACGTGAATATAAGTTTGTTGTGAATGGTTCAAACGCTTCATTATTACCAAGAATTTGTGCGGTAGACGCTGTTGGCATTGGAGCAACTAATAGTGAGTTTCTAACGCCATAGTTAACAACATTCTTTCTCAATTTTTTCCAATCCCAACGACCTGATAAATCTTTGTCAGTTTTACCCCACATTTCAAATTGGAAAATACCTTTTTCAATTGGAGAACCTGAGATTGATTCATATGGTCCGAACTCTTTCGCTAAGTCATTTGAAGATGTCATAGCAGCAAAGTAAATTGTTTCGAAAATATCTGTTTGTAATTTATCTGCGTCTTCAGATTCAAATGGTAATCCTAATTTACAGAATACGTCGGCTAAACCTTGAACACCCAAACCTACCGGTCTATGTTTAAAGTTTGAACGTTTTGTTTCTTCAGTTGGATAATAGTTTAAGTCAATAACATTGTTCAAGTTCTTTACTACTTGGTATGTGTATTCGTATAACAAGTCGTGATTAAATTCGCCGTCTACGATATATTTTGGTAACGCGATTGAAGCTAAGTTACAAACCGCCTGTTCTTCTGGTGAACTATATTCAATAATCTCAGTACATAGGTTAGATGATTTAATCGTTCCTAAATTCTTTTGATTTGATTTGTAGTTCGCAGGGTCCTTATATAACATGTAAGGTGTTCCCGTTTCGATTTGCGCGGTTAAAATTGCGTCCATCAATTTTCTCGCCTTAACCACTTTTCTACCCAAACCTTGTTGTTCGTAAGATTCATATAAACGAGTAAACGCTTTATCTTCAGGACTATCATACGCATCCGATAAACCAGGTGCTTCGTCAGGTGAGAACAATGTCCAATCACCATCTTGTTCAACACGTTGCATAAATAAATCAGGTGTCCACATTGCTAAGAATAAATCTCTAGCACGTAATTCTTCTTTACCGTGGTTCTTTCTTAAATCAATAAATTCAAACACATCTGAATGCCATGGTTCTAAATAAACCGCAAATGAACCTTTACGTTTTCCTCCTTGGTTAATCCAACGAGCAACTTCATTATAAGTTTTCATCATAGGTAATAGACCGTCAGATTGACCACCTGTTCCTTTAATGTAAGCACCTTTAGCACGAACATCGTGAACATGTAAACCAATACCGCCAGCCCATTTAGAAATCTTGGCAACATCTTTAATTGTATCAAACAAACCATCAATATCATCACCTTTATTTCCAATTAAGAAACAAGATGACATTTGTGGTCTTCTTGTGCCGGCATTAAACAGCGTTGGGGTCGCATGTGTGTAATAGTGCTGGGATAAATCATCATATATCCTTAATGCCATTTCCAAATTACCTTTACATATACCAACGGCAACTCTCATATAAAGATATTGTGGTCTCTCAACAACTCTATCTCCAATTTTTAAAAGATAAGAACGTTCTAATGTCTTGTAACCAAAATAATCAAATTCTAAATCTCGTTCTTGGTGAATTGCTCCGTCTAAACTTTCTCTATTTTCGATTACGAATTTGTAAACTTCATCATCAATTAATGACGATTCTTTACCTGTCTTAGGTTCAACAAATGAATATAACTCTTTAACACATTGTGAGAATTTTTTATGTGTTGTCTTGTGTAAGTTAGATACCGCTAATCTACCCGCTAACTTCGCATAATCAGGATGTGTTGTAACCATCGCAGCCGCTGTCTCTGCAGCTAAAACATCTAACTCAGTTGTTGATATTCCATCGTAAATTCCTTGTGTTACTTTTAACGTAACATATGTTGGATCAATATATTCTAAATTTAAATCACTACAGAAGACACTAATTCTTCTCGTGATTTTATCATACCTCATTTCCTCTAAGGACCCGTCTCTTTTTTTTACTTTCATCTTATATTAATATTTTAAAAATCAATGTCATCACCAAATGCCGAATCTAAATCTTCAGTTGCTACGTTATTAACTCCCGCTTTTTGATATTCGGCAACTCTTTTCTCAAAGAAATTAGTTTTACCTTGTAAAGCGATGTTCTGCATGAAATCAAATGGATTTTCAGAATTGTAAACTTTAGGTACACCTAACGCCACCAATAATCTATCTGTAACGAATTCAAGATATTGTGACATTAAATCTGAGTTCATACCAATCAAACGAACTGGTAACGCTTCAAGAATAAATTCTTTTTCAATCTCTAATGCTCCACAAATGATTTCTTTAATTCTCTCTTGTGAGATTTTGTTTTCGATATGGTTGTTATATAAATGACAAGCAAAATCACAGTGTACACCCTCATCACGAGAAATTAATTCATTTGAGAAAGTTAAACCTGGCATTAAACCTCTTTTCTTTAACCAGAAGATAGAACAGAATGAACCTGAGAAGAAGATACCCTCAACTGCGGCGAACGCTAATAATCTATCTACAAATGATTCTGAATTAATCCATTTAAGTGCCCACTCCGCTTTCTTCTTAATCGCCGGAACAGTTTCAATTGCGTTAAACAATTTATGTTGTTCATCTTTGTCTTTTACTAACGTATCAATTAATAATGAATACGTTTCACTATGGATATTCTCCATCATGATTTGGAAACCATAAAAGAATTTAGCTTCAGTGTATTGAACCTCATTTACAAAGTTCATTGCCAAGTTTTCATTTACGATACCGTCAGACGCAGCGAAGAACGCTAACACATGTTTAACGAAATGTTGCTCATCATCATTTAATTTATTCTCCCAATCGTTAATATCTTGACTTAAATCAATTTCTTCAGCAGTCCAAAACGATGCTTCAGATTGTTTATAGAACTTCCATAAGTCATGGAGTTCGATAGGAAAAAGGACAAAGCGTCCAGGATTGTCTTGTAAGATTCTCTCAGTCATAATTTTTTTTTAATTTTTTAAACTCTTGGTTTTACTTGTTGTCTTCTGTTGAAAGCTTCAGCTGCTCTATCTACATTATTACGAACTCTTTCTTGTTCGTGACCTAATAATGTATTTTGTGAATCGGTGTCAATAACTAAAAACTCATTGTTGAATTTACAGTTAGTGAATACTACACCATCACGACCAATACGTGACTTAACTAACGTAAGTGTTGCTAAGTTTTGGTCTTTTTGTTCTAACGATTTGGCAATCGATAGTATTACGTGGGCAATTTGTGCCTTTTTAATTGAACCTCCCATTTGATCTCCCGTTACAACTTCAGATGATATTGATTCTCTATTACCTTGTGTTGCCGTCCAAATCGCCATATTAAACTCGCCAGTCATTGATTCTAAACTTCTCATGATTGAACCTTCACCTTTCCATTCTTCACCATTTGTACTTCTTTCAGGTGTGATACAATCCACATAATCTAACACCAATAAATCAACTTTGATTCCATCAGCGGCCATTTTTCTCAATTTAGATTTAATATCAGAAATTGTAATGTTATCTGATGGGAATTTCATAAGATTGATACTACCGTTTGATCTTGCTTGAGCCTCAAATACTTTTTCCTTCACTTCTTCCGCATGTTCAGGTTGTTCGTCAGGAGCAATACCAGACCAAATAGTGTAGTGTTTTCTTTTAATGTTACCCGGATTATCCTCAAAGAAAATTTGTACAACATTCAATCCGAGATTATATGCAGTGTTCGCAAATTTAGTTAATAAGGTTGTTTTACCTGTACCAGTTGGAGCAAGTACAACACCTAGTTCACCTTTTCCTAACCCACCTTTTAAAAGGTTATCAATACCTACAATACCTGTTGGGATTGGTAATCTAAAATCCTTCTCCAACGCGGCGTCAATATCATGAAATACGTCAAGAACTTCATCGTTTGAAATTCCTACTTGTAACGCTTTCTTAATGATTTCTTCAATCTTACTGTAAGCTTCAAATTGTCCATTTTCAATGATACTCTGTACTGATTTTAATTCTCTTTTAAGGTTCTGTTGTTTGCAAAAATTCAACGCAGTATCCTTAACATAAGACGTATCTTTTGTATCGTCTTTTATCGCCTCTAACGTGTCAATATGAATTCTGGAAGAATCTTTGTTTCCCCCTTCAGCCATAACTTTTTGAGACAATGTGTGATAATCAGGTAATTTCTCGTATGTTTTATACAATTCTTTAATGTTCTCCATTAAAAATCTAAAAGAATTGTTCTCAAAATATTTGCTCTCTAAAACGTCGATAATTGTTTCACCATATTTTTTATCCTCTATAATTGCCTTGATAAGAGATTGCTGAAATGAAAACCCTAAATAACCAAAATTCTTTTCTTCCATGTTTATTATTTTATATATATTTTTTAATTTTTACAGTTGGTATTGTAGATACGTTGTTTCCAAATCGTAAGCTGATAAAATGTCAGTTAAATCTGACAAAATACGCTTAAGTTTTGGTCGAATATCTACCGTGTATCTAACTTTCGGATGGTAGTAGTACGCCGGAAATATCCTAGAAATAAATACGTCGTCACCTAACTTAATTTCCAATAAAAAGTGTTCTTTTTCTTGTTCATTTGAATCTTCCACATACTCCGAAGATAGGAAAAAGTTTTGATTTTCACTCATGTAATCGGAAGTTTTCATTTTCAAATCTTCACTAATTTCTTCGCAAATATTTTTTATGTAATAGTGCATATCCATCGATCTTCTCGCTTGTGGATTATGGTCTTTTACGTTGAAGAATCTTTGACATACGATGTTTCCACCTAAACTAAGCAAAAATTCAAATTTTGTGATGTCCATTTGTTGGTTACTCATAGTTTTTAATTTTAATAATTCTTTTATTTTTTTCTTTTGTTGTTAGTCGAAGGAATGGGTTTAGGAAATTAACGAATCCGTCATCCGATTTTGGTAACAGACTAAAGATTCCGTCGTCCCTCATCATTCTCATCGCGTTTTTATAAGACCTACCTTCTTGGTCTAATTTTTCATTTATTAGTAATTCTATATTTTCTTTTGCCTCATCAGTTAAAAATGGTTCCTCCAAACTTACAATACGATTATTCACATCAAAAAATTCTTCACCCAATACTCCATGTTTGGTAACACCTGTTAGTAAATTAGCAACAAGCTTGTTGTGTTTATCTTGTTGAAATATTTCTTCACATTTGTTCTTAACTCGTTCAACAGAAATATGTTCGGTTTTTAATTCGGGAAAAAGAGACAAAAATCTTTTTACTCCCATTCCTCTTATTCCTGCGATGTTGTCCGAAGAGTCACCACACATCATCTTAACCAATTTGACATTCTCAATTAAGATTTCTTCATGGTTATAAACAATGGTATCGTTTTTTTTGTAAAGTTTTCCGTGTGACGGATTGTAGATTTGTGTATTTTCTGACACTAACTGTGTTAGGTCACCATCTGAAGAATAAACTATTTTTTTCTCTTTAGGTGAGTTCTGAGTATAGTAAGCGATGTTGTCATCGGTCTCACAATACTCATACTCTCCCTGTCTTACAAATAACTCTTCAAGATATTGTTTTACTCTATCTCTTTGGAAAGTGTAAGAACTTATTTCTTCTTCAGAACGAAGACGTGATTTTCTGTTTTCTTTGTATGGTGCGTAAATTTTCTTACGAGTTTGAGAACCTTCCAATCCATCCCAAAATACTACTATCTTGTCTAAATTGTATGTCTCAAATGTTTTTCTAAGAGTATTGAGAAAATGATAAATTCCTCCAATATGTTCTCCCTTATAAAAGGCATTTTTGAAACCATAGAAACCAATCGTAAGTAAATTATCACCATCTACTAATAAAACAGACATTAAATAAATTTATTATATATCACTTTCCTCTGTTACAACTTGTGTGTCTGCGATGTCTGTAACATTAACACCTAATTGTTTACCGATGTACTCACTGTTATCACGTTTGTACTCTTCGATAGAACGTTTTTCTTCAGTATCGTCTTTACCGTGCATAAATCCTTGAGGAGTTACCAAGATACGACCATCTTCATATCCACCACCATTGATGTGGTTCTTACTGATAGAGATTTTAGTACGTGTAGCGATTCTGATTTTTCTCTTATCTTTAGTGATAGAGATTTTAGTAGTTCCCGCACCTTTTTGGTTACCGAATAAAAATACTAATGATGAGTTTAACCAAATGGCTTCACCACCTTTAGCTTTGATTTTTGGTTGTCCAAAAGGATTGTCAGGTAATTCTACCCAAGGTTGGTTAACAATAACCAAACTGTTTGTGTAAGGTTTATCTGTTCTTCTTGAACCTGAAATACGTTGATTGATACCCATTCCAATTTTATCTGCTAAAACAGATGCGTTGTGTTGTTTACCACCTTTACCATCGTAAGTCATCTTACAAGGAACTGATCCTACTGAATCCCAAAGGAACAATAAGTCATAAGGAATGTCACCTTTTTCTTGTGCATCCATCAATTCGTTAATGTAGTCTGTGATTTGTTCGATATACTCGAAATCACTATTGAAAAGATATTCACCATCTTTATCAAAACCCATCAATGTGGCATGTTCCCAACTCCATTTTTGTTCAGTAATAATGAACACAGGAAGGATTCCTTTCTTTTGTGCGTCTACCGCAGTTTTTACTAATGCTGTCGTTTTACCTGTATCACTATGTCCTAATAACATATTGATGTGACCCATTGCAGGACCTGGAAGACCTGTAGCTTCCAAGAAGGCGTCTCCTAAATCGAAGAAACGGTCAGCTTTGTATTCGGCTTCTTTCGAGAATTTCTTCTTGATTGCCGAGAAGTCTGTTTTTTTAATACCTGCCATTGTTTTGTTTTTAAAAATGGGGTGTATATTTCACCACCCCGTGAATTAATTAGAACGGTAAATCTGAATCCGCATCTTCATCTTCTTGTGGGTCAACCACAGGTGTTGATGGTTTTGGTGATGCGATAATCTCATCACTTGTTGATGATGAAACATATTTCTTTTGGTCACTGTCCCAACGAGGTGATTCCCCTTTTGCAACTAATTCCAAATAGTTTTCATCTTTCTTAGAATAAACATCTGACCATGTTAATTCATCATCTAACCATGTTTTTGCAACATCTGCATCTACATTTAATGGACCTGCGTCTTCAGGAATGATTGAATTGATTGTTGTGTATTCTTTACCGTTACCTGATTTAGTTAACGCTAAAGAAAGAATCAAATCACGGCCAGTTTCAGAATTTGTAATATCACCCTTGTTACGGAAAATAGGGAATACTTTATCTAAAATACCATCACCTTTCGCATTGTGTTTAAATCTCCAGAATTTAACTCCGTCATTTTCGTGGTCACGGTCGATAACTTTTACGATATAGAACTTACGAGAACGGTATGTACGAGCTAATTCTTTATCAGCATCTACACCTGTCATCATTAATCCTTCGTAAACTTCGTGTAATGGGGAACGTTTTCCCTCTTGTTTAGGGTCGTATAACTTAACCCATTTTCCATCCACCTGAACTTCGTGGAAGTAAACCTCAACAAATGGTGAAGAACCATCTTTTGTAGGTAAAATACGAATACGTCTTTCTTCACCTTTAGAACCCTTAGGTAATACGGTTGTGAAATACTTCTTCATTCTATCCTCTTGGGATACTTTGTTAGCATTGCCACTTGTGGCGTTGTTCTTGTTTTTCTCGTACTGTGCTAGTACTGCGTCAAATGTAGACATAATAATTAAAATTTAAGTTTTTAAAACGTTATAGTAAAATATACATAAAAAAACCCAGACTTGGAAATCTGGGTTAAAGTTTTTTTAAAGTTTTTTGTTGTTACCAAGATATGATATATCTAGGATATGTTCCCATAGTATCATAAAATGTGTCCACAGTATAACCATATTGTTTTAATGTGGTAATCATAGTTGCATTAACCTTAGCTCCGTCTACAGTTATTGAATATAACCCTTGAGCAGTTGCTCCCGACACTAAACTGTCGATATATGATAATGAACTTGTTGCGGTATTTGAGGCGATTCTCGCTGCTGATCCTGATTGCATTTATTTAAAGTTTTTAATTTATATTATTCCATCGTAAATAGATACGCGTATTTATTTACCAATCCTAAAAATTCATCTCTTAAGTTTAATAAATCGGTGTCAGAAGGGTCAAGTTGTTCTGTAAATTGTACCAACGCTTCTCTAGTCGTATTAACTAAACCTTTAATATCTATCTCGGATAAATTTGATAATTCTATGGTTTTTGTTTCATCATCTAAAACAAATCTACCATACTTACCCATCGCTTGTTCAATATACTTGTCAATTAATGGAGTTAAATCATCATAAAAATTACCAAATGCCTCATGTCTTGCAATACCTTTAGTTTGCCAATGACATATTTTCATTTGATTTTGTAAACCTAAAAAAAAGTTTACATTAGAACTTATATTCATCTTCTTGTTGGTCTGGATTAAATGATGTTTTTATTGTATCTGCCGGATAATTTTCCACTTCGTCTTTTGTTAAGACATATTCATTCTTACCACTAGCCTTCATTTCACCTTGTTTGTGTGCAAAGAATTCTTGTGGTTTTTCATTAAATGGATATGAATCTAAAGAACGCATCTCAAGTTTTTCTTGTGGTGTTTGTGGTTTTACTTGGTCAATTTGTGAACCTAATTGGTCAATTTTAGCCATAACTTGGTCCATTTGTGATAATTTACTTTCTAAATCACTTAACTTAGTAAACACGTCGTCCATTTTACCAATCACATTACCGTGTTCGTTTTTACTATCTTCCACATCCTTTTTAAGACTTTTAGTCATATTAACTAAATCCGTAATGTCAATTTCTTCAGTAGTGTCTTCAGGTGCCGGTACATCAGCAGGTGCTGCCATAGGGTCAACCTCAGGTGATGCTGCGGGATCAGTAACAGGAGCGGCAGGATCCGCTGGTGGAACGTCAGTAGGTAATGCTGCGGGATCTTCCGCAGGTGCCTCTTGTTCCATTATCATCGTTTTACCATATTTGTTAATGGCTTTATAACGATTTAATTCTTCTTGTAGTTTTTGTTCTAACATAGTATTAATCTTGTAATAATTGTCTACCATCGTTGGTAATATACTTTTTATTTATTCTTTCAACAATTCCGTCTTTTTCTCTGATTGTATAACACTCACCAGTCATTAAATCACATTCTTCTCTTTCCATACCATCATTAGATATGTTTCTAACTTGTTTTGGATTTAAGAATTGGTTAACCGCGTTTATTTTATTATTTTCCATAATATTCTTTTATATTGTATAAATATCCCAAATTTATTAATATTCTATGTGATGTTGAAATAAACAACGTCTCCATCGTATAATCCTAAGTCAGACATCAATTTTTTTGATAATGCAATACCATATCCGTCTAATTTAGGTCCAACATTTATTGGTCCTGTTAAATTACTTCTTGTTATCGGATTACTACCATTTGGTTGAATCGATACTTCTTTGTTTGTTTTTGGATTTAAGAAATGAGTTGTTGCACCAGGGTAATCAATTTTAACGTTTTGATTTTTGTTTAATGTTCCCACAATAAAATCTGCCGATGTTACATTCAAGTCAAATCTTAATGAATAAAAATGTTTGCTAGTTTCACTTATGTCTCCCCAAGTTAAATAACTAACATAGTTGTTGTTACTATCGGTTGTTGTTCCTTGTACTTGTTTTGATGTTATTCTACTTAACAGACTCATCTGAATATTATCTTCAGGGGTATATGTTTTACCACCCATTGCAACCGCAATTGCTCTAAAGTAAGTTTTACCGTTATATGTTATTTTTTGAATATATTTCTCACCATCATATCCATTATATCTAACACCAAATTTAGTAACTCCAGTTTCTTTTGTTAATTGTTCTCCTTTAATTTCTTTATCCTTTCCTCCCATGTCAATTGTGAATGTACCTTGGTCGGTATTAATTGATTTTTCATTTTTGGTTGAACCTGATATGTTTAAACTATCTTGTTTAACTCTAGCAACCGCACTTTTTGTGATTCTATCAAATAGTGCACGGTAACTAGCCATAAATGAATCTTTAGGGTCAGGTAACGACGCATATGGTATTCTAGTACCCTTAAATGATGTAGAAATAGTATTGTTACTGATTTTATGAGAAACCTCAGTAATCCAATATGAACCCCTAAACATTGGTATGTTTTTTAAATAGAAATACATAGTAGGTTGTATCATAACATTACCTAAACAAGTTACGTCACATGTATATGAAGCCTGTCTATATATGTCAAATAAACCAATATCAACCTGATGTGCACTGGCACCAGATTCTGATCTACCTAAGTTTTCTTGCGCAATGAACGATTCAGTGGTATTTCTTATTGAACTTTGGTCTAAACTAACACCTTTGAAAATACCTTGATTTTGGTCACCGAAATTAACTTCGAAGGCAACAACTTTATTTGATTTAGATAGGTCGGCAGTATTAAAAATATCCGGTATTGTGATTACTAATGGATTCTTATTTGCATCACCTACATTAAAGCTATCATCGTTAAAATTATATTTTTTATTAACGTCGGATATTTCTAAATGTTTAGATGTTGGTCCCGTATATTGTAGAATCATCTTTGGTGACGACTCTTGATAGTCAACTTCTAAAAATGTTCCAAATAAATTTTGTGCAACTTTTTTAGATGGGGTTAGTTTTGATTTTGTAGATAAGTTAGTACCATAAAAATTAACATATGCGGGTAATCCCCTCATATCAAATCCCGTACCATTTATCAACATACTAATAACACCATATAAATTTTGTTTATCGTTTTCGGGTGATTCTAGTGGTATTAATTTTTCCAAACTAAAGAACGCCTTATCTCCAATGTCTCTATTAGCTTTATCTAAAAATAAGAATTCTTCCAATAGTAATCTTTGACCAATTGAATTACCTGCAATCCATTTATCATTGAATGATTTAAAATAGTTATATTGTTCCAATTTCATCGGGCTGTCGTTATAACCGTTTAAAATTGTTTGTTGTATAGTTTTTGTTTCACTCTTCAATCCAACTATCT
>JACCDI011032176.1_pt1 | contig 27327 bp, 20 predicted proteins | sample 7442791 | NCBI WGS metagenome assembly JACCDI01 (sample SAMN15323434, study PRJNA562643) | freshwater metagenome | isolation source: river surface water | place: USA:Blue River Watershed | collected 2017-08-15
ACCTAAGATTGGTAGCGAGATTGTCTTACGTACAATATTGGCAAAGAAGAGACCAGCGCAGACCAGCGCAATTCCGGCCAAAATGACTTTAGCTGGTAATAATGCATTTACATCAGTGTAGGTAAGGCCGGTAATCAAACGGTTCTGCTTTAACGCAAGGCCATAACGATCAAACCAGTATCCGGCAGCCTTTGCCAACACAATCAGGCCAATCAATATCGAGATCTGAACTCGAGCCGCAACCGTAATCACTGAATCTAGCTTCTGACCAGGGGTGGGGATTCGAATTCCGCCATATAGATAGTGAACTACTACCGATGCAATTAACGAGAGCACAAAAATAGTCGTTGCAAAACCAATGAGTGATTGATAAATCGGTAACTTAAATGCAAAGAAAGAGATATCCATGTTGAATTGCGGATCTTTTACTCCAAATTCAGTGGCATTTGTAAATTGCAACCATTGTGACCAGAACGGAGTTGCAGAGGAACCGGCCATGTAAAAGACCAAGGCAAAGATGCCAAGAGCAAATAGACGACGCTTTGGTTCGATCTGAGTGCGATAGCGTTCCAAGTTATCAACTTGCGTGGCCATCGGTGCATAGACCGGACGATTGCGGTAGGCGATGATCACGTTTGCTAGAACTGCGAGCGCAGTTATCAAACCAGCACCGACAAAGAGCACAACTTTGGTAACTAAAGTGGTGCGCCAAACTGAACTAAATCCAACTGATCTAAACCAGAGTAGATCTGCATAGAACGAACTAATCGAGATGAAGAAGGTAACCAGTACAAATAGCGCAATGAGGGTTATCGCAAGTGGACTGCGGCGAAGTTTTGCCGCCTCTCTACCAATATTGTTGCCAAAGTTATTGCCAAAATTTCCCCCGAACTGATTGCCGAAGTTACTAAATGACATCTGATGACCTTTTCTCTGAGCCTTACTTTTCCGAGTTTTAGTTTTCTGTGAACTTTAGTTTGATACAACCAATTAACCTTGAAATTGCTTCCTTGGCAGACCTTCGTTAGCTATTACTTACGGAAGGAGTCTTGGAACTTCTTGAAGGTAGCGGTCGAGCGTCTAGTTTGGTTCTCGTACTTATCTTTGAACTTAGAGACCCAGACCGCATAGCCGAGCGCACCAATTAGCCCCAATGCTGGGACGATCCACCAGATAAGAGCGGAGGCGGCTGCGGACATGGGGTAATACTACGCAGGTAACGGGTGCCAACTCGCATCCGGCTTCCTTCAGGGAATAGCCCCTAGACATTGGCGGTTGGTCATTACATGGCAGGAAATGGATTTGGCTTTGGGCCCAATGATCCTAACGATGATGGACAACGGGATGAGAATCACAATTCTGACCACAATTCTGATCAAAATTCGGGGGGCTTTGATTTCAACGAAATGATCCGCAAGATGCAGGCTGAGTTTGAAAAGATCCTTCCCGGCTTGCAACCAAATGCGCAAAGCGCTTCACCATTTGGCTTTTTTAATCCGGCAATGCTCTTCTCGCAACTTACACAAACCACCAAAGGTGCAAATCAGAGCGCGCTTCCTAAAGAGGTAATCGGCGAGATTGCAAAACGTTTTATCCAAGCTCATGGCAGTCAACCAATTGGCGCTAATGACCAAGCAAATTGCCAAGAAGCGCTATCGATTGCAAATACTTGGTTAGATCAAGCAACTATCTTTCCGCAAGTTCAAAGTGATCATCCGGCAATTAGCCCAATAGATTGGTTAAACAACACTGTAGATGGCTGGCACTCAACTTTCGAACCACTGGCATCAGGTCTTGCAAATGCCGTTACTCGCTTAATTGAAGAGGCAAGCGCTGCCATCCAACAAGATCTACAACAGAATCCAGATTCCACAGATAACCAAGCGTTGCATGCTCAGATCTCACAAATGGGTCCGATGGCTCAGATACTTAGAACTTTTATCGGCTCAATGCTTGCTACCCAGATGGGTCAGACCATCGGAGCGCTCGCCAGCGCATCTAAAGGAGCTCATGATGCTGGCCTACCAATTGGTGGCAATAAACCTTCGCTACTACCCCAAACCTTGCGCAAATTTGGCGAAGAGTTAGAGATTCCAGATACCGAAATCGCAATCTACTTTGCGCTACGCGAAGCTGCCACCGCTAGATTATTTGAGAGCAATCCTTGGCTAGTTTCATATATGAATGCGGCGATTGCCGAGTATGGAAAAGGTATTCACATAGATTTAGATGCAATTCAACGCCAAGCCGAAGAGGCGATGCGAGATCAGCAGAACCCATTTGGCGATGAAGGTTTCACCATCGCGCTAAATAACGGGCTCTTTACTCCCGAAGAGACTCCACAACAGGCTGCCGCTTTAGAAAAATTAGAGACTGCGCTTGCATTAATTGATGGCTGGGTCGAAGAGGTGATCACATTAGCTGCTGAAAATCGTCTGCCATCACTGGTTCAGTTAAGCGAATTGCTAAGGCGCGAACGTGTTTCCAATTCTCCAATTCAACAATTATTTAAAGCGCTCTTTAATCTTGAAGTATCACCAAGACAGATTCGTGAAGCTACCTTTTTCTGGAGCGAGATTCGCGCACTAAAGAATTCAGAGAATGCAATTGCTGATCGTGACAAAATCTGGTCTGGACTACTACCGACTGCAAAGGATTTGGCAGACCCGATTGGCTTTGTTAGTTCAACTGCAATTCCAGATGACTTGAGTGGGTTGTAACTAACTTCCCATTAGGGCAAGTATCAATTGATCTTCGGGGCATCTACAGAACCAATCAAGTCGCATAGGACTTTCTTACCTAAGTTTTACCTTAGTTTTTACCATTGTTTTTACCTTAGACAAAGACAAGATCCCCGGGTCCATAACTATTAACTGCCTTCCCCTTGCAGCTATTAATTAAGTTATCCGAGGATCTTGCTGTGGCAAAACTTAGACTCAAAGCCCATTTGGTGCAAACCAATATCGCATGTGTCACAATAAAGTTGTGGTTGATAGTTCTTGGATTGAAGGCGATATTGAACAGACGCTTCCAGGAATTGACGAGGGCGAGATTGTTGTAATTCGCTCCAAGAAACGAAAACGGAACATTTCGGCCTACCGCCAAGGCGGAAAAATCATAATTTCGATACCAGCGCGCATGTCTAAGGCAGAGGAGCGCGAAATAGTGCCTGAGATGATCGCCAAGATTCGGGCAAAAGAGGTCGAATTGCCCGAATCAGAACTAGTGAAATTGGTAGATCAACTACTCAATCTATATGCACCTGAAATTGCGATCAGACCAAGTGCGGTCTCATGGCGGAACATGAATGAGCGATGGGGCTCTTGCACCTCAGTGGATCGGACTATTCGAGTTTCAACCAAATTGCGTCAGGCCCCTGAATATGTGCTCCACTTTGTCCTCTATCACGAGGCGATTCACTTACAACACTCTGATCATGGTGAAGATTTCTATCAATTCTTACACCGCTACCCAAAACATCAAGAAGCGGAAGCGTTTTTAGAGGGTTTTGAATATGCCGAGCGGCTTTAAAAACGTGCGGTAGTGCGCGCTTCACGAAGTCGACGTAAGCGCTTTACCAAAATTGGAGATGCTGCGAGCGCTTCATCTCGATCAATTAGATCATTTAGTAATTGATAGTAGCGCGCTGGGGTTAAATCAAAGAGCTCTTTAATTGCGCTCTCCTTTGCGCCAGCATAGCGCCACCATGAACGTTCGAAATCTAGAATCTTGATCTCTAGATCGCTTAACTGCGCGCCGGATTTAATCGGTTCAATTGCAGACATGCCTTAAATCCTACTAGAGCGTCTCTAAAATCTTCTCGATATCATCGACATTAGTCCAAGGATTCACGATGGCAAAGCGCAATATGGGCTTACCTTCATGTGATGAGGGCGTGACAAATCCAATCTGATCTCTAAGCAATTTATCGGACCAGCTTTGATAATCCTCTTTGCTCCAACCTTTACGGGTGAAGGCAACTATTGAAAGCTCCGGTTCCATCAATAACTCCAAATTTGGATGTACTTTGATTAATTCCACTGCTTTCTTCGCAATCAACATCGTATATTCCATGGCATCGCGATAAGCATCGGTTCCGTTGGCGGCTAGTGAGAACCAAAATGGCAGACCTCTGGTGCGGCGCGTCAAGTGAATCGCGTAATCTGATGGATTCCAATCATCGTTTTCATGCAAGGTTTCCAAGTAACTAGCGTGCTGAGCTAACGCCTCTTTTGCGATGGTCGGGTCTTTGTAAATCAGAGCACAGGCATCAAATGGGGCAAAGAGCCATTTATGGGGATCGACGATAAATGAGTCAGCATGTTCGATGCCATCAAATTTCGAACGAACTGATGGCGCACAGAGCGCAGCCAATCCATATGCGCCATCAACATGAAACCAGATATCGCGTGCAACCGCTACATCATCGATTGAATCTAAATGATCGATGATTCCAAGATTGGTGGTGCCAGCAGTTGCCACGATGCAGAAGACTTTGCCACCACTTCTTTCGTATTCGACAATTGCTTGCTCTACTGCATCGCCATAAATCTTTCCATCCGCACTGCGCACCGCTTTAATGACATCTACATCCATTACCTTGGCAGCACCTGCGATAGATGAATGCGCTTGATCGCCGCAGACCACGGCCCACTTACCTTTATGCTCTGGATAATTACGTCTGGCATCTTCTCGTGCGACCACTAGCGCAGATAAATTCCCGATGGTGCCACCAGATACAAAAACTCCACCAGCAGATTCTGGAAATCCTGCTAAATCTGCCAGCCAACGTAGCGCTTGATTCTCTGCAAATACCGCGCCTGCACCTTCTTGCCAAGAACCACCATAGATAGATGCTGCTGAAACCACTAAATCAAATAACGATGAGTACTCCGATGGCGCAGTTGGAATAAATGCTAAGTAGCGCTCGTGATCAGTTGAGATGCAGGCTTTAGCTAAGACCTCTTTAAAGATCTCAAGAGTTGGTAGCCCGCCCAAACCTTTTGCGGTGATCGTATTTCCGACCTTCTCGTAAAGTTCTTGCGGCGTCAGAGGACCATCTAATGGTGGTTCGGTACGAAGACGATCTAACGCATACGCCAGGATCTCATCGGCCACCTCTTCAACTTCGGCATTGAACTTATGCATATCCAAATTCTGCCACTTAAGTCAGCAGTTATCACCCCGCAGATTAAGCGCAGGAGGTGATTGAAGCGGTGCAATCTAGAGTGCAATCTAGAGTGCAATCTAGAGAGGTGGTAACTATATTTATCTGGTGCTGGAATTCTTGAAGCGAAATGGAAAATATCAACGCGCTTATATATCGCTACGTGGTCAGCGCATTTGGTCATCAAAGTCCCAACCGCTTATAGGAATCTTTAAAAGTAGCGATACCCCCGTGCTATTACTACATGGCGGAATGTCACAGAGCGAAGGTTTTGATGGACGATTAGCTCCAGCAGTAAAGGGCTTCGAAGTTTATTCATATGATCGCGCAGGTCATGGTCGCACACCAGATCAATCAGGCTCTTTTCACTTTGATTTTCAAATGCGCGAGGCGATTGCCTATCTGGAAGATGTCATAAAGCGACCAGCGCATCTAATTGGTTTTTCAGATGGCGGAATCATCTCGCTACTGGTTGCAATAAATCGCCCTGACTTGATTGAAACCATGACGCTAGTTGGTGCGAATTACAACACCAACACCGGAGTCGCGGCTCCAGATATCTGGATTCCAAGCGATGAGGAGAGGGCAAAGTATGCAAACTTCTCACCAGATCCAGCACATACTCTGGATGAGAAAATCGCAAAGATGGTGAGAATCTGGCATACCGAACCTGATATGACATTAGATCAATTACGCACCATCAAAGTTCCCACATTAGTTATTGCTGGCGATGACGAGATGTGCTCGATTCAACATACCAATGAAATCTACGAAGCGATTCATAACTCTCGACTTGCCATTATTCCAGGGTCATCACATCTCATTGATAAAGATCAACCAAGACTTCTAAATCAAGTGATCCGTGATTTTTTATTTAGCCACCAATATCCAATTACCGCGATGCCCGTGCGACGCAGGAAGCATGAAGATCTTTAAAGACTTGTTCTTGTCTTGCAGAGTTCGCATTAAATAATGGCAACTTTCCTAATTTTCTCTGCAATAAGAAATCTGCCAAATCAGGGTTTCGAACTAACGCTGGTCCGTGCATATAAGTGGCCACGATCTGTTCGGTGATCGCACCATCACAAGCCTCGCTTTGATGATTACCAATACCGGAAATCACGGTGCCAAGTGGTTGCAGCTTCTCGGTAAAGCGACTCTGCCCGGCATGATTTTCAAAACCAGTAAGCTCACCAATACCGATCGTAGAATTTAACAACAACTCTCCCACGCTTCTCTTGCTGGCCGACTCAGTCACCACAGGCAGTAGCGATAGACCTTTGATGGTTCGACCACCCGAAGCCGGGAAACTCTCGCCGAGCAATTGGAAACCAGCACATACTGCAAAGATCTGTGCTCCATTTTCTAGCGCATTGCTCAAAGTGTCTTGCGCACGCAAAAGCTCTACGGCGGCAATCTGTGCATCATCTTCTCCACCACCAAGTAAATAAAAATCACCATCACTAGGTAACTTTTCATATGCTGATGCGTGAATTAGTTCGTTGGCAATTCCACGCATCGTCAATCTCCACGATAGTGTGGCCGCATTTCCTTGGTCGCCATATGTTCCAAGTAGCTCTGGCAATAAATTAATGATTCGGATTGGCTTCGCGCTCATTTTCTAGCCAATCTATGGAAAGCGGTGTAAGAGGCGATCAAATCCGCATCTGCTGCTTGGATAACTTGGGCAGCTACTACTTCGTCAGCCACTACTTGATGTTCGATTCCATCTACCGTCAACCGCGCTGATACATCTATTCTGCGATCTCCCGTGACTAGAACTCTCCGACCCGACAATGGCTTGAAATCTACATCCCATAACCAAGAGGTATCTTTACCATCTTGGGTATTTGCATTAACCACTAAAAGCACATTCTGAACATTGCGCTCTCTGCTTGTAGCTAAGGTTTCGCGCCACGAAGCCGGGTTCTTCGAAAGCATTAACCGAAAATTACATTCACCAATTTTCTTAATTGCAAATCTGCCATCAATACTCTCAATTTCTGCAATTGCCTTTGAAGCCGTTGCCATTTCGACCCCAAATAAACCTGCCACAATCAGAGCTCGGGCTGCGTTTTGAAGTGCTGCGCGCCCTGGGATTGCAGTGATTACTTCAATACTCTGATTATTTTTGGCTTGCTTGCCATACTCCTTCCAAGTTAATTGATCTTTGCGCAGCTGCCAATCAGGAGAAGGCTTTGCAAAGCCACATTTACATTTGAAATTATCGCCATCTGCGCTCCAACTCAAAAGCGCACCACATTGTGGACAGGTAGCGGCATCTAAATGTCCATGTTCACCAGCGCTAAACCAGATCACGTGACTAGCTGCCGATGCTGCGTGAACCACAAAAGGATCATCGCAAGACGCAAGTACTTGATTACTTTGCGCCACGGCATCACGCCACTTGCTAGAAACAATTCGAACTTCAGATAGTCGATCCAATTGATCTCGTCCTAAATTTAACAACACCACCAATTCAGGATTGGTTTTAGCAATCGTCCAAGGTAGAACTAATTCATCCACCTCTAATACTGCAACTTCAGATTTTGGGTTTGCACCCAATGCTGCTGCCACACCGGCAAACAAATTTGCGCCAGTATGATTATGTGCTATCGAGTATTTACTGCTAAGTGCTGCGGCAATCAATTTAGCAGTAGTAGATTTTCCATTAGTACCAGAGATCAAAACCACGCGTTTATCGCGAGCTAACTTCTCTACTGCGCCTGGGGCAAGCGCCATGATCAACCGCCCAGCCACCATCACACCGCTACCCTTACCAATCAACCGCGAAAGCGAGCCCAGAGCTTTAGCTGCAAGCAGTACGAGTTTTAAATACATCTCAAATTATTTTCTTAGTCATTTCCGACGTAATCGACGTAGATCTCTTCGTAATCTTCGTCGCTCTATCTTGGTCCGCTTATCAGTACGAGTGGTGAAGCCCCATTTCAAGATCGGGATGAAAATCAGCGCAATTATCAGGAAACCACTAAGGCTCTGAAGAAAAAGATCGTAATTGCTACCTCGATACATTGAGCCAGTTTAATGACGATTTAATGAGAAACTTACTTCATGAAGCGCGGTATCTATGTGGCTTTTGATCAATTAAACCAAGGCTATGGCGCGCTTAAAGATGCTGATCCCAAACGCGACTTAATTATCTTCGTTGAAAGCCAGCGGATGCTTCAGAGTCGAAGATGGCATCTTCAAAGAATCTGGTTCATGCTTTCGGCCACGCGCCACTTTGCAAAACATTTGGAATCACAAGGCTTTGAAGTGGTCTATCGAAAAGCCGATCAAACGTGGGCTGGGATCGAAGCTGTGAAAAATGAGCGGAAGTTATCCGAAGTAATAGCTGCCGAACCAAATTCTTACAAGTTGCTAGCTCAGTTAAATGGAAAAATAACTTTGATCCCAAACGACTTCTTCTTGACCAATAAGAAAGATTTCATAACTTGGGCAGATAGCCAGAAGAGTCTGTTAATGGAGAATTTCTATCGCACTCAACGTAAGCGACTCAACATCTTGATGGATAAAGATAAGCCAGTTGGCGGTGCATGGAACTTTGATAAAGAGAATCGCTTGCCGCCGCCAAAGCAGTACCAATATCCCCCTTACTTAAGCCACGAACTAGATCAGATTGATAGAGAAGTCTTGGCAGAGTTAAAGAGTTCAGATCTAAATCTTTGGGGGGATGATCCCGATGGAACTTGGGGTACTACTCAGATGGCCGCATTAAAACAACTGAGGTACTTTCTGGATAAACACTTCCAAAACTTTGGACCGTATGAAGATGCAATGGTCACTGAGAATTGGGCTTTCCATCATTCGCTACTTAGCCCATATATGAATCTTGGCCTGATTCATGCCGATGAGATTCTTGAAGCAGTTAGAGAGCGCTATCAAAAAGGTGATATCCCGATTGCATCTTGTGAAGGTTTCATACGTCAAGTAATCGGTTGGCGCGAATATATAAACGGGGTCTATTGGTTCTTTGGTGAAAAGTATCGAGAGGCCAATCACTTTGCGCTAAATCGAAAGTTACTTCCGCTATTTGAAGATCCCACTAAAACCAAAATGGCCTGTGTCTCAACTCAAATCTCTGATATCAAAGCACGTGCGTGGGTACATCACATTCCGCGGCTGATGGTTTTAAGTAATTTAGCGCTACTTACCGGCATCAAACCGCAAGAGTTTCTAGATTGGATGCGGGAAGTATTCATTGATGCTGCAGATTGGGTGATGGTTCCAAATGTAATTGGAATGGGGATGCATTCAGATGGTGGACTAATGGCCACCAAACCATACATATCGGGCGGTTCTTACATTTCGAAGATGAGCAACTACTGCAAAGGCTGTGCATACGATCCAAAGCTAAGGACTGGTGAAGATGCATGTCCTTTCACTAATCTCTATTGGAATTTCTTATCTGAAAATGAGGCCGAGTTCACAAAGAACCATAGAATGTTTCAGCAGATGAGTGGGTTAAAGAGGTTGAAGGATTTGGCAGAGGTAAAGCGCGAGAGCGCTCGGATCCTAAAAGGTTTATCGCAGGGGGAGATTTGAGCGGTAGTAGTAACTTAAATATCCAACGGTACGCAAGTAGTTCTAGTAACACTGCCATAAAACTCGTTGCGATTCATGGACTGGGCTCCGGCAGCACCGCTTGGAATTTGATTCAACCCGAACTTTCTAAGCATCTAGAGTTCATAACTATAGATCTACCCGGTCACGGCCAAGCTGAAATGAAGGCAAATGAAGATATGGATCCGGTACGGCTAAGTGAAATTATCAAAGATGAATTGGTTGCAAATGGCATCGAAAAATTTCATCTAATCGGTAACTCGTTAGGTGGCTGGATTTGTTTTGAAATGGCGGCAAGATTTCCCACAAATGTGCAGTCAGTTACTGGTGTAGCACCCGCTGGGCTCTGGCTTAAGGCAAAAACTCACCGAAACGGCGAGTTGGCGATCAGTAGATACTTAGCGCGGGCAACTTACAAATTTGCCCATCAGATCGCACACTTTAAATTTATGCGCGCTATCGGATTCAAATTAGTTAGCCCTAAATGGGAGAGTTTCTCCCCCGAAACTTGCGCCAATGCCGCTATCGCGATGGGTTCTGCATCTGGCTATTACCAACTGTGGGATGCGTTTTTAGGAAATCGCTTCGATAAGCAGATCTTGGGATCAATTCCGGTAACAGTGCTCTTTGGCGATACCGATTACACCTTGCCTGTTGATAGTTGCCAAGAACGAACCTTGGCACCAATTCATGCAGATTGGATCATTCTGCCAAATTCGGGACATGCTCCGATGTGGGATGCAGTCGATCAAGTTGTGGTAGAGGTTCTAAAGACTGTTAAGAAAGTTATTTAGCTTCGCGTTTCGCAGTCTTGCAGATATTTTTCAACATGGTCGGAAATAACAACCAATGAAATGGAGCGATAGCGCGCCAATAGAGTTGCCCACCTAAACCGCGTGGCTGAAAAGTTGCAACTTGTTTTGCGATGACGGTTTCATTCTCTTGGCTTAATTCGAATTCCAACCATGCTTTGCCCGGCAGAATCATCTCTGCATAAAGCCTAAGTTTCTTGCCTTCTACATAATCTTCTACGCGCCAGAAATCTAAACTATCTCCAACGCGCAATTTGTAAGGGTCGCGTCGGCCCCGGCGCAAACCCACTCCGCCAAAGATTCGATCCAATAAACCACGTAAATACCAGAGCCAATCTGAACCATACCAACCGTTCTCGCCACCAATTCTTTCTATGCATGCCCAAACATTTGCAATCGGCGCATCAGTTTTTTGAATTCGGACATCTTGAAATTCAGTAGCGCCTGCCCAAGATGGATCTCCTTGCGCTTTCTGCCAAGGTGCAGTTGGTGCGGTGGCATCAGACCATCTGGTTTCGATCTTGTTATTAGATACCCGCTCTAGCGCCAACTCGATAGCAGTTTTGATTGGAGTAAGACCAGCTTCTGGATTTGGGATTAACTTTGAAATGGACTTAGCATCATCGACAACCACTTCGCTAATTAATGATTCAACTAGTGGCCTTGCCAAAGTAGTAGGTACGGGCGTTACAAATCCAATCCAGAGACTAGATAGCGATGGAGTAAGTACAGGGATTTTAACCACGATGCGTTTTCGAAGTCCTGCGATCTTTGCAAAGAGCTGCATCATATTTTCGTATGTAACAACTTCTGGGCCACCAATATCGTAGATACCACTTACTGGATTTGGTAACTGAATGGTTTTACTCAAGTAATAAAGCACATCTCTTATTGCAATGGGTTGGGTTCGATTCTTAACCCACTTGGGTGTGGTCATCACAGGTAAGCGATGAGTCAGATGGCGTAACATCTCAAATGATGCTGAGCCAGATCCGATAATAATTCCAGCTCGCAGTTCTAAAACCGGAACACCATACTTCGCTAGCTCTACACCAGTGTCAGTCCTAGATTGCAGATGGCGGCTGGTCTTTTTATCGTTAGCGATGCCGCCTAAGTAAACGATCTGTTGAATCTTGGCATCTGCTGCTGCTTTACCAAAAGTTGCCGCCATCTCTTTTTCAATTTGATCAAATTGAGTTGAGCTATTGATTGAATGCAGTAAGTAGAAAGCAACATCGATTCCAGCCAAAGCTTTACTGACCGATTGATAATCGGTCACAGTCCCAATGACTTTCTCAACCGAATTTGCCCAGGAATATTGCGCAACTTTCTTCTCATCGCGCACAAAGACTCTTACCTCAAAACCTTGCTCAAGTAAGGTGCGAACTAGACGACCACCAACATAACCGGTCGCTCCAGTGACTAAAACTCGTTTTGATTGTTGGTTCATATGTTTCTAAATTACTCGAAATAGTAAATACTTGCTATGTGGAGTTCAAAACCATTGCTGGCGCTTTAGGCGTGATCTTGGTTTTAATCTATGCATTCGGCTCAAGTATCTGGGTCAATAGCTCGCCTGGCTGGTATTACTCACTGAATCGACCTAGTTGGCAGCCGCCTAGTTTCATCTTCGGATTGATCTGGCCTTATAACTTTGTGATGCTCGGAATTAGCGCGGTTAAAGTCGCGCAAACCCTAAGCCGACCATTGGTAATACTCTGGCTTGGCGCTTTTGCCTTATCTGTGACGACCGCTCTGCTCTGGGCCTATAACTTCTATGTGCCACACAATTTATATTTCGCAGCTTACGCTCTAGGAGCAACTGCGCTACTGACAATTCCGATGTTGGCGCTAACTTACCGAGCTGATTGGAAGATTGGTGCGCTGCTTACTCCTTATCAAATCTGGGTGATGCTGGCTGCGTCGCTAGCATTTGGATACGCCGCACGTAATTAATTCTTAAAACCCAGAATAATTTCTTAGGAAGTTACATCCTTCTTTTGGAATCTAGTAATCGCAAGCGTTATCAACACAATAAACCAAATCACACTATAAGAAGCGCCCCGGATCATGTCTGACCAGACGATGCTATTACTTAGTAGGTCAAACCAAGAGTATGAGTAATGAACTGGTAGCGCTTTACGGAAGTTTCCAAGTGCAGTGACTGCGTCCAGAATATTCATCAAGATCACTAGCCCCACTGCCACACCAACTGCGCCAAGTGGTGCATCGGTGCGCACACTGATATAAAAAGCAATTCCCGCGATAAAGAGAAGTGCAAATGCAGCATATGTAGTAATCAAGATAATTCGCTCAATGGCAATTTGATTATCTAAAGTCACACCAAGTGGAGATTGCAAAGGTGCATTACCGAAGAAAATTGCACCGACTACCCATGAGGTCACTGGCAATAGCAATACTGCACCTGCCGATAGCGTCAGACTTACCTTCAATTTCTGAATCAAAAGTCGCTGTCTTGGCACTGGAGACGCTAACAGATAGCGAAGCGTTGACCAAGAGGCTTCGCTTGCCACTGTGTCACCATTAAAGAGTGCAATCACGGTTACCATTAAAAATGGCATTGCAAAGTAGAACATCGTCACCGTGAAATTCGCGGCACCAATCGTTGCCAAACCAATTAGATCAAAAGAACCTGATCCCAATCTGGTGGGCCCACCACTATGGCCAGAAGGACCAAATTTCACGGCACCAGCCACAATAACTGGCAGCGCGACTACAAATAGATATGCAAAGAAGGTGCGCTTTCTATAGAACTGACGATAAAGCTCTACTGAATAAGGAAGGGTTCTTTCGACGTTATAAGTCACTTGGTTTCCTTTCCAATAATCAAATCATCGCCAATTAACTCTAAGAAGATCTCCTCTAAACTCTGTGAGTTTTTCAAAATCTTTTTCAAAGTTCCCGTGGCGATCAACTTGCCACGATGCATCAGTACTACATGCGTACAAGTCTGTTGAACTTCAGCAAGAAGGTGCGATGAGATGATTACAGTGCGTCCGCCTTTGGCGTAGTTCTTTAATACCGAACGCATCTCAGCGATCTGCTGTGGATCCAAACCATTAGTTGGTTCATCAAGAACCAAAATCTCCGGAAGCCCCATCATGGCCTGTGCGATTGCAAGTCGCTGGCGCATACCTTGGCTATACGAACGAACCTTTTTATCTAATGCACTTCCAAGTTTGGTGATCTTGATGACCTCTTCTAACTTTGGATCAACATCGCGACCGATTGCGCGCCAGTAAAGATCTAAATTCTCACGGCCAGTCATATGGGGCAAGAAGCCAGGGCCTTCAACGAATGAACCAAGTTTTGAAAGCGCTGATGAACCTGGGAAGACCGGATGTCCATCGATCCAGATGCCACCTTCGGTTGGCATGATCAAACCCATCAACATACGTAAAGTTGTGGTCTTTCCAGCGCCATTTGGACCAAGTAAGCCCAAAACCTGTCCGCGACCTACATCAAATGAGAGATCGTCCACTGCGCGATAACCATCACCATAAACTTTTGAAAGTTTGGAGATCTGAATCAGATTTTTATCACTTGTGATCACATCAGAGATGGTTTTAGGACGTCGAACTCGAATAAAGATAATCGCCAAAATCAAAGTTAATAATGCCAATACCGGCCAGAAAATATATTGCGAAGAGCTGGTCGCGCTTGAAAGCGGAATCGTTGGATACTCCAGATCTGATATCGGAGTTACGGTATAAAACCTGCCATCATTTGGAAGCGCATAGCCTTGGTCGGTTGCCGAAACTGCAACTACCAGTTTTTCTCCGGGGGCTAATTTGATAAATGCGGCTGGTAATTGAATCTGAGTTTCAATTCCGGATTTTGGAATATTAGTTAACTTAACTGGCGCAACAATGCCACCTGGCAACCTAAGTGCGCCGCTTCTAGATTGAGCCATCAACGAAAAGAAAAGCGTGGCATCAGAAGTAGAACTAGTAACTCGAACTTTGATCTTAGAGCTTCCGACAATATTAATTGGGCCATTTACGGCAGCGCTTGCAAATTGAGCGCTCTGTCCTGGTAGTAAAGCCGGAGATAGTGTTCCAAATCCGTTATCGCCACCAGCGCTCAAGGATGCCAAAGCGCTACTTGCTAAAGCACCCGCACTTCCTAACCCTGGCAAAGAACTTAACGCAGCAGGTACTCCACCAATTGGTGAGAAGAACGGGCCCATATTCTCTTCGATGGCAATTTTCTCTGTTGCAGCATTAATAGGTAGTTGTTTACTCTGCAGGATAGTTGCAATTGCAGTCGAGTCAGAGACCGACAAAGTTCCGGTGGCATCCGTTACTTGGAAAGTTGGGAAGTTAATCGCTTCACCCTTTAAATACTTGTTAAACCATCTAATTCTGGCTTGATTTAGACGTTCGCCTTCTGAATTTCCACCATCATGACCACCTGAATGCCAGATCATCGCTAACTGATCCTTGGCAGGACTCTTAGAGATTGCAAGCGCATTTGCGAGGCTCTCAGTTAATGGAAAGAGTGAATCCTCTTCGCCCTGCATCAATAAAGTAGGCGCTTTTAAATTACCTAAATAGCGTTCTGGCGATGAGTAATTCATCAGTTCAATCTGCTTTTGATTTGGTGCACCGTTGGATACTGCGCTTTGAAAAGCAGTGCACCACTCTTCAGAGAAATTTCCACATTGCCCGAGATAAGAGTTTTGCAGCGCTGTAAACGAGAAGAAAGTCCCAGCCCAGATCTTTTTAAATGGACCTGCAGAGAAACTGCTTCCTGCCATTGAGGCATTCTGCGGAAAGAGCGCTTGGTTCAAATTAGCCCAAGTAATATCTGCAGCCACGGCATCTAATCTTGAATCAGTAGCAGCGAGCATTAAAGAAAGTGCGCCACCATAAGATCCACCTGTTGCGCCGACAATTAATTGTCCGTTCTTGTCTTTAGCAACTTCCTTGCGTGTCTCCAGATAGTCAATTAGCTTTGATGCATCCGCTACTTCCTTATCTGGTGCGTTCATGGTGATTAGACCAGTGGATTCTCCAAATCCACGAGCGCTATATGTAAGTGCCACATAACCAGTTCGAGCAAGTTGCTCTGCAAAATCTCGCTCGGAGTTCTTATTTCCACCAAAGCCATGCGCAATCAGAACCGCTGGTGCCGGTAATTTCTCCGGTAAGTACATGGTGGTATCGATAGTCACTCCTGCACCCGGAACTTTTGCAACTAAAGAGGCCACAGGTTTGTTGTTCTGAGCATTATTAAACGAGATCGCCAAAACAATCAGTAAGAGCGCAGAAAAAATCGCGATTACTCTTTTAGAGATCTTCAATTTAACGCCTTTGAACATACGCAAAGCCTAGGCAAAGTAAATGGTTTAAGCCAATTGTTAATGATTGATAAACTCCCTTTATGAAGTTACCAAGGCCACACATGCCTTCAACGATTTTGCTCACAATATCCTTGAGCATCGCATTGGTTATGACTTCTGCTTATACCTCAGCAAATTCCGCGAGTAACGCTACTCAATCCAGTAAGAGTGCAAGTGCGAAAAATATTGCGGCTAAAAATGTAACTAAATATGAAATTTCGATGCCAAAACCCTATGAACCCAAGGGCAGCAATGGTGGGTTTGATGATTATCGATGCTTCTTAATTGACCCCAAAGTCAATGCCAACACCATCTTGACCACAATTGAATTTATTCCACAGAGCAAGGAAGTGGTGCACCACGCAATTCTCTTTAGGATTCCGGCAGCGCAAATTGCACAGGCTCAAGCGGTAGATAAGTTAGATCCCGAACAAGATGGCTGGTCCTGCTTTGGTGGCTCTGGTATTGGCACCATGTTCCAATCCTTCGTGAACACTCCTTGGCTTAGCGCATGGGTTCCCGGGCGGAATAGAGATAACGCACCAAAAGGTTATGGATATCCATTTAATAAAGGTGATCAGATTGTCTTGCAAGTTCACTACAACTTACTAGCTACAGAGCAAGGACAGAAAGTTAAAGATCAATCAAAGATCATTTTAAGTGGAGTACCCGCTACAAATACCAAGATAAAAACTTTGAATTATGAATTATTACCTGCGCCGGTAGAGCTAGCCTGTCCTGCAGGTGTAACAGGACCACTTTGCGATCGTAAGAAATCTCTAATTGATTTGGCGGCACGCACTTCACCGCTTAGCGCATTAGAAACTACTGGTATCTCTGTGCTTTGCAGACAAGATCCATTTAATCCAATTCCAAGTAACACCTCAACCTGTGACAAGGTAATTAGAAGAGCTCAACTTGTAGTCGCTGCAGCACCACATATGCATCTTCTTGGTAGATCTTTGAAGATCACCGTAAATCCTGGAACGGTAGCTGAGACTGTTTTGCTTGATAATAAGAATTACAACTTTGATGATCAGTCTGCAAAGATTTTGACAAAACCTTTCCAATTGAAATCTGGCGATACCGTAAGAGTGCAATGTACTTTTGATCCAACTTTGCGACAGAAGTTGCCAGTATTAAAGAATCTGCCACCTAGATATATAACTTGGGGCGAAGGTTCTGGAGATGAAATGTGCCTTGGCGTGTTGATAACTTCAAAGGAAGTCGCTGTTAAATAGCAAAACACTTGCATCAACTACCCCAGTTGTCAGGGTACGAGTGAATTCGAGGCCAAACCGGTGCTCACCAGAAATTAGTTAAGAAAGTGTTATAAAGGCTGGCGCTTTCTGGAACTGGGCCAGTTGTCGCAACGCCTATATATAAGGCACGATTAGCCCAATTCGTTCAAGGGTTGATGGTCACTAGCTAGGACTGGCAGCTTCTGGGCGATTAACCCCTAAAAGGAGAATAAATGAAATCATCAAACGTCGTGCGCAAGGTCATCACCGTGGCCAGCGTTGCGGGTCTGACAATTGCAGGTCTTTATGCAGTTCCAGCCGCAAATGCAGCACGTTCGACTGTGGTTATTCACGAGACCAACTCGTTCACCTCATTGAACACTGGAACTCCTGAAACCAACCTAGTAACAAACTCAAACGTCGCTTACCTAACAGGTATGGGCTTTAACTATTACGATGATAAGAAGAATCTAGTTGCTAACGAAGTTCTAGGTTCATACAAGATCGTTCGTAACAAGGCCAATGACTTCCAAGTTCAGTACACCGTCAACAAGGGCCGTCTATGGTCAGATGGAACTGAAATTGATGCTCGCGACATGCTACTTGGTCACGTTCTACAATCTTCAGATTATTCAAAGTCTGCAGGTCTAGGCGATCCAGCATCAGAGACCACTCCACCAGTATTTAACTCAATTAGCTACGGTGGCGTTTACGACAGCAAAGTTGTTGGTATTCCAACTATCTCTGCTGACAAGATGTCAGCAACCATCAAGTTCTCAGCTCCAATTCCAAACTGGCAGCTATTCGGACTTGGTGTTTCACCTGCTTACACCTTGGTTCACATTGCAGATGGCAAGAAGTCACTTCAGCCAGTAGCTGCAAACAATGCAGCTAAAGATGCAGTTATCAAGGCGATCCAAGGCAAAGACATCGCATTCCTAAAGAAGATCGCAAAGGTCTGGAATGAGGCGTACAACATTCAGACAATCGACGCTAGCACCAACCCATTGCTACTAGTTTCAAACGGTGCATTCTTGGTCAAGTCAGCTGTCAAGGATCAGTCAATCACCATGACTACAAATCCAAAGTACAACTCAGGTCCAAAGACCACTGGCTCAATTGATACTGTGATCCTTCGCTTCATTGCAGACGGAACTGCAGCATCACAAGCGCTAGCTAACGGTGAAATCGACCTATATCAGGGTCAAGCAACTGCTGATGCGGTAGCGCAGCTAAAGGCAATGAAGGGTGTAACTGTTCTTGGTGGCGTAAATGCTTGCTACGAGCACATCGACCTTCGTGTTGATTCAGTACAGGGATCTAAGGAAGTCTATTCAGGTCCATTTGCTAACTCGAATCCAAATGCAAAGAAGTTACGTCAAGCATTCTTGCTTGCATACCCACGTGATGAGATCGTACAAAAGATCATCAAGCCAGTTAACTCAGATGCAGTAGTTGTTAACTCAACATTCGTGCTACCTGGCCAATCAAACTACGCAAAGATCACTGCTGGTAACGGAAGCAGCAAATACAGTCAAGGAACTCAGGAAGAGCGCACCGCAAAAGCGCTTAAGTTGGTAAGGAGTGTCTATCCAAAGGCTTCGGCAACCAACCCAGGCTTCACAGTCAAGTTGATGGTTCCGTCACCGAACTCACGCCGTGCACAGCAAGCAGCGCTTGTGGTACCTGCGCTTGCAAAGGCTGGTATCAAGGTTGAAGCTCTACCTACCACCGGTTGGTCAGGCAAGCTCACCAGCAATGACTTCGATGCATTCTTCTTCGCATGGTGCCCATCATCTGTAACTCAGACTGGTACCAATGCAAACTTCCAGTCAGATGGTGGTAACAACTTCTACGGATGGAAGAGCTCGGCTCTTGATTCCACATTGAAGAAGTTGGAGTCAGTAATCCCAGATGCAGCAGTAGATCGCTACTACATCCAGGCTGAGCGCATCATCGCTGACCAGGCATGGACACTCGGTATCTTCGCTCACCCAGCGGTTACCGCATTCAACTCAACACTCAAGGGAATCAAGCCAGCACCATTGACACCAAACTTGGTCTGGAACTTCTGGGAGTGGACATACTAAGAATTTAGCTGAACGCTAAATTCTGCTAACTTCTTACTTATTTTCTTGGTCAGAAAATGATCAAGAAGTTATGAGAATGAAGTAAGTACAAGTAAAAACTGATTAAAGACGAATAAGACGAAGTGGTACTCGAGTAATCGGGTACCACTTCGCTCTATATATAGATAAATAGCCCTAGATTTACATATTTTCAAATTAATAACTTATGATTGGCCAGATATTTCACGGATCAGTGTTTAAAGAGGAGCACGCTTGAGAGGGTATATCGCTCGCCGAATCGGGCTGATGCTATTAATCGTTTTTGGTTCGAGCTTCTTGGTTTATAACTTGGCAGCAATTTCAGGTGATCCACTTGAAGGGCTACGTACCTCTACCGAACCAAATGCTAAGCAACAGATCATCACGCTGACTCGACAACTGCAATTAGATATCCCGCCACCGATTAGGTATTTCTATTGGCTACAGAATGTTCTGACCGGAGATTTTGGTAAGGCCCGTGATGGCCAAGGAGTTTGGGACACCATCGCCTTTGCGATTCCGGTAACTATTCGACTTGTAACGATGGCAACCATCATCGCGATTGTTCTTGGTATCACCATCGGAATCATCACTGCGCTACGTCAGTACAGCCGTTTTGATTATTCAATGACTTTCGTTTCATTCCTTCTATATTCACTTCCTGTCTTCTGGGTAGCTGTGCTGCTAAAGCAGTACATGGCAATTAGATTTAATACCTTCTTATCAAATCCCACGATCCCGATCGGATGGACCTTTTTTTACTCCACAATCATCGGAATCTTCTGGGCCGGAGTAATCAGCGGTGATCGACAACGAGTACTCAAAGTATTCGGAATCTCTTTCGTAGCTACTACTGTGATGTTGCAACTCTTAAGTGCACTCAAGTGGTTTATCAATCCAAGTTTGACTATCTTCGGAATTGCATTCCTAGGAGTAATTACAGCAATCGCAATTACCTATATCTCGACCGGCTTAGAGAACCGAATGGCGCTTAATGCATCACTTGCCATGGCTGGTATTGCAGTCGTTATCTACTTCCCGATGCAATGGTTCTTCAATAACTACGCCAGCCTATGGATCTTGCTACTACTTGGTGTTATCACCGTGCTGGTAGGTATGGCTGTGGGTCGGGCCTTTGCAAAGATTGATCGTGGTCCTGTTATGCGTACCGCATCAATCACCGGCTTTATTATCGGTATTTATCTAGTGCTAGATCGCATGATGCGTGAGTGGGCACCGTACATGAAGGAAGATGCGGTTAACTACCGCCCCGTCCCTACTATCGGCGAAATTAATACCCAATTAGAACCATATAACTTCTGGATCGGCTTCCTAGATACTGCAATGCACCTGATCTTGCCAACTATTGCGCTAACTCTGATCTCGTTTGCCGGTTATGTTCGATTTACTCGTGGAACTCTGCTCGAAGTTTTAAATGCAGATTACATCCGCACTGCTAGAGCTAAAGGACTTCCAGAGCGCACCGTGATCATGCGCCATGCATTCCGCAACACTTTGATTCCAATTTCTACCATCGTGGTTGTCGATATCGCTGGCATCATCGGTGGAGCGATCATCACCGAATCTGTATTTGGTTGGGTAGGAATGGGTACGGTATTCCGCAGAGCAATTTCCACATTCGATCTAAATCTACTGATGGGAGCTACTCTGATCACCACTACCTTGGCAGTTACCGCTAACTTGGTAGCAGATCTTCTTTATAGCGTCCTTGATCCGCGAGTTAGAACAGGTTCTGGAAAATAATGGCATCTTTCAAATTATTTAAGAGAAATATCGAAGAGACTGCACAGACCGATGCTGCCGAAAATGCGATTGCGCTGAAAGAGGTCGAAGGACTTTCACAACGTCAGATTGTCTTTAAACGATTTATCCATCACCGCGCTGCGATGGTTGCGATATTTGCATTAGTCGGAATCATCCTGATCGTAAACACAGCTTTGGATTTCAAGATTGGTCCTTGGAAGATCAATGGTTGGTGGAAATACTCCATCGAAGATATCCCTGAGCTACGTTTTGAAGAGTGTGATAACGGAAATGTTGGTTGCCCAACGCTCCAACTATTTCCACCTTCATTAGGTGAGCATCCATTCGGCCAAGACGATATTGGCCGCGACTACTTCGCGCTGGTGATGCGTGGAGCACAACGTTCACTTATGGTGGCATTCGTAATCGGAATCATCGGTGGCGTACTTGGTACCGTAATCGGAGCAATCGCCGGTTACTACCGCGGAATGGTCGAAGCGGTTTTGATGCGTTTAGTTGACTTCGTAATCACCGTACCAGCAATCATCATCGGATCTGTGATCGGTTTCCGCTACGGAAATCTAGGCGCAGGTTTCCTTGCGATTTATTTAGGTTTATTTGCTTGGACGGGACTGTCGCGTCTGGTGCGCGCTGAATTCTTGAAACTTCGTGAAATGGTGTTCGTAGATGAGGCCCGTGTTGCTGGTGCATCTAATCGCCGCATTATCTTCAAGCACATCCTGCCAAATGCAGTAGGTATCATCATCGTTTCAGTTACCCTGTTGATGTCATCTGCAATCTTGTTAGAAACTGCGCTCTCTTATATTGGCTTTGGTGTGGTTGCACCGGATGTATCTCTTGGTCTATTAATTAGTACCTATCAAGATTCATTTACCTCAAGACCATACCTCTTCTGGTGGCCAGGCTTTTTCATTATTTCTATTGCGCTCTCTATCAACTTCATCGGTGACGGACTTCGCGATGCTTTCGATCCTCGTCAACGACGACGCGTTTCCAGGAAGGAGCGTGCAAGTTGAGCGAGCCAGTACTTTCGGTAAAAGACTTTACCGTTGAATTCTGGGTAGATGGAGTTTGGTATCCGGCTGCCAAGAATATGAATTTTGATCTTCGCCCAGGACAAGTCTTAGCAATTGTTGGCGAATCAGGCTCCGGTAAATCAACAACTGCACTTGGTGTAATGAGTTTGTTGGCATCAAACGCACGTATGACTGGTAGCGTAAAAGTTAAGGGCGAAGAGATGCTCGGTGCACCATCTAAATTGCTCCGTAAATTCCGTGGCAAGGAAGTTGCATACATCTTCCAAGAGCCGATGACTGCGCTTAACCCGGTTTACACAATTGGTTTTCAAATTATCGAAACGCTTCGTATCCACTTTGATATGGGTCCAAAGGAAGCTCGCGAGCGCGCTCTTGAATTACTAAAGATGGTAGAGATTCCTGAGCCTGAGATCTCAATTGATAAGTATCCGCATCAACTTTCAGGTGGTCAGCGCCAACGCGCAATGATCGCCCAAGCACTTGCCTGCGATCCTGCAATTTTGATTGCTGACGAACCAACTACTGCACTAGATGTAACGGTGCAAGCAGAGATCTTAGATTTGATGCGTGATTTAAAGACCCGCTTAAACTCCGCGATTTTATTGATTACTCACGCCATGGGCGTGGTGGCAGATATGGCCGATGACATCCTGGTCATGAAAGATGGCGTAGTAGTAGAAGCTGGACCATCAGAACAGATCTTCTATCAACCAAAGCATCCGTATACCCAAGAGCTTCTGGCGGCAGTTCCTTCTCTTGGAAAGAGCCAGAAGCGTCAATTGAACTTTGATACTCCAAGCAAGCCAGCCCCAGTCATCAAGTTAGAGAATGTCACTATCGAATATCCAAAGCGTGGTCGCATTCCAGCGTTTACTGCAGTTAAAGATTTCGATTTAGAGATTTATCCTGGCGAAATTGTTGGTCTAGTCGGAGAATCAGGTTCAGGCAAGACCACAGTCGGACGTGCCGCAATCGGATTGCTACCCATCAAAGCAGGGCGGATTGAAATTGTCGGTAACGATATCTCCAATGCAACTTTAAAAGATCTTAAATCGATCCGTAAACACACTGGAATTGTTTTCCAGGATCCGGCCTCATCTTTAAATCCACGTCTGCCAATTGGTGAATCAATTGGAGAACCAATCTTTTTAGCTAAAGAGGCGGAAGGTGATGCGCTAAATAAGCGAGTAGAGGACCTACTTGAATCAGTAGAACTTCCCAGAAGTTATCGCAACCGTTTCCCTCACGAACTCTCTGGTGGACAGCGTCAACGCGTAGGTATTGCGCGTGCATTGGCGCTAACCCCAGATCTCTTAATTGCAGACGAACCAACTTCAGCGCTTGATGTATCTGTACAGGCTCGCTTCTTAGAACTCTTCCAAGATCTCCAATCAAAATTGAAATTTGCCTGCCTCTTCATCTCACATGACTTAGCAGTGGTAGATATCTTGTCGCACCGTGTTGCGGTGATGCAGGATGGATATTTAGTCGAAGAAGGCGATCGCGATAAGATCTTGAAGAATCCCGAGAAGGAATACACCCGCAGGTTAATTGATGCGGTTCCAGTTCCAGATCCGAGGGTTCAAGCAGAGCGTCGTGAAAAACTTCGCGCAAATCGTAATTAAGTTAACACTAGCGCTTAATTCGCACTACCTATAAAGTGCCAACATGAATCAAGCAAAAATTGATGCTGACTTTTTAGCGCTACCTTTGAGCGCGGTTGCAGATGCGGCGATTTCAACTGGAAAATCTTTAGGTGCTTCCCATGTGGATGTTCGCATCGAAAGAACTCGAACTGGCAATCTAGCGTTACGTGATGCCAAATTAGAATCACAAGATAATCAGACCAATTTCGGAATCGGTGTTCGCGTAATCGTCAATGGAGCGTGGGGCTTCGCATCATCTCCTGATGTCAGTACCGAACGAGCCAAGAAATTGGCAGAGGTTGCAGTTTCAATGGCTAAAACTGCTAAACCGCTCTCCACCGAAGAGGTCGCGCTAGTTTCTGAACCTGTTTATCCAAATGGCGTTTGGGTTTCAAGTTACGAAATTGATCCTTTTACGGTCTCAGATTCAGAGAAAATAGATAGGTTGGCTTCGCTTAGTAATAAGTTGTTGAACTCAAACTCAGTAAATCACACTGGCGCACATACGATGTATGTCAAAGAGCAGAAGTTCTATGCAGATTCTTATGGCACCAGCACCACACAACAGCGTGTTCGCATGCAAACCCAGATTGAGGCCATCTCAATTGGTCAGCATGGTTTCGAATCAATGCGCACGTTGGCGCAACCTGCTGGTTACGGTTGGGAGTGGATGGGTAATTCCATCTGGAATTGGGATGCCGAAATTGATCGGTTACCTGAATTGTTGGCTGAAAAAGTTAACTCCCCGTCTGTCGAACCTGGTAAATATGATCTACTGATTCATCCATCAAATCTCTGGTTAACCATCCACGAATCAATCGGCCATGCCACCGAACTTGATCGCGCAATCGGTTATGAAGCAAATTACGCCGGAACTTCTTTTGCTACCCCTGACAAGCTTGGCACTTTAAAGTACGGATCAGATCTCATGAATGTAACTGGAGATCGCAACACTGAGCATGGCTTAAGTAGCGTTGGTTGGGATGATGAAGGTGTCGCTGCACAGCGCTGGGATATTGTTAAAGATGGGCGCTTAGTGGGTTATCAATTAGATCGCCGAATCTCTGCACGAGTTGGAAGAGATCGCAGTAATGGCTGCGCCTTCGCAGATTCTCCAGGACATGTACCGATTCAGAGGATGCCAAATGTTTCCTTGCAGCCAAATCCAACGGGACCAACTCTGGAAGAGATGATTTCATCAATCGAAGATGGAATTTACATCTTGGGCGATAAATCTTGGTCCATTGATATGCAGCGTTACAACTTCCAATTTACAGGTCAGCAATTTCATCGGATCAAAAATGGCAAGATCGTAGGCCAATTAAAAGATGTTGCGTATCAAGCAACTACGACTGATTTCTGGGGTGCCATGAAAGTTGTGGGTGGACCTTCAACATATGTGTTAGGTGGGGCATTTAATTGTGGCAAAGCCCAACCTGGTCAGATTGCTGCAGTTAGCCATGGCTGCCCAGCTGCGATCTTCGACAAAATAAATATTCTGAACACTGTAGCGGAGGCCGGTAAATGATTTCAGCACCAGACTTAGTCGAAAAGATCATTGCACGCGCTACCTGTGATGATTGTGTAGTTATCGTAAATGATAAAACTCAAGCGAATTTACGTTGGGCCAATAACACACTTACCACCAACGGCGTGATTCAAGAGCGGAAAGTCACGGTACTTGCTTTCATCTCTACAAATGGCTCAATGGCAGCTGGTGGCGTTACGCGCACCAATGTAAATGAATCCGAAATCGATGAAATTTTGGCAGAAGCGATTGCCACCGCAAAAGCTGCTGGTGCTGCCGAAGATTATGCGCCGCTAGCTAAAGACTTGAATATCGGCGCTTGGAGCGCACCACATAATCCAACCGGGCCAGAAGTTTTCAAGAACTTTGCACCCGAGCTAGGTTCAATGTTAAGTAAATCTGCAGCCGAAAAAATTGAGCATTTCGGATATGCCGAACATACTCATGAGAGTTATTGGCTTGGTTCAAAAGGTGGGCTCCGCTTGCGTCATGATGCGCCAATCGGTCGTGTTGAGATGACCGCCAAATCCCACGAACGCAGCAGATCTACTTGGGAGGGTAAAGAGACCCTAGATTTCACCAACATTTCAGTCGCTGATATGGATACATCGATTCGTCAACGTTTGGAATGGCAAGCACGTAAAGTTGATTTACCTGCTGGCCGCTATCAAACACTGCTGCCATCTGGGTCAGTTGCAGATCTCTATACCTACATGATTTGGGTCTCTGCAGCTCGCGATGCCTTTGAAGGTCAGAGCGTCTTTGCTAAGAATGGCGAAGTTGGCGCTACCAGAATTGGCGAGAAGTTATCAAATGTGAAGTTAAATCTATTTAGCGATCCGAAACATTCTCTTCTATCAACGTCACCATTTCTAATTAATCCAATCTCTAGCCCATTTGGATCGGTATTTGATAATGGCCAACAGAGCGCGCGGGTGGATTGGTTAAAGGATGGAGTTCTACAAGCGCTAGTTCAAACACGAGCTACCGCAAAACTAACTTCGCTTCCCTTTCCCCCAATTGGATACAACTACATCATGCAAGTTGATGGCGGTGCGGGAAACCTTAATGATTTGATAGCCAAAGTTGACGACGGATTGTTATTGACCACTTTCTGGTATATCCGAATGGTAGATCCAAACTCATTGTTACTAACTGGACTTACTCGCGATGGTGTTTACCATGTCAAAAATGGTGAGGTGCAAGGTGCAACCAATAATTTCCGTTGGAATGATTCGCCAGTAAATGCGCTTTCAAGAATCGCTCATGCTGGTGCTAGCGAATGGACTCAGCCACGCGAATGGGCAGGTGACATTACCAATCTGATTGCTCCGCCGCTTGTGATTGATGATTTCAATATGTCCACTGTAAGTCCTGGTAATTAAAGGAGAGTAATGAGCACCCACCGTTCGCCACTTTTTGAATTGGCAGATACTTACGTAGAGACCAGCGCACGCATGTCACCAATGACCTGTACAGAACTTGGCATTTCTGGTTACGACGATCAATTAGATACCTTCACTATAGAAGAGGCAGATAAAGAGGCAAACTACTCTCGAGAAGTAGTGAAACAAGCGAAAAACTTAAACCCCAACGATGAAATCGACCAGATTTCAAAGGCGGTGCTCATTGAACGCCTTGAATCAAGATTAAAGATTCATGACACCAAAGAAGGTTTCATTACCTATTCACCAATAGTTAATCCTGCTTCTTATATCCGCCAGGTATTTACAATCATGCCAACTGAAGGTGATAAAGCGATTGCAAATATTGCTGCTCGTTTGAACTTAGTTGGAAAAGCGCTCGATGGTTGGAAGAGCACTTTGCAGGAGATGGATTCACTTGGAAAGAAAACCGCTCGCCGCCAGGTGATCGTGGTTGCGGATCAACTTAAGACTTATGCCGAAGGTGGCTGGGAGAAGATGGCTCAAAAACTTGATCCATTTAATAAATATCCCGAACTTCATACACCGGCTAAGAACGCTGCGATCGCATCAGGTCAGATGAGTGAATGGATGCGGAAGACCCATGCGCGAAGATCTGCTGAAACAGAT
>JACCDI010377408.1_pt1 | contig 27289 bp, 25 predicted proteins | sample 7442791 | NCBI WGS metagenome assembly JACCDI01 (sample SAMN15323434, study PRJNA562643) | freshwater metagenome | isolation source: river surface water | place: USA:Blue River Watershed | collected 2017-08-15
GCCCTGTGATCGACAGTCGCACAATTTCATTAGAAAACCCTAAGGTCCAAGCAGTCATCCAGGAAACAGTGCAATCGAGTCAGCCCCGCTATGCGATGCAGACCCTCGATCGGCATCAATGCACTCTTTTTACGACCGTCGTGGTCAATGCTCCTTTTTCAGATTCGCCTCTTGGATTTTTACTGATCAGTTTTGACCTGAGTAAGCTTGTCGAAACACTGGGATTGCCGCCAGACGTTGCCGTCCACCTTGGCACCCAGAACATGCCATCCACGCCATCCAGAGAGGACTTCTGGCTGCAGCACGCTCATATTGATTTCACGGTGAACAGTCCAAACCAAAAGATTGAACTCAATGTCACGGTCGAGCAATCCGCCCTCTACTCATTCCTGATCATCGTATCTGGTTTTCTTTTGATGCTCTCGGCTGGTTGGTTATTGCTGCATCAACTCAAAAAATGGTCACTCTCGTTTGCACGATCGACGACGATGCGACTGAACTCTCTGCTCGAACGCGCAAGAGAGATTGTCGCAGGCAAAGAAGTAAACATTGAAAGCGATGGTCATAACGATGAAATATCCTCCCTTTTTCAGTCTTTGCAGCAAATTCTGAGTTCACAACAGTCGCTCAACAAACAGCTTTTAACGTTTTCGAGAATTTTTGATCATGCCGCCGAGGCCATCATGGTCACCGATATGGAAGGTCACATCATTGATGTGAATCCAGCTCTTCTCAAAATGACAGGCCATCAGAAGGAGAATCTTCTGGGACAGCAATCCGGCATGCTCTACAGAGATGTGAACAATGCGCCCATCAGCGACGGATCTTCCCAAAGTCATATTGCCCAAAGTATTGAACGAACCGGTGAGTGGAGAGGGGAAACATATTTCAAAGATGCCCGCGGCCAACTCATTCCTGTCATGCTGTCCGCCTCAAGGCTGCGTGCCGAGAATGGGAAAAACTTGGGCAATGTCGCCCTATTCTCTGACATTAGCCCGATCAAACAAGCTGAAAGCCAATTACGCGAACTGAGTTACAACGATCAACTGACCGGACTGCCCAATTATCGAGCGTTCGTCGATCACATCACGCCTTTATTTGATCATCCCGATAAAAACTTTTCTTGCACGCTGCTTTTCATCGATCTTGATAACCTCAAGATGATCAACGACAAGTATGGACACGAAGAGGGTGATCTAGCCATCACTAAACTCAGCGAATATCTTGATACGAGTTTGCCCCCAGGGACTTTTCTTTGCCGTCGTTCAGGTGACGAGTTTATCGCGCTGATACAAAACACCCAGAACATGCCTTTCCTTGTCAGGGACCTGCGGCAAATGTCACACGCTTTTACACTCGATGCAGGGATCAGTGAGCCTCGACTGATCCAGACGAGCTTTAGTGCGGGCGCAGCAAGCTACCCTGCAGACGCCCAAGACTTGAATGGATTACTGACAGCCGCGGACATGGCGCTGCGTGTCGCCAAAGAGACTGGACGCTCGCAACTTGTCTGGTACAGCAAGCATATTCAGGCCCGCGCCCAACGTCTGAACACCGTTCATGAAAAACTTACCGACGCACTCAAACGCGGACTGATTGTGCCTCACTATCAGCCCTGCGTTGATCTTGCCACAGGTCGGATCATCGGATTTGAAGCACTGGCCAGATGGACGGACTCTGAGCTAGGTCCTATGTCCCCTGAAGAGTTTATCTCGATTGCTGAGCAAACCAACCTGATCAACGCTGTGACGGTTGCAATCCTGGACAAGGTATTAGCTGACAAACCGAAAATCCATGCCCGCTTTGCACATGCCTCGATTGCGGTCAACATCTCCCCGCATTTTTTCGTCAAACGTGAAATCACGACCTTTTTCTCCGATCGTCTGGAGGTCAATGATGATTGTCTGGACGGGATTGTTCTGGAGCTCACCGAGTCCGAACTCTCCCACAATACACAGTCAATCCAGCTTCACATCCAATTGCAAATGCTCATAGGCATGGGCTTGAAATTGGCGATTGATGACTTTGGCAAGGGTTATTCATCCTTGTCACGACTGGGCAATTTGCCTTTCCAAAAGCTCAAAATCGATCGTTCCTTTGTGCGTGATATCGAAGATCGTGCCAATCAGAAAATCGTCAAAAGTATCATTGCGCTAGGCTCGTCTCTCAGCCTTGAAATCATCGCAGAAGGCGTTGAGACCGAATACCAGCGTGAGGAACTGCTTAATAATGGCTGCCGCCTCGGTCAAGGTTACTTGTTTTCAAAAGCGGTACCACTCGCAGAGATACTCAAGCTTGACGAATATATAGAGCCCTTAGAACAAGACTAAGCCAGAAATGGACTCAGCCAGAAATGGACTAAACCAGAAATGGACTCAGCCAGAAGTGGACTCAACCAGAAGTGGACCTAACCTCTAGGTGCTTCGACTACGCACGCAGTTACGTCCAGAACGTTTAGCCTCATACAGGGCTTCATCAGCAGCGCGATAGAGTTGTTTGAAATCGGTGCCTGTCATCTTAGGTGCTGTCGCAATGCCCACGCTCACCGTAATCGGTACGGTCAAGATACCGCTTTCCCGTTTGAGCGTGACAGGCATAGACTCGGTTGCCACTCTGATTTTTTCAGCCACAATCACGGCGCTCTTTTGATTGGCTCTTCCAAGTACGGCGACAAACTCCTCGCCACCGATGCGCACGAGCATATCCGAGGACCTGATTTGTTCAAGCCAGCGTCGCGCAAGCTCCTTGAGCACTTCGTCTCCAACCTCATGTCCCCAGGTGTCATTCACGAATTTGAAATGATCCAAATCCAGCATCAAGACCGAAATAGGCGCATCAGCCACATCAGGCTGACACTGTAACTGCTCGAGAAACTGATCAAGTCCGCGGCGATTGGCGAGATGTGTGAGTGGGTCCAGGTTGAGATCGGTACGTAAAGCACTGTTTATGCGCTCCAAGGATTCGCGCTGTTTACGCTCACGCTCGAAACGCTCGGAAATCTCGATCGCTTTGGTGATGTCGCTATACAACGCCGTGTAGTGCAAAACCTTGCCCCACTGATCACGATAGGGAATGATCGTCGCATTGACCCAGATCAGATGACCGCTTTTGGTTTTATTACGAAACGTACCCTTCCAGATTTCTCCCCTTGTGATGGTGCTCCAGAGTCCTTGATAAAACTCGGCGGATTGCATATGACTATTGAAAATACGGTGATTCTTACCAAGGACTTCTTCAAGGGTATAGCCTGTCACTGTTAAGAACGGCTCATTGGCCTCGATGATCGAACCCTCGAGATCTGAGCGCGTCATCATCACGTGCGCGGTAATTCCTCTCAACAAATTATTTGAGTAGGTGACCGCTTTTTCATAGCGTCGATACCAACTGTAGATAAACCAGAACAAAATCGAAAACGCTCCCGCCAATGCAAGCGTAATCTTGAGCAACTCCCTTTTCTCCTCAATCAAAGGCGCACTCAGGACTTGGCGATTCGAAATCGTGACAAATATCTTTGGATGCTGACTCGTCGCGCGATAAACCACCAGAAACTGGTTATTTTTTCCAAAATTAAAATAACCAATTTGCCTGTTTTCAACACGCGACAACAACTCGGCGGCTAACTTTTCCTGATCGATTTCTTGCGAATGGTGGGATAACAACACCTTACCCTTGTAATCCAGCAATGCGATCTCAGTATCCTCGTGGTGCCCGAGGCGTTCCCACAAGTTTTCAAAGAGTCCAAGGTTGACCGTTGCCACCCAGATCATGGCTTGACCCTCTTTTTTGAACGCAAGCGAAGCAAGCATCAGTTTTTGTGTCGAAGAGGGCTTTTGCGAGACGAGATCATAGATGTCCCGATAAGGCTGGACGGGAGACAAAAGCGGCGCAGGCACATCCACCGCAGCAGCTTGATCAATATTGAAACCGAATATCGACTCGCGTACAGTCAGTCCAATGTTTTCCGGGTTTGAACTCGCGAGGACTTTTCCCTGACGATCCAGCAAAGATAAGCTCCGCACCGAGCGGTCTTCGTCTATCAGTTTGGTTAATTCACCGGGGTCTATGCTTGCAGGGTTACCTGGCAAAACCTCCGAGAGGGCTTGCACCAGGACAAGTTTGCTAAAGACTCCTGCAAACGAACGATCGATATGATCGTCAAGCACAAGTGCTTCAGTGGTCGAGGAATGGATCAGGTTACGCTCGAAAGCAACTTCGGCGCGATGCCCGGCATACAGGTAAAAACTCAACAACAGTAAAAGCAGTGTCAACCAAACCAGCAGAAATAGATTTCGTGCGACACGCGGCCGAAGAGCTAGTGTCTGGTTGGGTTCCAACGTTTAATCCTTGACGAGGATCGGCAGCAGATTATTTAGTTTGGCAGCAGCTTCGAGACTACCATCTGATTTTGCTTTACTCAGGAAAGCGTTGATTTCCGCCAGCCATTTCGCTTCACCCTTTTTGACCGCATACGCATAATCGGTCAATTCCCAGGGCTTGGTGGGCGCGATCACACGTGCCCAATCGGTGTTGAGTAACATGCGCTGACTGTAAGGAAAATCTGTCGCAAACGCATCCGCACGACCCAACTCGACCTCTTTTTCGCGCTCGCCTGGAGCAGTGGTGACTTTCAGCTTGGCATGTTTGAGATTTTTAGCGAGAAAATTTTCCATCAAGGTGCCCTTTTGCACCGCGATCACAATCCCTGGCTGATCGATGTCATCTATTTTATGAATGACTTTGTTCGATCTTGTCGTGACGAACATAATATCGCTGCGTAAATACGGCGCCGAAAAATCCACCAACTTCTGACGATCAGGCGTCACACCCACACCCATCATCGCGATGTCACAGACCCCTGACTCGACATCTTGCATCACCTTGGCAAAATTTGTCAGTACGTACTTAAGTTTGACATTCAAATAGGCAGCGAAGGCTGCAGACATATCAATATCGATGCCCTGCAAACTGCGTGTCTTGGGATTTTGATAGCTGATACCGAAATATTCGGGCCAGATACATACCTTGAGCTCACCGCTTTTCCTGACCTCGGACAACACATCCGCACGCGCAGTCGCCGTCAGACAGGCACCGATCAGGGCAACGACCCAACATAACTTGTGAATCTTCGTTTTCATGGCCGCCAGCGTGATCAATCCAGACGCAAATCGCTGGTGTAAACACTCAGACGGTCTGCGATCGCCATGCCTTTTAGTAACTTGTCTTCCGCAATGGATAGCAATTTGAGCTTATGCGCATCGAACTGCGCGAGAGGATCTTCTTGAAGGCTATCCGGATCAATATCCTCGAGCGCCTCGAAAGTGAAATGACACTGGATCTTGCGTCCATCGACATGCGCCAAGAACAATACGCCGTCATCCTCGGCCCGGACGGCTGGTCCAATGAATTCAATTTTCATGCCTTGTCACCCCCGGGCGCACATTTGTTAAGTAAAGTTTTGGAGTACGTGCGTACACCTTCGTTGCAACCAATTACGCAACTAAGTATAACTGAGATAATTGTAACCAAACTATACATAATCGTACTTTATGAAATTAGTTACATTTAAAGAAAATTTATTTAATCTAAAATCCCGCATTTAGAGATAAACGCGCCCTAAACAGCAGAAAAACAATGATAACGACCCTGATATCCAGACAAATCTCCGCCTTTTTCCTAGTACTCGCCCTGTCATTCGCTGTTCAGGCACAAAGTACTCAACCTGCCGCACTGACGCCCGCTCAACTCAGAGACATGGCAACACTATTGTCGGGGCAGGAGCCTTCGGGAGGCCTTCCCAATCCTGTACGCGACAACCTGAAATGGCAGATCTACACAAAAGAGGTTCAAAACAATTGGGCTGAGTACACCAAAAAAATTGGTGCACCGATGGTCAACTGGGCAAACCAGCATCTCGGAGTGTCCACGGATACAGTGTTCTATCCATTTTCCGGACCTGATTTCACCACCGTATATCAACTGTTTCCGCAAACGAAACGCTATGTCATGGTCGCGATGCAACACGCAGGTCGTCCAATGGACCTGAGCGCACACTCTCCACTCATCACCGACCAGAGCCTCGAGCAACTCACCTCCGCCTGGAAACTATTCGGTACACACGGATTTTTCGTGACCGAATATTTGGAGCGTTACTACTACGCTAGCCAGGGCAAAATCGGCGCGAGTACTTTTCTTGCCATTTTTCTCAAACTGCAAGGTTTCGATATTGAGCGCGTCACACCCATCAAAGTCGACACGAATGGCGAGATCGAGGAACTCTCCACTGAAACGCCCCTTTGGAGTTCCGTTCGTTTTAACGCGACTAAAAATGGACAGCCCATCGTACTAGACTACCTCAGGATCGATTTGTCGAATCAAGGACTTCAAACCGTCCCTGACCACTACAAATTCATTCAAAAAATGTCTGTCCACCCGACCCTGTTCAAAGCCGCATCTCATCTGCCTCAAAACAGTAACTTCAACATGATCGCCAAGGCTGTTTTGGACAACGCCCCCCTGGTCGTGCAAGATGAAACCGGACTGAACTACACCGCGCTCAGTCAACAGTTCAACAGCACGTTATTTGGCAAATTCGTCATTGCGCACCAAGCCTTTCAAAACTATCACGGCGATCTCGCACGCGCGTTCGCCCAGCGACAGGATGTGCAACCCCTCAATTTCCGATTTGGTTACTACAAAGACGGTAATTATGTTTTGATGGTGGCTCGGCGCAAATAAATCGGCGACCTAGTCAACGACGATTCACACGGGAAATACCAGCGTAAAGCTGGTATTTTTTTGGTCAGAAGCGACACGAATTGTTCCGCCATGCGCGGTCATGAGCGACTGTGTGATGGAAAGTCCTAAACCTGTCCCGTTGTGCTCAGGGTGGGGCCGAGATTTTTCAGTCCTAAAAAAACGATCGAATAAGCGCGGCATCAACGCTTCGTCGATCGGCGCGCCTTCGTTCTCGACACACAATTCAACAGCGCCGGGTAAGCGTGTGATGATGACTTTCACGACAGAATGTTTGCGGGCATGCCGCAAGGCATTGGAAAGCAGGTTACCAACGGCCCGCTGCACCATCAAGCGATCACCCATGATCGTGGCGGCACCTTGCAGGGAAAGACCGACAGCAGACTCATCGGCCACCGCCTCGTAAAAATCAAATAGCGCCTGCACCTCGCGCTCAAGCACGACGGGCTCTCGGTTTGGTAACTCAAGACCGTGTTCAGTTTTAGCCAGGTACAACATGTCTGACACCATGCGAGCCAAACGCTGAAACTCCTCGGCATTGGAAGCAAGAATTTCTCGATAGGCGTGCGCATCCCGATCTCGCGTCAGCGTGACTTGTGTTTGTGTGAGCAGATTGGTGATGGGCGTGCGCAACTCATGGGCCAGATCGCTGGAAAACTCGGAAAGTCTCTCAAAGTCACGCTCCAGCCGCTCGAGCATCAAGTTGAGCCCTTGCGCGAGTTCGGCAAGCTCGATCGAACTGTCGGCACTCGGCATCCGTACACTCAGTTGCCGTGCGTCGATCTTCCTCGCGCGCTCGTGCATCACTCTGAGTGGCGCAAGTCCGCGACGCGCCGCCCACCAACCCAACAACCCGCTCAACAAGGTGGCAAAGAGCAAAAATACGGCAAGCCTGACATTCAGCTGCGACATGAAATGCGCATGATGGTGCGTGTCGAGCGCCAGCAATAATTGCTCTCCGTTTTCAAGAGGGACCTTGATACCGCGCAGTGTCCGGTCTGCGGATTGCCAGTCAAACGTCTCGGACCCGGACACTTTGGCGGCTCTCAAGGGGGAGAAATCAATGTTCTGAACAACGGGCCCCTGTGACGGGTTCGCATCGAGCGCGACATAGAGTCCTTCATGGCTGTCCATCTGCTGCGACAACAATGCATCCACTTTCGAAGAGTCAGTCACTTGAGCGAGGCTACCCTGCAGAAGGCTCGCCTTGCCTTGCAGGTAGGCCTGATCGAGGTCCACAAAATGCAAGTAGGTCGCCCGCGCGACCATGACACCCAAACCACAAAGTACCAATGCCGAAATCAGTGCATAAAGAATCGTCAACCGAGTGACAAGAGAGAACCGTCGCATCATCCTTCGTCCTGACCTTTCTCAGTCTGCTGGGCCTCGAGCACATACCCCATGCCGCGCACGGTCTGGATCAATCTGACATCGAACCCCTCATCGACCTTGGCCCGCAATCTGCGCATCGCGACTTCGATGACGTTCGTGTCACTATCAAAATTCATATCCCATACGAGCGAAGCAATCAGGGAACGGGATAAGACCTCCCCCTGACGACGCACGAGCAACTCCAGCAAACCGAACTCCTTGGGGGTCAAATCGATGCGTTTTCCCGCGCGCGTGACACGACGCCGTAACAGATCCACCTCAAGATCCCTGACCTGCAATGTTGCGCTCTCCACCGCGGTGCGCCCCCTTCGCAAAACGTTGCGCACCCGGGCCAACAACTCGGCGAAAGAAAAGGGTTTGACAAGATAATCGGCCGCCCCTGACTCGAGTCCGCGTACACGCTCTTCGACTTGATCACGGGCAGTCAGAAAAATCACAGGCGTGGTGATCCCCGCCTGGGTCAAGGCCTGCAGGACACCCCAGCCATCCATGCGCGGCAACATGACATCCAGAATAATCAGGTCCTGATCACCCTCGATCCCGTGATGCAGACCATCCAGGCCATCCTGAATCAAATCGACGGCAAAACCCGCCTCGCGCAAACCTTGGCGCAAGTAATCACCGGTTTTCGGTTCATCTTCGATAATCAGGATTTTCAACTGCCCTCACCCCTTGTTGACCGGATCCTCATGCATCCGCTACTCCGGTCAATATACCCTAGCCCCTTGTGCGCGATCCGCACCAAAGCGCGAACATGACAATTTTGTAATCTTCGCGTCACGTCGAATTTGCCCACCAAGCACTACAATCATGTTTATCTTATCTTCAATCCTGTTCAGGCAACGATGCGACTGATTCCCGACCGTCCCGGACACGTTCTTCTGCGTCCAGCATTCTTGACATGCGCCGCGCTTCTGGCCGCGATGCTCGTTTCGCACGCACACGCCCAGACGCCCAGCGCTTCGGCGCAAGCCGATAGCCAACGCTGGCGCAATGCAAATAGCGATGTCGGACGCTACACACGCGGCCATATCGATTTACTCAAAGCCGAACGTGGTCGCACCGCCGGCGATCCCGCCTTGAATATCGGAGCGTTCAAAGAAGATAGCGCCGCGCCCGAACTCACGCAAGAAGCCGCTCGCAAAGCGTTACTTACCCTCCATGCAGATCTTTTGGCGGAACAGGCCATCAGCGGACTGGAAAAATCCGCCAGAAATATCCAGCTTCTTAGTCTGCAACAAGCCACCCACAAACTCTGGATCGAAGCAGTTGCGGCCAAGGAGCAGTTGAACATCCACAAGCGTCTCGCCGAGGCCTCGAGCGTCTCGCTTGAGCTTGCCAGGCGCATGGAAAAGGTGGGTAACTGGGGACGCAACCGCCTGGTTGAGGTTGAAATCAGTTATCAGTCCGCACGCAATCAACTTCTGCTGGCCGATCAGGCCGCATTCAATGCCAGACAAAAACTGTTCGCGCAGATTGGTTCAGATCAGTGGCGCCTGCCGAACGCCCTGCCCAAACAGACCCATGAAAGCGGAATACCCGAACTACTGATTCCGCTTGAGCAACAACACGCCGAACTGTTGGCCAGACACCCTCAGTTCAGCTTGCTTGAAAAACAAGCACAATATTACGAGCGTATTGTTGGCCCGGACATGCTTGAACAGTGGCGCCAGCAACTCGATCAACTTCTGGGCTCCAGCACAAGCTGGACAAGCACGATCCCGACGCTTGATCGCACCAAGATGCTTTGGAACCACGACCTGGACAAAGCCATCAAGGCACGCGCTGAAGTGCTGCGCATGCGGCTCAAAACGAATAGTGACTTACAACAGGCACGCGAGCACTTACGCGCCGCGCACACACAAGCTTCAGATATCCTGAACAAGTTGCACGCTCTTTACGGAACCGCCGAGGAAGAAGCACTGACCCGCTACAACGGAATGTTCATCAGTACCTGGGAATTGATCGCCAAAGCGCAGGCAAAAATGCAGGCTGAACTTGCTGTCGCTCAAGCCAAACAATCCTTCTGGATTGCTCTGGCCGACATGCGCGCACTGCTGGCTGGCGCACCTTACGCTGGCCCCGGAAGCAGTGCCGGCGGTCCCGAAAGCAACATCTCTTCAAGCAAAGGCCACTAAGACATCATGGAACGCAGAGATTTCATCCACAGTGCGCTGATTGGTCTGGCTGGCACCATGTCAGTCGCCGCAGTCAGCAAACACGCGCTCGCCAGCTTACCCGAGCCCATATACCAACCCAGTGCGGGTACAGCGCCCCCGTGGCGCGGCCCCGAGACTGAAGGCACAGAGGCACGCTACCGTCCTGTTGTCACGCTCAACGGCTGGCCGCTGCCCTATCGCATGAACGAGGGTGTCAAAGAATTTCATCTGGTCGCGGAGCCGGTTGTGCGGGAAATGGCGCCAGGCTTCAGGGTCAACATGTGGGGCTACAACGGTCAAAGTCCAGGTCCCACGATTGAAGTCGTCGAAGGCGATCGTGTGCGGATTTTCGTGACGAATCGACTACCGGAAAAAACAACCATTCACTGGCATGGTCAGCGTCTGCCCAATGGCATGGACGGTGTTAGTGGCTTGAACCAAGCCCCCATCCCGGTTGGCAAAACGTTCGTGTATGAATTTATCGCGAAGCGTCCAGGTACCTTCATGTACCATCCGCACGCCGATGAAATGACGCAGATGGCGATGGGAATGATGGGCTTTTGGGTGACGCATCCGAAAGGCAAGCATCCGAACATCAGCGAGGTTGACCGGGATTACTGTTTATTGCTCAACGCTTTTGATGTTGAACCTGGTAGCAAGACTCCAAAAGTCAACACCATGCTCGACTTTAATATCTGGGCCTTCAACAGTCGTGTGTATCCCGGGCTGTCTCCCATGGTAGCCAAACTGGGAGATCGGGTGCGGATTCGAATCGGCAACCTGACAATGACCAACCACCCTTTCCACGTGCATGGAATCGAATTCGAGGTCACGGGCACAGACGGCGGACCTGTTCCTCCCTCTGCGCGCTGGCCAGAGGTCACGACTGACATCGCTGTCGGACAGATGCGGCAAATCGAGTTCATCGCCGATGAGCCCGGAGACTGGGCGGTGCATTGCCACAAAAGTCATCACACCATGGGTGCGATGGGGCATGACGTCCCCACTATGATTGGCATCAATCATCAGGGACTCGTCGGACGTCTCCAAAAAGTCGTACCTGACTACATGGTGATGGGCGAACGCGGCATGTATGACATGAAGGAAATGGAAATGGAATTGCCTCCCAATACCATTCCGATGATGACGGGAACGGGTCCTCATGGTCCGATCGGCATGGGTGGTATGTTCACCACCCTGAAAGTCCGCGAAGACCAAAAACCTGACGATTATTCCGATCCGGGCTGGTACAAGCAGCCGCCCGGTACTCAGGCCTATGAATACAAAGGCACAACGCCTCCCGTAAGCCGGGAACAAGCAGCAAAAGTCAGTCCCGACAATAACAATGCACAAGTGCGCAAACCGAATAGCGGCTCAGGCGGCGGCCACCAGCACTGAGGCCGCTTCTTTTCATCTTCAAACATTTGATCATCTTCGAACAGGTCACATCATGACGCGAAACATCCTTACACCTCTACTCCTTAGCCTGGCGATATCAGGCGTTGCTCTGCCGGTTGTCGCCCACCAGGCGAATCACCAAGCCCATCGTGCGATGGAGAAGGAACAAAAAGAATGGGGCATCGGCGGCGATGCGAGTGCCGTCACCCGCACCATCGAAATCAAGATGCTCGACACGATGCGTTTCGTACCCGATCAAATCACCGTCAAGCAAGGCGAAACCGTGAGACTCACGGTCATCAATACGGGTAAAGTCATGCACGAACTCGTGATCGGCACCAAGAAAGAACTCGACATGCATGCCGAAATGATGAAAAAACACCCCAACATGGAACATGATGAACCCTACATGGCACATGTCTCACCAGGGAAAAAGGCAGACATCATCTGGAACTTCAATCGAGCCGGGCAGTTTGATTTTGCTTGCTTGTTGCCCGGGCATTACGATGCCGGTATGGTTGGAAAAATCAATGTCACTGCGGGAGCACAACAATGAAGCCTCAACAGTCACTCATCAAGCTGAGCTTGTTTGTGGCAGCCTTGGGCTTCAGTAGCGTCTCTTTTGCTCAAGCAATGGCAGAAGGCGTCGTGCGACGCATCGATCTGGACAACAACAAAATCACGATTCGTCATGGCGATATCAAAGCCCTCGATATGCCACCGATGACGATGGTGTTTGTCGCCAAGCAACCCGCTCTTCTCAAAACACTTTCCCCCGGAGACGAGGTCGTATTTGAAGCGTTTGCATCAAACGGTCAATACTCAGTCGGAAAAATTCAAAAGAAACAGTAAAGGATGCTTTCAAGCATCAAGCTTGAGTGAGTGCGGGATCATCCAGAAAGGAACCCGACCTGAGAGTCATGACCAGGGTGTCACGCCAGCCGTTTCCGTCGAGAGGCTGAATCGGCGTCGTTTCGTGGATGACACGCTCATCATCCAGTAAAAGAACCGACCAGGGTTCGGTGAGGGTAAAACGCTGACCGAAAGGTGTGTTCATGTCGAATACCCTGGTCTCGCCCCCTTTGATGTGATGACGCCCCACCAAAAACACAGCCACAAGATGAACGCCATCCCGATGCGCACCTTCAGGGGTGGGTCGGCCGATGCCATCTGCCGTATCGATGCGAAACTGATGCGCTTCGGCATACCAAGTCTGCGCGCCATGCATCTTGCTGGCGACATGACCCAAAAAACGCAAGAGTGCTTGCCAAGCCGTTGATTGCGAGACATGCGATTCGACAGGCTCAAACCATCGATGCATGCCACCATGCAGTGCATTGTAGGAAAGCGGTTGCCAATGGGCGCGATGCGGCACTGACGAAATTTCCTCGCCACTGATCACATAACTGCCATGGCGTCTGTAGCGATAACGACCGCCGTCTTTGAGATACTGGTCAGGCGCCAAAAATTGCCAGGATGCCTCGAGCGCGCTCAGATCATCGAGACTCGCCCCGCTTAGTTGAGCCACGCTTTGCGGGCTCAGGACAGCAAAGCCTTGTTGTTGAATCGTCTCATTCAATGCAGAAGCTGGTGTCAGTGGAGGCTGTAGTGTTTGGATAGACATCTCGATCTCAAGGGATAGGGACGCTCATCACTGAGCGTCTGACTCGTCTGATGCCGGCGCTGGTGGGTCGAAACACATCTTTTCGCCATCCCAGCGCTGACCGCACCAGCATACCCCTTCCTCGTTGATGATGCAGGTACCCGAACCGCAGCATCGCTGATCTTCTTGCATAGGTTTCCTAAGTTTGATGTATGTCAACGAAATGTTTGTCAACGATGGCGAGCAGGCTGCCCAAGGCAAGCCGTGTGCCTGCCGGAGTCTTTCATCTCTGCGGGACGCCTCGAAGCGTGCTTGGTTCGGCGGCCTGTCACACGCAATCTCCACAGCTTGAATGATGAGAGCTTGAGGTGACTGCGCATCAGCGCAATCACTTGCGCCTCGCGCAACCCGAACTGAAGTTCGATGGCCTCAAAGGGCGTACGATCTTCCCACGCCATCTCGATGATTCTTGAGATTTCGCTCGGATTGTGCGTAGTCTTCATCTTCATCCATCGCGTTGAGAGCCAGCGTGTCCAGCACGGGCTTGAAATCATCCGCCGTCAGCTCCCATTCGAGAGAGAAGTCTATTTCACCTGGACGACCCAGTAACTTCACGAGTGGTACGGATTTTAAGAACTCGTTCTTGATGTGTTCGTATTCGGCTTCGAGCCAGGCCGTGACATGACCGTGCTCGCTGGGTTCAGCGGGAGGCAATTCGGCGCCTCCAAAAATCGACACCACATCCCATACGCTCAAACTATTCAAATCGCCGTCGAAACGATGCCCACCGCGTGGGCCACGATTGGACTTCAGCAGTTGGCGCGTACGCAAACCTTTCAGCAAATTTTCTACATAAGAAACCGACAAATCGAGATGTCGGGCGAGATCTTGCGTGGTCAAAGCCTCACCGTTGGGTAACCCGGCGAGCAATACGACAAGGCTCAGAGCATGCTTGGATTCGTTGGCGCTCATTTTCAATCCTTTGTCATGTGACGAGTAGGTTCAGAACCTTAATATACGTTAATTTCTATTCAATTCCTTCATTTATCTATATTAATCTAATATTTTTTGATAAAAATGTGCTGTAATCTATTCAATATCTATTCAATTATTGATTTTGCAGAGAATCTTATGGCCGTAGACTCAAAAAACCATTGTTATCGGATCGGGACAATCTCAAAACTGGCAGGCATCCCCGTTCCGACACTGAGAGTATGGGAGTCGCGTTACGGTGCCTTTCACCCCGTTAAAACGGAAGGCCAACACAGAATGTACGGTGAAGAGGATCTCTTGCGGGCGACCCTCATCAAACAACTCTGCGATGAAGGTCACGCCATCAGTACGATCGCGAATATGAGCGCTCAGGCACTGAGCCAGCTGCACAATAAACACCGCAATGGCAAGGCACTCGAGACAAGCCGGCTGCATGCGCAAAGCGTCAAAATCGCCGTGATTGGTCTCGGACTCGCAGGAAGAATTGAGGCCAAGAAGTTCGCGCTCAATTTGCCCGGCAGCAGTCTGGAAATCACTGACATATTTGCAGATCTTGCCGTTGCAAAAATTGGCGCGTTCAAGGACACCACGGAAATCCTGCTGATTAAAGTCAATACATTGCATGAAATCGTGATGCAAGACATTGAAGCCATCAGCGCTCAATTACGCGTCAACCAACCATCAAGCCCGCCTCAAATCATCGTGCTTTACAACTACGGACGCGACCAGGTCGCACACGCCATGCGGGCCGCAGGCATGCTCGTGAGACGCGAACCCATTACTGACTATGAGCTCGCCGAACTGATTCGCTCCGTGCTGATGGTGGATGCCAATCATTCATTGCGCGAGGTCACCCCCGGGTCCATGATCCCGCCTCGCAAGTACTCGGACGAGACTCTGGCCCGTGTCGCGGGCATCTCCAACAACGTCTTATGCGAATGTCCGCGTCATGTGGCTGAAATCATCGCCCAGCTTGCCAGCTTTGAGCAGTACAGTCAGGAATGTCTGAATAAAAGCGCGGAAGACGCCCATCTGCACGCATACCTCACTTCAGTCTCAGGTTCTGCCAGGGCACTCTTTGAGCATGCGCTGGAAAAAGTGGCACAACACGAAGGAATCAACTTATGAACGTACTTGGCACCGAACTCATCGCCTGCTCATATGACCCACTGACAGGATATTTCAGAGATGGTTGCTGCAACACGCAAGCTGACGATCTGGGCTCGCACGTCATTTGCGCCAAAATGACACAAGAGTTTCTGGAGTTTTCAAAACAGCGCGGCAATGATTTGACGACACCCATGCCGCATTACCGCTTCCCCGGGCTCAAACCTGGGGATCGCTGGTGCCTCTGTGCGCTGAGGTGGAAAGAGGCGTTCGAAGCGGGCGTCGCGCCTCAGGTATTTCTTGAGTCCACGCACAAGCGCGCGCTGGACTTCGTGTCGCTTGAGTGGTTGCAGTCTTGTGCCGCCCCGAGTCCACTTCGCTAGACCTGGTTAGGCCTGGTTTTCACGGACCAGTTTCATAAATCTCTCAAAGATCACGCCAAGCTGTTCATTTTCCTCGGCATTTTCAATCAGGGCATCGACATCCTTGCCCTCCGAGAGAAACCAGTCTCTGTTTTTTTCCAGAAACTGACAGATTTGCGTGCGATCCATTTCCGGATGGGGTTGAATCCCCCATACTGGACCATGCTTCCATTTCCAGATCTGATTACCGCAATCCCCGTTGCGCGCCAAAATCAACATATCCGGATGATCGGCTTTAATCTCATCGCCATGCCAGTGAAATGTTCTGACCCGCTTGGGGAAATCCTTGGTTAAAGGATCCCCTTTGGCGGCGTCCGTAAACTCGACTTCAGAGTATCCCGTGTTACGTGAGCCACGTTTAAAGACCTGATCGCGGCCCATCAGGGCCGACGCCAAAAGCTGGCTTCCAAAGCACAAGCCCAGCATGGGAACTTGGGCATGCGCAAGCTGACGCACGGAATCGTGCGCTTGAGCGACCCACTCCTCCTGATCGTACGCACCCGCCACACTGGCCCCGACAAACACACCTGAAAAATCTGTCGAGTTCGGGAATTCGCCAAAGTTGGTTCGAAACTCGACTAACGGCAGACCGCTATCGCGAATCGCCCGGTCAAAGCGGGTCGCGGGTTGCTCAATGTGCCAGTTGTTAAGATAAGCGAAAGGCTTCATGCCGAAGGGCTCCGGGTCTCAGATATCAGGCAGTCATTGCCCGACAATAAAAGGTTGCCGCAGCATTCTAGCGCTTTCACCAAGCGGTCTGTCATCACGCTGTCATGATTTTGCAATCTGAGTGTTTTATAAATATTCGGAATCTGGACTGAGCAACGATGGAGAGATGAAAATGAAAGTCGGTATCAATGGAATGGGCAGAATCGGCCGCCTGGCACTCAGAGCGGCCTTTGGAGCCGCTCATCGCCCGATCGATGATCCTCGCCGTGACAATCGGCTCGAGGTCGTGCACCTCAACGAACTCAAAGGTGGAATTGCCGCGACCGCGCACTTGCTGACCTTTGACTCAGTACAAGGTCGCTGGCGAGAGCACATTGAGGCCGAAGGCGATCACACGATTCGTATCGGTCAGCGCGCGGTCTCGTTTTCCTCTCATGCCAACCCCGGCGATATCCCCTGGGGTGATTTGGGAGTCGACGTCGTCCTGGAATGCACAGGGAAGTTTTTAACGCCCGAGGCCATTCAAGGTCACTTTGACCGGGGTGCCAAACGCGTCATCGTCGCCGCTCCTGTCAAAGTCGGCAATGTGCTCAACGTGGTGGTGGGTGTCAACGAGCACCTCTACGACCCCGCTCAGCACAACATTGTGACGGCAGCCTCTTGCACCACCAACTGTCTCGCGCCCGTCGTCAAAGTCATTCATGAAAGCATCGGCATACGTCATGGCCAGATCACCACTATCCACGATCCGACCAACACCAACCTCGTGGTCGATGCCCCGCATAAAGACCTGAGGCGCGCGCGCAGCGCCATGCAAAGCCTGGCGCCCACGACCACAGGAAGCGCGACCGCGATCACGTTGATTTACCCTGACTTGAAAGGCAAACTCAACGGTCATGCCGTGCGCGCGCCTGTTTTGAACGCCTCGTTGACCGACTGCGTATTCGAGCTCAAACGTGAGACCACCGTCGAAGAAGTCAACGCTTTGTTTGCTCAGGCCGCTGCGGGCGCGCTGGCAGGCATTTTGGGATTGGAGACACGCCCGCTGGTCAGTGTCGATTATGCGGGTGACACCCGCAGCTCCATCGTCGATGCGCTCTCGACCATGGTCACGGACGGAACCTTACTGAAAGTCTACGCTTGGTACGACAATGAAATGGGTTACGCCTGCCGCATGATCGACCTCGCCTGTCATATGCAAGTCAAAGGTATTTAAGCCCATGTCCACACACGCCGCCCGCAACTACGCCATTGTGACCTCCGCCTACTGGGGATTCACCCTCACCGATGGCGCCTTGCGTATGCTGGTTTTGCTTCACTTTTACCGTCTGGGTTACTCACCCTTCACACTTGCATTTCTGTTTTTGCTGTATGAGGCGGCCGGTGTGGTGGCAAATTTGCTCGGAGGCTGGCTGGCCACGCGCTTTGGTATCTCGCGCATGCTGATGGTGGGACTCGTCACACAGATCGCGGGTTTTTTATTGCTCTCGGCCCTCTCGCCCGAATGGACTGCCGCGATGTCGGTGGCCTGGGTCGTTCTCGCGCAAGGGGTGTGTGGTGTCGCCAAAGACTTGACCAAAACAGCCAGTAAATCCGCCATCAAAATTACAGCGGGTCAGGCCTCCGGTCAATTATTCAAATGGGTCGCTTGGTTCACTGGTAGCAAAAACGCCATGAAAGGCGTGGGCTTCTTTCTGGGTGGTCTGTTGCTGGATCAACTGGGTTTCCAGGGCGCGCTGTGGGCGATGGCCGCTTTACTCGCGGTTATTTTGATTGGTGTTGTCTCCTCTTTGCCTCCCATGATGGGCAAGAGCAAAGCCTCCAAATCCGCTAAAGAGCTGTTTGCCAAAAATCGCGGCATCAACCTGCTGGCGGCAGCGCGAGTCGTGTTGTTTGGCGCCCGGGATGTCTGGTTTGTGGTGGGCGTCCCCGTCTTTCTCTACGCGTCTGGCTGGACGTTTACGATGGTCGGCGGCTTTCTGGCCGCATGGACGATCGGCTATGGTTTTGTTCAGGCGATCGCCCCCTCACTGGTTCGTCGCAGCGATGACGGACTGAGTACCGAGGTACCGGCCGCACGACTCTGGTCCGCCATATTGGCTGGGGTGACACTTTTACTCTGCGCGCTTGTCTGGCTCGACGTGCGTCATCTTGAGTGGGTCGTCGTGGTCGGTCTGGGTGTGTTTGGATTCGCGTTCGCGGTGAACTCTTCGGTCCACTCATACTTGATACTGGCGTATGCCGGCTCTGAAAAAGCCGCCGAAGACGTCGGTTTTTATTATGCCGCGAACGCCCTGGGCCGCTTCATCGGCACCCTGCTCTCCGGTTTGTTGTACCAATGGGGAGGCCTGCTCTATGCACTGGCGGGCTCCGCACTGATGCTGATTATTTGCTGGCTGGTGACCCTGGCGCTGCCGCTGGCGCGACCCCAGGCACCACCCCAGGCACCACAGCACCTTTCTTCAAAAACAACGTGAAGTAACCTTGGGTACTTAATCGCTCAAGACCACTCATCAGGGCCGCAGGCATATAGTCCAGATCAGTAGTCCGAATCGCCACATAGGCCGGCGTAGTCTCCAGTCGCTTGATCAGGGCCTCAGGCGTCTTCTCAAGCTGAGCTTGACCCTGGCTATAGAAAGCCGCTGAAAATGGCCGATGCCCCAGATAAATCAAAGGCAGACCCTTGGGGTCCCTGGACCGATAATCCTCGATCAAAGTCTTGGCGGCAAGATCATTACTGCGCCCCGTAAAAGGCATGCTGACGTTGAAGCCGACCGCCAATAACATCGTCAGGGTCAGACCTAAAGCGAGATTGGTCCGTACGAGGTTTTGATTGACCCGCGTTGTGAGCCAGCCCCCCACCAGTAAAGCCAGCGCCGGCAAACCTGGCATGACATAGGGCCAGATGATGTTTCCGGCCATCGTAAAAAAGACAGCAGGCATAAACGCCCACAACAGGAGGTAATTGCGCCAAGAAGCCGGGGTTGCGGAGCCGGGAGTCGCGCGAGCAGAACCCGTGGCAGCACTGGAAACATTTGTCTGAGCGCTTGCCGAACTCGAAGCTTTCGCATGACGTGTCTGCCATGCGAGGATCGGGAACAGAATCGTCCAGGGCAACACATCAGCCATCATGAACAGCCAGATGGTGCCGTAGGGATAGTCATGCGCCGTTCCGTAAAGATCGCCTTTCCAGCCTGGCGTCACGAATCGATGGAAATGCTCGCCGACGATGAAATAATTGATGAAGCCTGGCGAGCGCAACTCGGCCACGACATACCAGGGCAATGCGATCGCGAGCGTCACCAACACACCCCGTATCCAGGGCAAGTCACGCCAGATCGTAAGCAAACGACCTGACACCAGCGCCCAAATCCCGCATGGCAGACCCGTCAACACCACGCCCACGGGTCCCTTGGCGAGTAAGGCGATCCCCAGGCCGATGAATAGCAGCCAGCGCTCCGAGCCTCTGCGTGCGACCTCTCCGTGCAATCCATTCCAGAAACCACGCATGGCGAGCGTCGTCCCGATCACCAGGGCCATGTCCATCATCACCATGCCAGATGCGACGAAGAACATCACCGAACCCATTAACAACGCGATCGCATAAGTCGCGCCGGTTGGACCGCTGCGTGGCCGCATTCCCCACATGGTCCACAGCACCACCATGCCGGCCAGCCAGTGCGGAAAACGAGCGGCGAACTCATTGATGCCGAAGATCTTAAAACTCAGCGCGGACATCCAGAAAGCCAGGGGGGGCTTGCCCCAGAACGGTACATCGTAGGTGAACCAGGGGGTCACCCAGTCGTTGAGCTCGACCATGATCCGTGAAATCTCGCCGTAGCGGGCCTCGGTGGTGTCCATCAGGGGCGAAAAGCCGAGCAAGAGCAATCGCACGACTGCGGCGGCAACAATAAACCACAGTAAATTTCGGTAGGTCATAGCCAATAGGAAAAACGACGAGTTTGACGAAGCCACATTCGCACATGGCATTCAGAGGGATTCTGGCATTTTAAGCGGATACTATGTCGCATGCGTCCTCACAGTATTTTCGAGCTTTTACTGCTGTCCTTTTTCTGGGGCAGTTCCTTTTTATTGATTCAAATCGGTGTAGCCGAATTTGGGCCGCCGGCCCTCATCTTTTTAAGAACCATGCTCGCCGGGCTGGTGCTTGTATTGATCCTGATCTTTAGAAATGAAGTCAGGCTGCTTGTGCATCACTGGAAAAACTTCTTGCCGCTGGGTCTGCTGGACTCGACGCTGCCTTATCTGTTGTCGGCCTATGCCGCGTTGCACATTCCTTCTGGGACCATCTCGGTCATCAATGCCGTGACGCCGCTCTGGGGCGCACTGGTGGCCTGGTTGTGGCTGGGCATTCACCTAACGCTCACAAGCGCCATGGGCTTGCTAATCGGACTGCTTGGCATCACTTTCCTCGTCTGGGATCGTTTCGAACTGGCGCTGAGCGACTCCACCTTTGCACTGGTTGCAGCCGTGTGCGGTCCGGTTTGCTATGCGCTGTCAGCCTGCTATGCCAAAAAGTATTTGTCCGGCTTCAGCCCATTTGTGAATGCGACCGGCTCCTCGCTGACGAGCGGCGTGCTGCTTTTGCCTCTCGCTTGGTACTGGTGGCCGACCGAACCTGTCAGCGCGACCGCCTGGAGCGCCGCTTTGGTTTTAGCCGTGCTCTGCTCGGCCGTGGCCTATGTGCTGTATTACCGCCTGATCCAGCACATCGGACCCGCGCGCGCGATGACGGTGTCCTATCTGGTGCCCGTTGTCGGTCTGTTCTGGGGCTGGATGTTGATGGACGAACATTTCACTCTGCGTACACTGCTGGGTGTATTGCTTATATTTTCCGGTCTGGCGCTCGCAAATGGACTTGGCAACAACCTGAGCTTTAAACGTGTCAAATCCGCGCGCGGTTAACCAGCCATACCAGCGATAACATCACAGGGACCTCAACGAGCACCCCGACTACAGTGGCCAGTGCTGCCCCCGAGTTCAGACCGAATAATGAAATCGCCACGGCAACCGCTAATTCAAAAAAATTGGAAGTTCCGATCAAGCAAGCAGGGCCTGCGATGTCTTTAGGAAGCTTGAGCCACCGCGCGCCCAACCAGCCCACCGCGAAAATCCCGTAAGACTGGAGGATGAGCGGGATCGCAATCATGCCGATCACCAAAGGTTGCGCCACAATCGTTCGCGCCTGGAAGCCAAAGAGCAACACCACGGTCGCGATCAGTCCGACAATCGACCACGGCTTGAGCGCGGAAACAAAAGTCGCGACTGCGGTAGGCGAACGCCGCAACAATACCTCGCGCGTCAATACGCCCGCGATCAGCGGCAACACGACATACAACAGGGTGGACAGCAGCAATGTTTCCCAAGGGACTGTCAGGGACGTGACGCCCAGCAAAAACGCCGCGATAGGCGCAAAGGCAAACACCATAATGAGATCATTGACCGAGACCTGAACCAGGGTGTAGTTGGCATCCCCTTTGACTAGCTGGCTCCAGACGAACACCATCGCCGTGCAAGGTGCCACGCCCAGCAAGATCATGCCGGCGATGTACTCGCTGGCGGTTTGAGGATCCACCCATGGCGCAAAAATGTAATCAAAAAACAGCACCCCAAGAGCGACCATCGTGAAAGGCTTGATCAGCCAGTTGACGACCAGCGTCAGGAAAAGTCCGCGGGGTCGTTGACCGACTTGCTTGATCGAAGACCAGTCAATCTGAATCATCATGGGGTAAATCATGACCCAGATCATGACGGCCACGACCAGATTGACATGCGCGAATTCCAGGTCTGCGATCAGCGCGAATGCGTCAGGCGCCAATAAACCCAGACCGACGCCAGCCAAAATGCCCAATCCCACCCAAACTGTTAGAAACCGCTCAAATAAGCCCACAACCTTGCTCCCGGATCACTGACTGACTTTTAGGAAGCTTACTTTAAAAAATCCCTTGCCCGCTGGTACCGCACCCATAGCGTTGGTGCGATTACAATGCAGGGATTGGATATTTTTAAAGCATTGAAATCAATGACCTATAGCGTCAAAGAAATTTTTTACACGCTGCAAGGCGAAGGACTGCGCGCCGGACGGCCCGCGGTTTTTTGTCGTTTCACCGGCTGTAATTTATGGACGGGACGCGAAGAAGACCGCGCAACCGCAGTCTGCAAATTTTGCGACACGGACTTTGTCGGGACGGACGGTACCCTTGGCGGCAAGTTTCACGATGCAGACGCGCTCGCCGAACAGATCGCCGCGCTATGGCCTATTGGTCATGCTCACCGCTATGTGGTGCTGACCGGTGGTGAGCCTCTCCTCCAAGTCGATCAGGCATTGATCGCGGCCCTCCATGCCAAAGATTTTGAAATCGCTGTCGAAACCAACGGTACGCTGGAGGCCCCGGCAGGCATCGACTGGATTTGCGTCAGTCCCAAAGCGGGCGCACCCTGGGTCCAGCGCGAAGGCCATGAGCTCAAGCTCGTCTACCCGCAACCCGCACTCATGCCCGACGATTTAGGTCCGAGCCGCTTTGAGCACTATTTGCTGCAAGCCATGGACGGACCGGACCGCCTGGCCAACACTCGCGCCGCGATTGCGTACTGCCAGAGTCATCCTTCCTGGCGCTTATCGGTGCAAACACACAAAGTTTTAGAGATTCGTTAATGCGTGCGACCCAAGCTCAAGATATCGACCCGAACGGGGACACGCCTCGTTATGAACTTTCACAGCGGTTTTACTTTGAGGCTGCGCATACACTGCGCCGCACCATCGAAACCGAGGGCAGTCTGCGGATCCACGGTCACACCTACGAGGCCGAGGTGACCGTCTCCGGTTACGCCGACCCAAAAACAGGCATGCTGGTGGATCTGGGCTACCTGCGTCGAGAAGTCGCCCGCGTTCGGGAGATGCTAGATCACCGCTTTCTCGACGAGATTGAACACCTCGGTCCCGCAACGCTTGAAAATCTCTGTGGCTTCATCAGAAAACAGTTGAAACCCACCCTACCCCAGCTTTCCTCTGTCATGGTCGAGCGCAAAGCGAGTGGAGACCGTTGCGTGTTGCGCGAAAAAATATAACCGCGTCAATTCCAACCATAGCGCGCAGGCTCCAATCACAACAAGAATCACCCCGAGATCCATGATATCCAGAGGCGTGATCTTCAAGACCTCGCGTAACCATGGGATTGCGTAAACTGCGACAAGCACCATCAAAACGCCCAGACTCAAGCGACGCAGCCAGCGATTGGGCACGAGCAATCCTGCAAAAAGTGATCGAGCGTGATCCCGATTGGCCAGAATGATCAGCAAAACGCTGAGCAACAAAGCAGACATGACGATTGTTCGAACCAGCTCTTGAGTCCAGCCTATTGCATCGAGCCAGGCATACGTACCGACCAGCAAAACTGCGACACCAAGCCCTTGGACCAGAGGTGGAAAGACTGCGGCGAACGAAAATGGAGAGTCGCTCGCCGCCCTTGGAGGACGATCCATCACATCACGCTCTTCGGGTTCGGACTCGAAGACCAGCGTACAAGCAGGATCAATCACAAGTTCAAGCAAAACAATATGCGCCGGCATCAACAGCATCGGCCAATGTAAGACCGGGGGGACCAGGGCAAGCGCGATGATGGGTACATGCACTGAAAAAATAAAACCAGTCGCTTTACGAATGTTGTCGTCAATCCTTCTGCCTTGTGCAATCGCCGCGACAATACTCGCAAAACTATCATCCAACAAAACAAGCGCTGCCGATTCCCGCGCCACATCCGTGCCCCGCTCCCCCATGGCCACGCCGACATCGGCTGCGCGCAAAGCAGGTGCATCATTCACACCATCTCCCGTCATGCCGACAACTTCGCCCGAAGCTTGTAATAACTTCACAAGCCTGAGTTTTTGAGTCGGCTTGAGACGCGCGCACAGATTGACTTCTTTTAAGCGTAGTTTGAGCTCTTCGTCGCTTAACTGATCAAGCTCCGGTCCCGTCAAGGTCACTGGCATTTCAGACAAACCGATCTTGCGCGCGATCGCGACCGCTGTCGCCAAGTGATCACCCGTCATCATCATGACCCTGACACCTGCACGCTGACACTGCGCCAAGGCCTCGGGCACCTCAGGGCGAGGAGGATCCTCAAAACCTACCAGTCCGATGAACTCATAAACGAAATCGCGCTGACTTTCCGGCCATGCAACATGGGAAGCACTAGTCTGCCCGTCAGGCTGCGTCCAGCGCGCCTGCGCCACACCCAATACACGCAACCCCTGCGCAGCCATCTCTGCAACACGCGTATGCACAGCCTCGCGCGCCGATGATGACACTTGACAGAGATCAATAATCGCCTCGGGTGCGCCTTTTGCCGCCAAGAAATACTCACGAGCCTGAGTGGTTTGATAAACCCGCGTCATCGCAAGCAAATCCGCAGACAGCGCGTATTCATGAATAGCGTCTTGACCCGTTTTATTCAGGTGATCCAGTATTGAAGACTCTTGATCTTGTTTCTGAGCGCAATAGACTTGAAGTGCCCGCTCCATGGGATCCACAGTGTCACGCGGACTGGCAAGCAGCGCACCTGTCGAGACCTTGCCGGCATCACCATCGATCGCTGCGACGGTCATGCGATTCATCGTCAGTGTTCCCGTTTTATCCACAGCCAGAACAGTGATACCCCCCAGCGCCTCGACAGCCGTGACACGTCGAGTCAGCACCTTTTTCTGAGCCAGCCGCCAAGCGCCCAAAGCCAGGAACACGGTTAAAACGACCGGAATCTCCTCAGGCAAAATCGCCATGGCAAAGGCGATGCCCGACAGAATACTCGGCAACAGTGGTGCCTGATTCCACCAGATATTCAGCGCAATTTGCATCAGTGCTAAAAGCAAAGCCAGGCCACCGAGCCAGCGAATCAGTCTGCGCGCCCTACGCTGTAAAACAGACGGAACCTCGGTGGTTGCCGCCAAATCTGTGCTGATTTTTCCTACCGCAGTCTCCTGCGCGGTCGCGATTACTTTTGCCAGGCCCGCACCCTTCGTGACGACAGTACTGGCATAAAGCTGAGCATCAGGCGCGCTGTCGCTACTTTGCGGAAGTTTGCTGACAGCGACTGACTCGCCTGTCAGCAAAGATTCATCCACCTCAAGACTGCCTGCAAGCAACAAGGCATCCGCCGCGATGCGATCACCCTCCCGCAGCACAAGCAAATCGTCGCGTACCACCTCCAGCCCCGCGATACGCTTTTCCACGCCATCCCGAATCACCAGCGCCCTCGGCGCGGACAGTTCCCTCAACGCTTCGAGCTGTCGCTGGGTTCGACCATGTTGAAAAAGCGTCATGCCAATAATGACAAAGACGACTGCCAAGAGGAAAATCGCCTCCCCCCGGTCACCGAGCGCAAGATAAAGCCCCCCCGCCGCGAGCAACATCAGGAACATTGGCTCAGTGATCACCTCAAACACAAGTTTGAAGGCGCTGACTGGGATGCTCCCCGGCAACAGGTTTTGTCCTTCCCGCTGCAAACGATCGGAGGCCTGTGTCGAACTGAGCCCCGCATAGCGAAGCAAACCGGACGACTTTTTAGGTCGGGTCAGCGCGTGCTTATGATTCCTTTTCATCTTGGCATGTCCGGAATCCTGTTTATCGAAGCGGTAACCTCGGCATCGTCATGGACTCGGGTTTCAAAATGTCATCGAGTTTTTCAGCGGTCAGCAGCCCGCGCTCCAGCACAATGTCATACACACGCTTGCCCGTGACGAGCGCTTCTTGCGCCACCTCCGTCGCATGTTGATAACCGATGTAGGGATTCAAAGCGGTCACCAGAACAATGGATCGGTCAAACAACTCCTTGATCCTTGACTCGTTGGCCGTGATGCCCCGCACACACTTATGTTCGAGCGTATTGAAGGCATTGGTTAAATGCGTCACGCTGCGAAACATCGAATACGCGATGACCGGTTCAAAGGCGTTGAGTTGCAGTTGCCCGGCCTCGGCAGCGAAACTGATCGTGACATCATTGCCGATGACTTCATACGCGACTTGGTTGACGACTTCAGGAATCACTGGATTGACCTTGCCGGGCATAATGCTCGAACCTGCCTGGACGGCCGGCAGATTGATTTCTCCAATCCCTGCGCGCGGCCCGCTCGAGAGCAAACGCAAGTCGTGACATATCTTTGAAATTTTGACGGCAATGCGCTTGAGCACTCCCGAGAGTTGCACAAAGGCGCCACAATCTTGTGTCGCCTCGATCAAGTTCGGTGCTGTTTCCAGAGGGAGTCCAGCGATGCTAACCAGATGCTGTCGAACTTTACGCGCGTAATCCGGATGTGTATTGATTCCGGTCCCGATCGCGGTCGCCCCCAAGTTGATCTCGCAAATCAGGGGCAAGGCTTCGCGCAATCTCAACACATCCTCGCCGAGCATCACTGCGTAGGTCCGAAACTCCTGTCCTAAGGTCATCGGCACAGCATCCTGCAATTGCGTACGACCCACCTTGATGATGTCTTTAAATTCTTCGGCCTTGAGTTCGAAGGCTTCTTGCAAACTGATCATTCTGGTCAACAAACGCTGACAACCGCGGTATGTCGCCAGTTTGAGGGATGTCGGATAGACATCATTGGTCGACTGACTCATATTGACGTCTTCATTGGGATGCAAGAATTGATACTGCCCCCGCTTGTGCCCCAACAGCTCCAGAGCCCGGTTCGCAATCACCTCGTTGGCGTTCATATTGGTTGAGGTGCCCGCGCCACCCTGAATCAGATCGACGACGAATTGTTCATGCAGATTGCCC
>JACCDI011585181.1_pt1 | contig 27253 bp, 28 predicted proteins | sample 7442791 | NCBI WGS metagenome assembly JACCDI01 (sample SAMN15323434, study PRJNA562643) | freshwater metagenome | isolation source: river surface water | place: USA:Blue River Watershed | collected 2017-08-15
CGCCGCCGAAGATCGCAACGTTGATGATGCCCGATCCATCGGCGGCACGCGGGCCCAGCTTTTCGCAGGCCAGGGTGAAGATCGTCGGGAACATGATCGCGTTGGTCAGGCCGATCGCCAGCAGGCTGTAGCCCGATAGCGTTCCGCTGGTGTGGGTGGAGATCGCGATAAGCGCGACCGCGCCGATCGCCACCGCCGCCAGCACCTTGCCCGGGCTGACCACGCGCAGCACGGCCGAGCCGATGAAGCGCCCGACCATCGCCCCGCCCCAGTAATAGGCGATCAGCTTGCCCGCGGCCTGTTCGGCCAGGCCCATCACATGGTCCTGCATCAGGTAGCTGACGATCAGCGAGCCGATCGACACTTCCGCGCCGACATAAAGGAAGATGCACAGCGCCCCGAAGCCAAAGCGCGGACGCTTGAGCAGGTCGAGGCCCGCCAGGCCCGAGCTGGCCTCGTGGCTTTCGCCCTTGAGCGCATTGCGGAACAGCCAGACTGCACCCGCCACCACTGCCAGCGCCGCAGCAATGCCCAGGTAACCATGGACGATCGCCTGGCTCTCTGCCGTGCGATAGGCATCCAGTTCAACGCCGGACAGCTGGCTGGCCGTGACCGTCGCCAGGCTGCCAAGGATCAGCAGCGATCCGAAATAGGGAAACACCGTGGTTCCGACCGAGTTGAACCCTTGCGCAAAGGTCAGGCGGCTGTGGACCGTCTCGGGCTTGCCGAGCAGCGAGATCAGCGGATTGGCGACCACCTGGACGATCACCACCCCGCTTGCCAGCACGAACAGCGCCAGCAGGAACAGGCCATAGGTCGCCGTCTGGCTGGCCGGGATGAACAGCAGGCAGCCGGCCATCATCGTCACCAGCCCGGCGACAGCACCGCGCATGTAACCAATCTTCTTGACCAGCCGCGCGCCGGGAATGCCGATCACCAGATAGGCCGTGAAGAAGCAGAACTGCACCAGCATCGCCTGGGTGTAGTTCAGCGTGAACAGCTCCTTCAGCTTGGGTATGATCACATCGTTCAGCGAGGTGATCCCGCCAAAGATGAAGAACAGCCCCATCACGAACAGCTGCAATTGCGGCGCGTCGATGTAGTCAGACTTGTTCTGCGCCGCTGCGCTGTCAGTGGCTATGGCCATGATGATCCTCCCCAAAACTCGTGCGCAGATGCTAGCAGCCCGGTGGTTCAAGGCGAGGGGCGTATTCGTATTCATCCCCGACGGTTCGCCCCGCTACGGCCAAAATCGCGGCGATGTGTGCAAAAATTAGATCGATTGCAATCTAACTGGCAGCGATACGGCTGCAGCGCCGGGAACAATTCCCGTATGCTGCGCTCCATGATCTACTTCCTGCTGGCATCGGGCGTATCCTTGGCCGTTCTTGGCTTGCTGCTGTGGCGCGCGCCGCGCGGCTGGCAGGATCAGGACGGGTTCCATCTTGGCGAGGAAACCTATCAGGAAATCGATTGCCCTGCAGCCACCGAGCAGAACGCAACCGTGCGCCAAAAAGGCGTGTCCCGGCGCAAGGCCGCCTGAAGCCCCGGCCACCCGCCTAGCATTATTGCGAACGATTGCGGTGAGGAGCGCGCCCTAGCGGCGACGGATCGAATGCATTTCCCAGCTCGATGCCAGATAGCGCGTCATCTGCTCAAGCGCTTCAGGCTCCAGCTCCAAAAGCGTGCGACGCTTGTCACCCGGATCGACCGTGCGCTTGACCAGGTTGGCCTCGACCAGCTGATTGACGTGCCGCAGCGCGGTTGAAAACGGCGCCTGCGTCGATGCACAGGCGCTTGATGTGGGCACGGCCCGCCCCTGCAACCCGGCCGCGGCCAGATCGATCAGAATATCCCAGGCCGGTCCGTTCAGGATCTGGGCATCGAAGAACTTCGACCGGATCTGCCGGTCTTTCATCATCTGCGAAGCAAAATTCTGGAGATCTTCGATCGTCGGCTTGGAGCCGGCCACCGGATCGCGTCCCTGGCTGAAGTCCCCGACCAGGCCGCCCGTGGTCTGGGCCAGGGCCTGCAACTGGAACACCGCGGCGAGCCGCGTCCAGCGCGCGCTGGCGCGCCGCAGCGATGCCGAGAGGCTCTGCAGCGAAACCGGCTTCTCAAGAAAGTCGATCGCATTCGAACGCATCGCGCTGATCGCGATATCCAGCGAGGTCTGCCCGGTCACAACAATCGCCAGCAGTGGCCGCGTTGCCATGAAGCGGTTGGACAATTCATCAAGCAGGGTCAGCCCGTCCATTTCGGGCATCAGCAGATCGGTCAGGACGATACCGATTCGGTAGTCGTTGCAGATCAGCCGCAGGGCGGTTGCTGCATCCGGTGCCTGCTGGCAGGGATAGCCCAGACTTTCCAGCAATTCGGCATATTCTTCAAGGCATACCGGATCGTCATCGACGATCAGGACGTGGCATTGCGCCGCGGTCCCATCGCCCGCGGTGTGCTGCAGATGACCTTCTCCACGCACGCGCGTTGCCTTTCAAACCAGCGGGAACCGTATTTTCCCTTGAATGCGGCTTCATAAAGCAGCCCAATTTGGGCGAAATGGTCAACCGCAGCCAAATTGGCAGCGATTACCGCACGAACCATACGAATAAATACCGGAATTAGTCTGATTATGGCTATACTTAACGAGTCGCTCGTGCTGTTCTTTAACCGGTTGACCGGTCAATTGCGAGCATTCGCGCACGCAACACGGGGGAGGAGTATGGAATCGGGTCTGGATCGCATGCCGCAGCATCACAATCTGCGCCAACCGCTGAATGTCATCAGCCTGACGATTGCCAATTTCCGACTTCGGATCGAGCCCAAGCTCGACGAATGCGACGCAGTTTACGTCAACCGCAAGCTTGAGCGGATCGAAGGCGAGCTACAGCGCCTGGCAAAGATGCTGGACGAGCTGGCCCCTGAACGCCCCCCGGCAGACCCGGTCAACATTGACCGGCCCGCCGCAGCGCAGGTTTTCTGAAAGCGTCAGCCGAAGCCTTTGGCTTCCAGCGCGATGCGCACGGCGTCGGCCGAATTGCTAGCACCCATCTTGTGGATGATGTGCGAGCGGTGCAGTTCGATCGTCCGCGTGCTGATGCTGAAGCGTTCAGCGATCAGGCGGTTCGAAAGACCTGACACCAGGCATTCCAGAACCTGCTTTTCACGCTTGGTCAGCAGATTGACCAACTTCTTGGCCTCGGCCGTGCGCTGGTTGCGCTCCCACCGGGCTTCCGCGCTGCGAATGCAGGAATCGATTGCGGAGTTAAGCCCGACTGGATCGATCGGCCACGCATAATAGTCGAACACGCCGGACTTTACGGCATCGACCACGAAGTGCGGGTTAACATTGTGCGCATAGGCGATCGTCGCCACGCGCAGACCTTCTTCTTCGCAGTACCGCAGCACGTCGCGCAGCTGGGTATGCTCGTCGTGGACCAGCAGCACCTGGCGATCCGGGCGCGTTGCCGCAAACTCGCGAAAACTCTCGTAAGGTTCCACGTGCCGCCCCACTGCCAACAATGCGTGGGTCAAGCGGGCGCGACGAGTGTAATCCTGGTCGATGATCGATACGTTGAAGTCTGCCATGCGGGGGAATTAAGGCCGCAACCCCTCGGATAACACAAAAGTTGATGCCAAAACGCGAGTAACTTGCGGCGGCACGACGGCTTCTTAAGGTAAAAAGCTGCGGATGTGGTGATGATATAGGTTTTTTCTCTTATTTTTCTGCAATCGAATGTCTTCATAAGTACAATCTGCTATAGAACGAATCCTGTAGCCGTGGTGAAAAAATGGGGTGGCGCCCACTGACATTTGACCCGACTTTGGGCGCCACACCCTCATAAATAGTTGGAACATCGCCTTCTATTAGGCGCCCTTCGCCCTTGCGCCTGTCACAGAGCAGGCGATGCCGTGGGACAATGCCCGCCGGTCGTTGAAGACGCCCTGCCGGGAGCGGACCGCGCTTCGCCCCATCCCCCCGCAGGTCGGCGAAATCGTTAACAGGTGGATCGCGGGTGCCGCGCGGTCAGATTGACTGCGAATGTTGCGCGCTGGGCCGTCCGATTTCGCCAAGCGCCTCGGCCGCCAGGGGGCCTTGGGCGGCCGCCAGGTCGGTAATCGAGACAATCCCCACCAGCCGGCGGTTGTCATCGACCACGGGCAGGCGCCGCACCTGGATCTGCGACATCATTTCCAGCACCTCGGCCGCATCCTGCTGTGAAAAGCAGCACCGCACATCGCGCGACATCACGTCCTCAACCGGCGTATCGGGACCGTCGCCTTGGCCGATCGCACGGATGGCGATATCCCGATCGGTCACTATGCCGACCAGCTCCTGGTCAACCGTCACCGGCAAGACCCCGACATCCTGTTCAGCCATCAGCACGGCGGCATCCTGGATCGTGTGATCCGGGGTCACCACCTGCAGTTCGCAGCTCATGCATTCGCTGACCTTCATGGCCGACGCTCCTCTTGCCGCACGCACAGCGCATTGCACGGCGCGGCATAGAAGCGCAGGCTGCTGCCGCTGGTTCCGCCAGCGCAGCGGCAGGGGAAGGAGACAAGCGATGGACAGGCCGATCGAAGCCGAAAATCCGGCAATGCGAACCGAACACGATGCGCTGGGCGCAGTTGCAGTCCCCGCTGCGGTGCACTGGGGGGCGCAGACCCAGCGAAGCCTGCTGCACTTTGCCTTCGCGCCGCATGAGCGGATGCCGCAAGAGATCATACGCGCCCTGGCGATGATCAAGCAGGCTGCGGCACAGGTTAATCGTTCCGAGCTGCCCGGCCCGATTGCCGAGGCCATCAGTCAAGCCGCGGACGAGATTATCGCCGGCGATCATGCTGACCAGTTCCCGCTGGCGATCTGGCAAACCGGCAGCGGCACCCAGAGCAACATGAACGTCAATGAAGTGATCGCCAGTCGCGCCAACGAACTGTTGACCGGGCAGCGCGGCGGCAAGGTGCCGGTTCACCCCAACGATCACGTCAACCTGCACCAGTCATCGAATGACAGTTTTCCAACCGCGCTGCACATCGCTGCGGCGCTTGCCGCCACAGGGCGATTGTTGCCCGCGCTGGACCACCTGATCGGCCAGATCGATGCCCTGTCCGGCGCGTGGCGCAGCATCATCAAGATCGGGCGAACCCACCTGCAGGACGCGACCCCGCTGAGCCTGGGACAGGAGTTTTCAGCCTTCGCCGCGCAATTGCGGCAATGCCGGGAGGAACTGAGCCTCGCGCTGGAGCCGGGCTTGATGGAAATTGCGCAGGGCGGAACTGCTGTCGGCACCGGCATCAACGCGCCGGTCGGCTTTGCAGCGGCCATGGCGCAGGCCCTGGCAAGCCGCACCGGCCTGACCCTGCGGCCGGCGCCCAATACCTTTGCCGCGCTGGCGGGACAGGAGCCGCTTACGCGATTTTCGGGAGCCATGGTGACCCTTTCAGTGGCGCTGACCAAGCTGGCAAACGATATTCGCCTGCTGGCCAGCGGTCCGCGCAGCGGACTGGGCGAACTGCGCCTGCCGGCCAACGAGCCGGGTAGCTCGATCATGCCAGGCAAGATCAATCCAACCCAGTGCGAAATGCTGACTATGGTCTGCGCCCAGGTGATCGGCAATCACCAGGCGGTCGTGACCGGAGCAATGCAGGGCCAACTGCAACTCAATGTCTTCAAGCCGATGATCGGGGCGGCCGTGCTGCGTTCGATTGACCTGCTGGCAACCGGAATGGATGCCTTCACCCGGTTTGCGCTGAACGGGCTGGAACCCCGGCCGCAGCGCATCGCCGAATTGCTGGAGCGATCGCTCATGCTGGTGACTGCGCTCGTGCCGGAGCTGGGCTATGATCGCGCCGCAGCCATTGCCCGCCACGCCGATGACAACAACCTGACGCTGCGCGAGGCGGCCTTGGCGCTGGGCGTTGAGGCGCCCGTTTTTGATCGGCTCGTCCGGCCTGAAACCATGATCTGACCGCGCGCTTATGCGTTGCCGACCGGCGGCGGCACATCGGGTGCGGTCGGACCATCATAGTCGGCCACGTCGATATCCTCGTCGTCGTCGCCTGCATCGCGCGAGAACAGGTCCGGATTCTCATTGATATATTTCCAGACGGCAAGCCCGGCAGCACCGACAGCGGCGGCCACGGTGACGGTGGAAACCAGGTTTCTGAGCCAGTGCGTTTCGGTGTGCCCCCAGTCACGGGGGTCAAGCCGGTCAACTAGGCGATCGGAAGAACGGAACATGGGCGACCTCTCCTGCTATCATGGGTGTCGCCCCTAAAGCTGGTCCTGCCCGGGCCGGTTCCCGGCGAGACCGGGCAGAACCGGCCAGGCCGAGGCATCGACAAGGGGAAGCGCACGCAGCTGTGGTTCGGTCATGGTGCAATGCAGCCTGCCGGCGCGCAGGCGAAGTCTGTCCGCGGGCACGGCGCGCAGCTCCTCACCCAGGCCACCAATACCATCGAAGCCGATCAGGGCGTAGGCCAGGTCCTGCGTCTCGCTGTGGAGCATAATGTCGATCACCACCCCGAAGGCGGCACCATTTGCCAGCCGCACAGGTTTCTCCAGGATCGCCCCGGCGGACACCAGGCTTGGCACCGGGGCCACCGCACTCTCAGCCATGGCGCGGGCGGATCCCTGTTCGATCCGGCGGCGGCGGCCAAGCCAGCGCCACACCCCGAAGGCGTTGATCGCGGCCATCGCCAGGTTGGCAATCAGCAGGCTGGCGGTATGGCTTTGCCAGGCGTTCAGCGCCCAGCAGGCCGAACCCAAAGCCAGGACCGCAAAGCCCCAGCCGGTCACCCGACTGCCCAGATTGAGTGCGACGGTCAGACCGCCCACGATTGTCGCTATGCTGGCTAGCCAGCCTGAGATGCCATCCACGCCCGGCCACAAGCTCCCTGACAAAGGCCCGGTTCCCGCCCCCCGCCGGCCAAACCGGTGTCCGCAAGGAACCACACCACGGCGCCGGGGGTTTGCCCGTTCCGGTAAGGAGATAATCGTTATGAACATCATCCTCGTCATCGTCATTGGCGGGATCATTGGCTGGATTGCCAGCATGATCATGCGCACTGACGCCCAGCAAGGCGTCTTCATGAATATCGTCGTCGGAGTTGTCGGCTCACTTCTCGCAGGTTTCATCCTGACGCCGTTCCTGGGCGGCGTGCCGATCACTTCGGGCGAGCTCAGCGTCAGTTCGTTGCTGATCTCGCTGCTTGGCGCGGTCGTGCTTCTGGCGATCGTCAACATGGTTCGCCGCGGCACCCCGCGCTAGCCGACTGAAAGGATAGCCCATGCGAAAGCTGACCCTGCTGTTGCTGGCTGCTTCCGGCCTGAGCCTGGCCGCCTGCAACGACACCAAGACTGAAAAGCGCGCTGATGCGCTTGAGGATCAGGCCGATCAAGTTAGAGCCAGCGCCGATGCTACGGCCGATGCGATGGAAGACCGGGCCGACAAGATGGATAACCGCCTTGATGGCGTGGATTCGACCGCGGAACAGCGCACCGAAGACAAGGCCCAGATCGTGCGCGAAAAGGCCGAGCGCAAGGCGGATACGCTGGAAAACAAGGCGGACGCCGTGCGTGATCGCGGCGCAACGCCAACACCAACGTCAACCAGAACACCCTGAACCAGGCCAGTTGCGGCCCCCGTCGGTTTTCTTGCGCCCGGCGGGGGTTGCTCCCTTCAGTCCCCGGGAAACTCAAGCCAGACAAGGCTTTGCGCGCCCATCGCCTGGACGCCGAAATGGCCTGAGACCTGTTCGGCCAGCGCGCCCAGCAATTCGCAGTCCCCACTGGGTGGTGCGGCACCGTCACTGCCGCTGATCTCAAGCCGGCAGCCGCGATCCTCAGACAACAGCCGTACGGCGATCTGTCGCCCGTCACGCGATGCGATATCGGAAATCACCTCAAGCGCGAACAGCATCAGCGGCACCGCATGATCGAAGCGGAGCTTGCAGGTGGCATCCGCCTCAACCTGGAAATCAAGCTCGGGGCCATCGCGGTTGGCGGTTCGGATCTGCGCGCAAAGATCGGCGAGCAATTCCGATGCTGCGACCTTGCCCGGGCTGTCCTGGTTCTGATCATAGGCAAACCGCTGGACCAGGCCGATCGCCGAGACCCTGGCCCGCGCCTGGTTCAGCAAATCGCGAACCCAGCCGTGCGGCACCCGCTCTGCCTGCATGGTCAGCAGGCTGACGATGATCTGGATATTGTTGCGGACCCGATGGTTCAGCTCGCGCGTCAGCGACTTTTGCGTTTCGAGCGAGGCCTGCAAGGCCGCGCGATTGCCTTCCAGTGTCCCGGCCATGGCGTGCAAATGATCGGCAATTGCCGCGATTTCGGTTGGCGCACGGGCAAATTGGCTCCGTTCGTCTACGGGCTGCTCCTCGGCGATCTGCTGGGTCAGGCGGTGCAACCGCGGAAACCAATCGAGCAGGTAGCGCTGGGTTGCAAACCATACGCCAACCAGGCTCAGCGCCGTCGCCAGCAGCGGCAGGGCCAGGATCAACCAGATCCGCGACAGCGCCGCATTGGCAAAATTGGCCCGCGGCTCGGCATAGGCGACAAGCAGATCGCGATCGAACATCGGCGCCGTTACAAAGGTCCACTGTTTGCCATCAGCAGACCGGGCGGTCTGCGGTTGCTGCAAGGCTTCCGAAACGCTGGCCAGGTCTGTGAAACGCGACGGGCCGCTTGAGAGCAGGACCTTGCCCGTACGATTGACCAGCATCACCACCCCGCCGCGCTCGCGCTGGCGCGCACCAAGCGCCCGCGATAGCCGTTCCAGACCGATCCCGGCGCTGATCGTGCCATTGAACTGACCCGCGCTGTCCCGCAGCGGCAGATAGAGCAGCAGGATCGGCTGCTTGGAAACCTCGCCCATCGCGGGCCCGCCCAGCACGAAGGTGTCCTGGGCCTTGACCTGCTTCCACCACGGGTTGCTGGCGATGGACTGACCCGGCACGAAAGGAAGCCCTGAACAGCGAATGGCGCCGGTGCGGTCGGCACGCAGGAAATTGACAATGCCGATCGCCCCTTCGCGCGCATCGATCAGCAACTGATCGCACCCCGCAAGGTTGCGTTTGATGGGATCGAGCTGGCCCAGCATCTGCAGCGAATGGCGGGCAATGATGAAGGGATCACGCTCGCTTTCCGCAATGCCCCACGCGTTTGCGCGCAGCCGCTGCGCCACGAGATTGCGGGAATCCTGGTATGTAAGAACGCCCTGCCAGACGCCCAGAAACAGCATCGGAACCAGCGCGCCGACCAAGATTTTGGTCAGGTTGGACCGGATCGTCCCCGCCGACCGCAGCGTCCTCATCGATCTCCCGCAAGCTTGCGACCGGGCTTTGTCACCACCTGGTCTTCGCTTTCATCGCCTTCGCCCAACAGCCGCTTAAGGGCGACCCGCCCGCGGGCAATCCGGCTTTTCACCGTGCCGATGGCGCAGCCGGTAATCTCGGCCGCTTCCTCATAGCTCATGTCGGCCGCGACCAGCATCAGCATTTCGCGCTGCTCGGTTGGCAGCTTCTCGAGCGCGCGCTGCACGTCCATCAGGTCGATCCCCACGTGCTGGGTCGATGGCGCAACCAGGATGCGTTCGGCGGCCTCGGGATCCCAGGTCACGAACCGCGAATTCTTCTTCGCCATCGAATAACAGCGGTTGCGCAGGATGATGAACATCCACGCCTTGAAGTTGGTCCCGACCTTGAAGGTGTGGCGCGATGCCCAGGCCCGCATCATGGCTTCCTGGGCCAGGTCATCGGCCAGATCGCGGTTGCCGCAGATGCCGCGGGCAAAAGCGCGCAGCTGTGGCAGGATTGCCATGACTTCGCGCTTGAACTGTTCTTTGCTCAGCGTTGCTTCCGCCCCATCGCGGTGCTCGGGCTGGAAGTCAGTCATTCAGGCGATGCCCGATCGTCAAGCTGGTCAAGCAGCCGCATGAAGTCATCGGGGATTTCCTCCGATGCCACGTTCTCATGCAACTGACGCAGCGCCGCCTCAATCGGATCAAATGCCAGATCGGGCATGGAATTCGCCTCTGCCAATGATTCGGAGCGTTTGCCTTTGCTGGCCGACTGCTTCTTCCGGATTTTCTCTTCGGGCATATGCGCGTTATCGCCTTGTTCGGCGGTGGAAAAGGAATGCCGACTCAATGTAGTGTGCCTCAACTCGTCCCGAAAACCGACCCCGGGTACTGTCCGGCACCCTTCGCGCCGTCGCAGGGCCAAACCGGATGGACGCGATAAGGTTCCCGTAGTGGAACTTTTTCTATCATCCTGCAGTTTGGGGTTTGGAGTCGAGAAGGGAGTTCCAATGCCTGGTCAACAGTCCTCGCTGCGCGAGCGAGTTGCAAACGAATTGCCTTACCTGCGCCGCTATGCGCGCGCGATTACCGGATCGCAGACCCTGGGGGATGCTGCGGTGCGCGAAATGCTGGAAGCGATCATCGCGGATCCCGGCCTGCTGGGTGACAAGGGCACCACCCGATTGGGGATGTTTCGGGTGTTCCATCGGATCTGGAACCCCATTCAGGGCGCAAATGTTGCAGACGGCCTGATCTCGCACCTGCCCGTCAGCGCGCGCGAGGCCATGCTGCTGACAATGGTCGAAGGTTTTTCGGCCGCGCAGTCCGCGGAAATCCTGCAATCCACCGAAGATCAGGTCCGCGCCATGATCGCAGCGGCGCGTCAGCAGCTGGAAAGTCAGCTGCGCGCTTCGGTCATGATTATCGAGGATGAGGCGATCATTGCCATGCACCTGCGCAAGATCGTGCAAGGACTGGGCAACACGGTTGCCGGTGTCGCCCGGACCCGCGACGAAGCGGTGACCATGGCGCGCGAAGTCCTGCCCGATCTGATCCTGGCCGACATCAGCCTGGCTGATGGATCAAGCGGGATCGATGCGGTCAAGGATATCCTGGAGGGATTCTCGGTCCCGGTGATCTTCATCACGGCCTTCCCGCAACGCTTGCTGACCGGCGAGCGCCCGGAGCCGACCTATCTGATCACCAAGCCGTTCGAGCCCGAAACGGTCACCGCCACGATCTGGCAGGCGCTGCTGGTGCACCGCGAGACACAGCCTGGGCTTCAGGCCGCCTGATCGCCGGCAAAGTCCGATCTGGCACCACTTCCAGCAGCCCCCTCGGTGTATAGGGCTGCTGGAAGTGATCTATCCGCTGGTCTCGGGCGCCGGTTGCGCGGTCGCTTCGGCCGCGGGCACGCGATCGTTCCGCATCGACAGCACCAGCACCAGCCCGAATGCCAGCAAGAGCAGGATCATGGAAATCAGCAGGACCCACCGGACTATGCCGGGGGTCGATCCGGCCCGAACCTGATCGGTCGTGCGCTCGATCGGTGGTTCCTCCATGAAGCGGTACTCCAGTTCGGGCACACAACTGCCTCGGGCGAAGTAAGGTTCCGCAACGCCGCACTCCGCAGCCGTCCAAGACAGGCTAGAGCAGGTTCAAAATGGTTGGGATGTCGAAGAAGCCAAAGCAGATCGAACTGTCGGCGATGCCGAACGGCATGAACAATTGGTCCTCACCGACCCGGATCGCGCCGCAGGTATAGATCACGTTGGGCACGTAACCCTCGCGATCCTGCTCCGCCGCGGTCAACAGCGGCCGGGCCGTCCGGCCGATGACCTTTGCCGGATCCTCCTTGTCGAGCAGCACCGCCCCGATCGCATATTTGCGCATTGCGCCGACGCCGTGGATCAGCACCAGCCAGCCTTCGTCCAGTTCGATCGGGGCCCCGCAATTCCCGATCTGCACCAATTCCCAGGGAAACTGCGGTTCAAGCAACAGGTCACCTTCGTCCCAGCGGGTGAAGGTCAACGATCGGATCAGGTGGACGTTCTTGCCATCATGCCGGCCCAGCATCGCATAGCCGCCACCGATCTTGCGCGGGAACAGCGCCAAGCCCTTGTGATGCGCGGACCGCCCCCGGATCGGCTCAAGCGCGAAATGATCGAAATCAGAGGTGCGGAACAACTCTGATCCCATCGCGTGGCTGCCAAAAGCACTATAGGTCCCCAGCCATTCGCGGCCGCCATCATCGTGGGTAAATTCCACCAGCCGCAGGTCCTCCAGACCGTTGCACTGGGCCTCGGTCACCGGGAAGATCACCGTCCCCGAAATCGGGCTGTCGCGGTGGCGCCGCAGGAAGTTGATGCCGCTGCGCGGCTCGGCTGCCGCAAGCAGGGCGGCGGTGGAGAATTGCGGCTGCGGGTGCAGCGCCAGGTCGCGGCCGGCGGTAACGATCCCTTCGCGAAAGGCGATGGAGGAAATGTGTCCTTCGCCCACGGCGCGCATCGCCATGATAAACCGCACGCTGCCCTCTTTCAGGCCGGACTGGTCAGGGTGCCGCACGACGCTGGGATTCATGACTGCGGCGGCGGTGTAGCTGTACTCGTGGCAGAAGTACCCGCCGATCAGGCGGCGCGTCTCGCGGGTGATGCCAACTGGATCCAGCTTCAATTGCCAGGCGATCTGGTTGAAGCGTTGATCGAACACATCTTCGATCTGCCAGTGCCGCGCACCGAAATCGCCAAGGACGGCGTCCAGTTCCTCGCGGACCACCGCTTGATCGAGGGCCAGGATGGCATCGACCAGCGCTTCCAGCCTGCTCTTGCGCGAGCCCTGGCCTTGCAACGACAGGTGGAACGGGCGCACCACCACGCGCGACGGCTCCGCATGAAGGCGCAGCGGGTGGACCCAGCCCAGGCTTGCGGATGGCGGCATCGGTGTCCTCGTGAACTTCTGCCCGTCGCGCAACCGCGGCGGCGCGTCCCGGGTTCCGCCACGCCCCGGAACAGCCCCAAGTGCTTGAGGTTTCGTCGCTCCCAAGCAGAGGAGTCCCCCCAATGCAGAAAATCCTGATCGCGATACCGCTGGCGCTGGCCAGCATGGTCTCCGCGCAGAACCAGCAACCGCCTGCGCCGGGTGTGCCGCCGGTCGAAGTCCCGCAGCCCGATCCCCAACCGGCTCCGCCCGCGCCGGATGGCGTTCCGCCGGTCGAAGCCCCGCCGATCGCACCGCCGCCCCCGGGACAGACACCGCCGGTGGCAGCGCCGCCGGTCGATGCGCCGCCGGGTGGCAGACCTCCGGTAAGCGCCCCGCCGATGGATAGCCCAGTCACCGGGATGCCCCCTGCACCTGCCCAGCCGCCGGCGTCGTCGATGCCAGAAGGCAATCCCCCCGCCGGCACTACCGGCGATCGCGTCGTCACCTATGTCAACAACAACCTGCCGCCGGCACCTGCCGCGCAGCAGGATTACCCGCCGTGCTCCGCAACCGTGCGTGATCAGTGCCAGCAGCGCGAAGGCCGGCAGGTCAGCCCGCGCAGGCGCGCACCGCACAGCCGGCACTGAGGAACCCGGGCCCGCTCCAAAATAATGTGCCCTCCACCGTGGGAGGAAACGGCGGAGGGCACAGGCAATTGCCGGCCCATGGCGGGAAGGGGGTCGATCGGACCGGCATTGGGGAAACGCCGTTCACCCCGGCAGGGTTCCGGCCTATCGCAAAAAAATTGCAGACCCGGTTTCAGGCACTGCGCCGCTATCAGAATTCAGCGGCCAGCGCCCGCAGCCGTTCGCGATCCTTGAGCTCGATCCTGGCGCGGAACGAACGAATGGCCCGGGCACCCTCCAGTTCCTGAAGCGCCAGCGTGACAGTAGCGCGGCGCAGGTTGAACCGCCGCGCCAATGTGCTGTGAGTGACCGCGATGGCGTTTTCGCCAAATGCGGTGAAGTAGCCGTCCAGCCGGTCCGCCAGCAGGCTGCGCGCCGTGCGCCGCCGCGACAAGGCGAACTGGGCGGCCAATTCCAGCACCTCGGCGTGGATCACGGCGCGGCAGCGGGCGTGAAAGGCCGGCGCAAACTTATCGAGCAGCTCGACATGCCGCCGCTGGAGCTTGCGCGCCTGTCCGCCGCGCCGGACCTGGACGCGCCAAGGGGATAGCTTGTCGCCGCTCAACAGCCAGCCGCAGGCCAGGCTTCCCGGGCCATCGACCGCGATCTCGAATGAATTTCCGTGCTCATCCAAGGCGATCCTGGCCGTGACGGCATCATCGAGCAGCCACAGCGCCTCGCTGGCACATTGCGTATCGCACAGCACCTGCTCGGGAGTGAGCGTCTGACGCTCCCACCGGGCTTCGAGCCAGGCCCACTCCTCTCCCGGCAAGCTGGAGGGGCCAAGGTTTGAGGCTGGGAACTCTTGCGAAAGGTTGCGCCTCATATCCAACCTGGTGGCTCCTCGCACGCACAGCGGCATTCGTCTGACTGGCATTACCGCACCGAAACATTCGCGCGGCCTCCGGGTTTCGCTGGACCCATTCAAATTGCGAGAGGTCGACCATGGCGAGCGACGAACAAACCAAACAGACGCAAGGCGAACCCGCCAAGAGCGCAAGCGGCACTCCGAAAAGCGATGCCACCCAAAACAAGCAGGCCACCGGCCAGACCGGCGGCAGCAACGAGGCCACCGAAGCCAAGACTACCGACGCGATTACCCTGCTGAAGACCGATCACCGCGAGGTCGAGAAGCTGTTCGCAGAGTATGAAAAGGCTACCAACCGATCACGCAAGGCCGCCCTTATCGAACAGGTGGCGGTGATGCTGAAGATCCACGCCGAACTGGAAGAGTCGATCTTCTATCCGGCCGTGCGCAAGCAGGCCGAGGCAGATGACAAGCTGGACGAGGCCCAGGTGGAGCATGATACGCTCAAAATCCTGATCGCCGATCTGGAAGGCGGCAGCAACAGCGAGTTCCGCGATGCCAAGGTCAAGGTCCTGGCAGAATACGTTAAGCACCACGTTCAGGAAGAAGAGGCTGGCGACGGCATTCTTGAGCAAGGCCGCAAGGGCGGGCTCGACCTGAATGATCTGGGCCAACAGATGGCCCAGCTCAAGGCGGAGTTGCAGCAAGATCCGTCGCAGCTGCGCGCTGAGCCGGTTTCGATCCAGGGCTTCGGGCAAACGCGGCAGCTTGGACGTTCGGCTTCGGCAATGGCCGCCCGCGGCGGTCGCGGCTCGCAGGATCGCGATGAGCAGGGCCGCTTTGCTGGCGCGCGCGGTGGCCGGGATGACGGTGGCCGCAGCCAGCCCGGCCGGGCCTACGAAGACGATTACCGCGGTGCCTCATCGCGTTCGGGCGGCAGTTTTGGCCGGGAAGAACGCGGTCGCGGTAGTGACGAAGACCGGGGCGGCTGGTTCGGCGATCCACGCGGCCATTCCGAAGCCGCCCGCCGCGGCTGGGATGACCGGGAACGGTCAGGTTCGGCCCGGCCCAGCGGCCGCTTTGACGATGACGACCGGCGCGGTGGCAGCGGCCGTCGCGCGAGCCAGGCGCAAGGCCAGGGCTGGCACGGCGATCCGCAAGGTCACTCCGAAGCTGCGCGCCGCGGCCGGCAGCACCGCGATGACGATGATCGCGGCGATTTCGGCGCACGGATGAGCGATGACGATGACCGCCGGTATGGCCGCAACCTGCGCGGCGATGACGAGGACCGCGGCGGCCGGGGGCAGTCGCGCGGCGGTGGCCGCGGCGAGAGCCGGGGCGGCTGGTTCGGCGATCCACGCGGCCATTCCGAAGCCGGCCGCCGCGGCTGGGATGACCGCCACTAAGGCCGTCTTGCGCTGACCCAAAAAGGGCGCTGAACCGGGGTGGTTCAGCGCCCATTTTGTTGTTGCCTCGCCTCCGCGCGTTACAGGTTGTGTCGCCCGGTCGGCTGCCCATGCGGCAGGTCCATCCCGCCCACCGGCCGGCCCATGGCGAGATCGCCATGGCGATCGAATTCTTCCTCAAAGCGCATCGAAAGCATTTCCGCTTCGGTTTCGCTGGTGGTGCGGTGCAGCTTGGGAAACCACTCTGATTCCTCCTCGTAGACGTGGTGGGCAACTGCCTTGCGAATGGTCTCGAGTTTTTCCACCCACTCATCCGATTCCGGATCGAGTTGTTCCAGCGCGGCCATTTCAACCTTGGCCATCGACTGTTCTTCATAGGCCATCGTCGCATCGCCCTTTTCGCCGATCCGGGCCAGCGCGGGATAAAGCACGACCTCTTCGGCCATCGAGTGGGCGCTGAGCATCTGGGCCAGCGTCTTCATCGCCATCAGCCGGTCATCGCCCGGTTCGGCCAGCTTGGCTTCGACGAACAGCGTTTCGATCTGCTGATGCTGGTCAAGCACCTGAGCCAGCCAATCATCATCGCTGGTCATGGCCAAGGCTTCGCTGCGCGCACGCACTCGATCCTCTTCGCTGGCATCCGGGGTGATTGCGGCGGCAAGTCGGTCAAAAAAGTTCATGGCGCGCTCCTGTGGTTTTGGTGACAGGCAGAACCGATGCCTGCCCGGGCTGTTCCGAACTGGATCGCACAGGCAGAACGCGCTGGCGGGAACTGCCGGGTAGGCGCCCCGGTTGTGTCCGACAGCCGCTTCGCTAAGGACCCCGCCTTGCCCGCACGCCCCTATTGGAAGGGACATATCCGCCTTGCGCTGGTCTCGATCCCGGTCGAGGTCTATTCGGCCACGCGCAGCAACACGGCCACCACCTTTCGCCAGATCCATGAGCCAAGCGGCAAGCCGGTCCATTACCTGAAGGCGGTAACCGGGATCGGCCCGATCGATCCCGAAGACATCATCCGCGGCTTCGAATACGAGAAGGACCGCTTCGTCCTGCTGGCGGACGAGGAACTGGACGCGGTCCGGCTGGAATCCCGCAAGACGCTGGAACTCGCGCTGTTCGTCGACCGCGATGCGATTGACCAGACCTATTTCGAGAAGCCGTATTTTGTAGTGCCGGCCGACGACCTGGCGGCCGAAGCCTTTATTGTCCTGCGCGAGGCACTGCGGAGCAGCCACCGGACCGGGATCGGGCAACTGGCGATGCGCGGGCGCGAGTACATTGTCGCGCTGTCGCCCTGCGGGCGCGGCCTGGTGATGGAGACGCTGCGCTATGCTGACGAGCTGCAACGTGCGCAGACCTATTTCCGGGACATCCCCGATCAGACCCCCGATCCCGAATTGCTCGAACTTGCCCAGTCCCTGATCGAACGAAAGGCCGGCGAATTTGATCCCGCCATGTTTCACGATCGCTATCGCGAGGCGTTGCGGGACCTGGTGGAGCGCAAGCTAAGCGCCAAGGGCCGCAAGATCGTGGCCGAGGACGAGGCTCCGGCCGAGGCGGCAGGCTCCAACGTGATCGACCTGATGGCGGCGCTCAAGCGTTCGCTCGAGAAACCGGAACGCAAGGCGGCAACCAAGACCCGACCGGCGCCTTCGCGCAAGACCAGCCGCAAGCCCTAAGCCATGGCTCGCACTCCGTCGCTCCCGGAAGACCTCGCGGAATACAAGGCCAAGCGCGACTTCACCCGCACCACCGAACCACGCGGTCCAGTAGCCAAATCGAGACCGGGGCAACCGCGCCGCTTCGTGGTCCAGAAGCATGACGCAACCCGCCTGCACTGGGATTTCCGGCTTGAACTGGATGGCGTGCTCAAGAGCTGGGCGGTCACCCGTGGCCCCAGCCCCGATCCTGCCGACAAGCGCCTGGCCGTGCGGACCGAAGACCATCCGCTTGACTATGCCAGCTTCGAAGGGACGATCCCCGAAGGCGAGTATGGCGGCGGCACAGTCATGCTGTGGGATGAGGGCACCTGGGAGCCCATTCCTGGCAAGACGGCAGAAGACCTGGCGCAGGGCCATCTGCATTTCATTCTGCACGGCCAGCGGATGAAGGGGGAATGGCTGCTGATCCGGTTGAAACCGCGGGGCAAGGAAAAGCGCGAGAACTGGCTGCTGCGCAAGATCGAAGATTCCTATTGCGCCCCCGCAGACAGTCTCACCGAACGCGCGTTGACCTCGATCAGCACGGGGCGGTCCATGCACCAGATCGCCGCCGGCACCGCCGCACCGCTACCGAACGGCAACACGCGTCAAGCGCGCGGCGCAAAGCCACCGCCGTTCGAACCTGTCCAACTGGCAACACTGGTCGATGCCGCCCCGGACGGACCCGACTGGCTGCACGAAACCAAGTACGATGGCTATCGCGCGTTGCTGGCCTGCGGCGGCGGCAGGGCGGTGGTCTATACCCGTTCGGGTCACGACTGGACCGAAAAATTCCCTGAAATTGCCGAAGCCGCAGCCCGGCTGGAAACCGGCCCGGCACTGATCGATGGCGAGATTGTCGCTCTCAATGCAATCGGGAACCCGGACTTTTCGGCACTGCAGGAAGCAATTTCAACGGGAGGACGCGGGCTGAGCCTGTTCGCCTTTGACCTGCTGCAGCTTGGCGGGGAAGACCTGCGCCCCCTGCCCAACCTGGAACGCAAGATCCGCCTTCAGGCGCTTCTGGCCAACGTGGAGCCCCCACTGCACTACGCCGAACACGTGCTCGGTTCTGGCGGCGAAATGCTGAAGACACTGTGCGGTGCCGGGTTGGAGGGGATCGTATCGAAACGCGCCGATGCTCCCTATCGCGGCAAGCGCACCCAGGCCTGGCTCAAAAGCAAATGCATCGCGCGGCAGGAATTCGTGGTGCTCGGCTGGACCGACTCTGCGGCGCGCGGACGGCCGTTTGCCGCGCTGCTGCTCGGCCAGTTCAGCGATGGCGCGGTGCGCTATGCCGGCAAGGTTGGCACCGGCTTCACCGGGCGGACGATGGAGCGGCTGGCTGAAGCCCTTGCGCCACTGGCGCGCGACGGGCCAGCCGCGCCGATCCCTGCCGCAGCTCGCCGAGCCGCGCATTGGGTCCGTCCCGAACTCGTTGCCGAAGTGGGCTTTGCCGAGTTCACGGACGAGGGTATCCTGCGTCACGCCCGCTTTGTCGGCCTGCGCGGCGACAAGGCCGCCAGAGAGGTCAGCCCGGAGCAGCCGATGCCACCGCCAGCCGAAGCCGGAGTCACCATCACCCACCCCGAGCGGGAGATGTTTCCCGGCGAAGCGATCACCAAGGGGGACCTGGCAGATTACTACCGGCAAATGGCCCCGCTCATCCTCGCCACCATGGCCGGGCGGCCGCTCAGCCTGGTACGGTGCCCTGACGGCATCGGTGGCAAGTGTTTTTTCCAGAAACACGGCGCCGGCAATCTCGGCCAGCAGGTCGGCTCGGTGCGGATCACCGAAAAGGACGGCGGCAATGAGGATTACCTGTGCCTCACCGATGCGCGCGGCCTGATCGAATGCGTGCAGATGGGCGCGATCGAATTCCACGCCTGGGGGAGCCATGCCCGGCATCTTGAGCAACCCGATCGGCTGGTCTTCGATCTGGATCCCGATGCAGCGCTGGACTTTGTTGACCTGCGCAAAGCCGCACAGGACCTGAAACGCCACCTTGCCGATATCGGCCTCACCAGCTTTGCCATGCTCTCTGGCGGGAAAGGGGTGCACGTGATCGTGCCGATCAAGGCCGGCCCGGAATGGGAAGAGGTTGCCGATTTCACCCACCGCTTTGCGCTTGCCCTGGCGGCTAACGAGCCGGAACGCTTTGTGGCCACCATGTCCAAGGCCAAGCGCAAGGGGCGGATCTTCATCGACTGGCTGCGCAATCAGCGCGGCTCAACCGCGATCATGCCCTACTCTGTGCGTGCCCGCACCGGTGGACCGGTGGCAGCCCCCATCAGCTGGGCCGAGCTTGACGATTTTGACAGTGCTGCGACGTTCCACCTGACCGATGCCGCAAAATTGCTGGAGCGGGCGGAGAGCCGGTCACTGGCGGGGTGGGGCCATTCGGATCAAGTTCTGCCAAAGCTCTGACACTGCATTTTGCAATTGTCAGCACCCGCCCCGGGGAGCCGGTTTGTGCGGCTTCGAACGAAGCTTTGCTTTGTTTCACAAGTTGATCCTAAATTGCGCACCATTCGTCCGCGAACGAGCGCCGGTCGCTTTGCTCCTGCCCGCGCTTCTGCAAGCTTTCATTGCTGTCGACGCGCTCTTCGAAGACGATTCGGTTTAATCATACAGGTGCACTGCTTGATGCCGGAAGAAGGCCACGAACTGATGCGCAAGATGTCGGTCGCAGTGTCCGCGGCCCTGATGGTCGCACTGCTCGTCTGGCTGACGCTAAGCTCTCACCAAGCCGAAGAATCCCGCCGTGCGGCACGTTCGGAAGAGATCCAGACGCTCACGGTGCTGCATGCAAGCAGTCAGGTCCTGCGCGCGATGCAGAATGCGGAAACCGGTCAGCGCGGTTATATGCTGACCCGCGACAAGATTTTTCTCGACCCGCTGCGGATCGCCAGAGGTGACCTGCCCATCGCGATCGCCAATCTGCGCGAAATTACCCTGGCCGATCCGGCGTCGGCAGTACGGGCAAGGCGAATTGAAGAACTGGCGACATCGCGCATGCGAATGATCGAGCGCAGCCTTGAGCTGCTGGAGCAGGGCCGGTTCAACCGCGCCAGCCTGGTGGACTACCTGCGCAATGGCAAGCAGGCGATGGATGAATTGCGCCGCGAACTGGGGGCGCTGGAGAAGACAAAGCAAGCTTCGCTCCGTCGAAGCCAGGCCCTGGCGCAACGCAACGAGGCGCTGGCGGGGCAATGGCGCGAACTGCTCACCCTCTTCACGATCATCCTGGCAGTGCTTTGCGCTGCAATGGTGGTCGGTCTGCTCAAGGCCCGGCGCGAGAACCGCGAGCAACAGATCAGGGCCAAGGGCCAGCTTATGCTCGATGCCGGGCGGCACCTGCTCCAATCCATCATCGATTCAAGCCAGAACCTTATCTTCGTCAAGACCGGCAAGCGCGAAGTGCTGTTTGCGAATGCCGAGTTCCGGCGGATCGTTCGGCGGCCGCTGGAAGAGCTGCACGGGGTGCCCCTGCCCCCAACCGATGATCCGCAAGAAGCAGAGCTTCTGGCCGAAGCGGACAGCGCGGCGCTGGTTCGCGGCGAGCGGACAGACGTCGTTCTCCGGCTTGAAGTTGATGGCGAGCCGCGCTGGTACTGCGTTGAGAAGAACCCCTGGATCAGGGACGGCAAGATCATCGGCGTGATTGGCATCGCCCGCGATGTGAGTGAAAGCAAAGGCCGGGAAGAAGAACTGGAACGCCGCGTCGCAGCGCGCACCGCGCAGCTGGAGTCCGCGCTTCTCTCCGCTCGGCGCGAAATGACGGAGCGCGAGGCAGCACAGGAATCGCTGCGCCAGCTGCAGAAGATTGAAAGCCTGGGCCAGCTGACCGGCGGCATCGCGCATGACTTCAACAACATGCTCACCGTGGTGATGGGGTCACTGGATACCATGCGCCGCAAACTGCCCGAAGCCGATGCCAAGGTACTGCTGCCGCTGATTGAAACCGCACTGGCGGGCGCGACGAGTGCCGCCGATCTCACTTCGCGCCTGCTCGCCTTCGCGCGCCAGCAAAAACTGGACCCGATCCCGGTAGAGATCAATGCGCTGGTCACGCACACCCGGACCTTGCTGGCCCGTACGCTGGGCAAGAACATCAAGGTGGTGCTCGATCTTGATCCCGATGCCGGCTGGGTCGAGGTTGACAATTCTCAGCTTGAAAATGCCCTGGTGAACCTGGCTGTCAATTCGCGCGATGCCATGCCGGCAGGCGGGCGCTTGACCATTTCAACCCAGCGCCGGGATGAAACGATAAGGATCGTTATCGAGGATACCGGCCAGGGTATGACCGCAGAGCAACTCTCGCGGGTGTTCGATCCGTTTTATACAACCAAGGACATCGGCATGGGGACCGGGCTGGGTCTCTCGCAGGTTCATGGCTTTGTCGCGCAATCAGGCGGGCAGATTGACATCGCCTCAACCCCGCGGGTTGGCACAACGGTGTCCATCGTTCTGCCGGCCAGCCAGCGGCCCGCCGCAGCAGAGCCCGCGGTTGTCCAACCAAGTACCCAACCTGGCAACGGCGAACTGATCCTGCTGGTGGAGGATGAAGCCCTCGTGCGGATTTCAACCAAGGCGTCGCTTCAGGCATTGGGCTATCGCGTGGTCGCGGCGGCGCAGGGCTATGAGGCGCTCACCTGCTTGCAAGACAATCCCGACATCGCCCTGATGATCACCGACATCTCGATGCCGGGGCTGGATGGACGCGACCTGGCCGATGCCGCCCTGTTACTGCGCCCGGACATCGCCGTGCTGCTGACCACTGGTCATGAGCATGGCAGGATCAGGGGTGATGGGCTTGCTGTCCTCACCAAACCCTATCTCCTCGATGAACTGGCAGCGGTGGTCAGCCGGCTGCTCAAAGCGACGGGCCGAACGGAACAAGCTCACGCGATTGACAATTCCGCTCACCATGGCGCAGCAGGCAAGGAAGCACGCAGCGGGGGCGCATGAACCGCATGGGCGGGATGACAGCGGATTGGTCTATACCGATCCAACGGCCCTTACGATCTTGCGACGGCGCCGGGGCAAGGCATGGTCTTACTACCGCGAAGATGGCGGTGAACCGATCACAGACCCGACAGAAATAGAGCGGCTGAACCGGATCGCGCTGCCCCCGGCCTATACCGATGCGCGGTTCAGTGTCGATCCGAACGGGCACCTGCAAGCCATAGGCATCGACGCGCGAGGACGGCGGCAGTACCGCTACCATCCAGCCTTTCGCGAGGCACAGGAAAGCCGCAAATTCGCAAACTGCGCCGCGTTTGGCCTGGCGTTGCCCCGCCTGCGCCAGCAGCTTGAACGTGACCTGAAAGCCGATCCCCGCAGCCGCCCGGCCGTGCTGGCCGCCGTGGTGCGCATTCTGGACTGTGCCTATCTGCGGATCGGCAACCGTGCCTATGCGCGCGACAATAAGTCATTCGGCCTCACCACCCTGCGGAACCGCCACGCCAGGCTGACCCGCGGGGCGCTGGCGCTGAAATACCGTGGCAAGAGCGGGATAATCCGCGAGGTGAAGCTGACCGATCGCACGGTCATGCGGATTGTCCGCCAGTGCCAGGATCTGCCGGGCCAGCAGCTGTTTCAATTCCAGGGGGAGGACGGGCAACCGCACGCCGTAAGTTCAGGCGACGTAAACGCCTATTTGCGCGCCATCACCGGCAGTGATTTCAGTGCAAAGGATTTCAGGACATGGCACGGCAGCGTGATCGCCTTCGCTGCGCTGAACCGGGGCGCAGGGCTAAAGGAAATGCTGGCGGACGTATCCGCCGCGCTTGCCAACACCCCGGCCGTCGCCCGCCGCGCCTACATCCACCCGTCCTTGGTCGAGGCGGCACGGGTGAACAGCTTTGCCCGGCGCCGGCTGCCCCGCGCCGGGCGGCTGAGCCGCGAAGAACGGGGCTTTCTTGAATGGCTGCAGCAGGCGGAGGAACTTGCACAGCCCGCGGCCAGTTAGCTGGTACCGGAACCGGAGCGTGCAGTCTTGGCCGAAACTCTTTCCCCCATTCTTGACGGCGGCAGCGAGGCCAGGGTCGCTGCGATCATGAAGCGGCTGTCGGAAGGCAAGATCCGTCTGGCCACGGCCGAAAGCTGCACCGGCGGAATTCTTGCCTCGCTGTTCACCGACATTCCAGGTTGCAGCCACGTTTTCGAGGCCGGCTTCGTCACCTACAGCGATAATGCGAAGACCCGGATGTTGGGGGTTTCGCCTGAATTGCTGCAACGCCACGGTGCTGTTTCGTCGGAGGCTGCCACGGCCATGGTCGCGGGGGCCTTGCGGCATTCCGATGCCGATCTGGCCCTGTCGGTTACCGGCTTTGCCGGCCCCGGCCGCGGTGATGAAGAAGCTGGCCTGGTCCATTTTGCCTGCGCCTGGCGCGAGGGTGTGACCCTGCACGCCGAACGCCATTTCGGCACCGGGGACCGCGGCGAAACCCGGCTCTGCTGCATCGACACTGCGCTTGACCTTTTGTCCACCGCGCTCGGCCAGGCCGAAAGCGAGCCCCAATCTGCCCCTGAATAGCGATCGCTCCCGCCGCCCGGTTAGAGACGGTGAGCTGCTGACCGGGCTGGAGCCGGTATTCCGCGCCAGCGCCCGGGTGCTCGTGCTGGGCTCCCTGCCAGGCGCCATGTCGCTGGCGCAGGCGCAATACTATGCCCATCCGCGCAACCAGTTCTGGTCATTGATCGGGGCAGTGATCGGGGAAGATCTGGCCGTGCTGGAATATGCGGCCCGGCTTTGCCGGCTGGGTGAACGCCGGATCGCGCTGTGGGATGTCGTGGCGTCCGGGTACCGGCAGGGCAGTCTGGATGCGGCGCTGCGGGTGGCCGAACGGACCGACCTTGCGCGCCTAATCCAGCAGTTGCCGGAACTGCGCGCAGTGGCGTTCAACGGCCAGCTTGCGGCGGCGCAAGCCCCTGAAACCGCCGAGGCACTTGCACGGGTTACGCTGCCTTCAAGCAGCCCGGCAAACACGATGCCATTCGCAATCAAGCTCAAACAATGGCGGGCGATCGCTGCGTTTCTGGATGACTGATCGCGGCCATCCGGCTCCGAATGGCAAAGAAAAAGGCCCGCCGAAAACGGCGGGCCTAAATCCTTCAACGCTTTGCAGCGTTGGCTTACTTGGCAGCTTCCGAAGCCGGAGCGGCTTCAGTGGCAGCAGCCGAAGCAGCATCCGAAGCCGGAGCAGCAGCGTCGGTCGCGGCAGCATCGGTAGCAGCAGCTTCAGTGGCAGCAGCTTCGGTAGCAGCGGCGTCAGCAGCTTCTTCCTTCTTGGCGCCGCAGGCGGCGAGGCCGAGGGCCACGAAAGCGGCCAGGGCAACAGTGGTCTTGCGCATTTGGGAACTCCCCCTTGTTGAGGACGACATAATTGAATCGAATCTGCCGCCGCGCAAGAATTTATTGACCGTAATCCGCAGCTGCGTGGTTTGATCCGGGTTTTCACCAGTTGCCTGCACGGCTTCAGGAAAGGCCTGCTTGTGGGCCGCCATTGGTTTGGCTAGCCCCATCCCATGAAGCTTGGCACCTGCTATTATCCGGAACATTGGCCCGAACCGATGTGGGCCGACGATGCCCGCCGAATGGCGGAGGCGGGCTTGCAGCAGGTCCGGATCGGCGAATTTGCCTGGAGCCGGATCGAACCCGAACCGGGGCGGTTCGACTGGGGCTGGCTTGATCGTACAATCGACACGCTGCACGCCGCCGGGCTTGAAGTGATCCTGGGCACGCCAACTGCAACGCCGCCGAAGTGGCTGGTCGACACCATGCCCGACATGATCGCGATCGACGAACAGGGCCGGCCGCGCGGGTTTGGATCGCGGCGGCACTATTGCTTCAGCCATCGCGGCTACCGCACCGAGGCCGCGCGGATCACTTGCGCCGTGGCGCAGCGTTATGGCCAGCACCCCGCCGTGGTCGCCTGGCAGACCGATAACGAATACGGCTGCCACGACACGGTGTTGAGCTACTCTGCTGCGGCACGGCTGGCTTTCCGGGAATGGCTGGCCGCACGCTATGGATCCGTGGATGCGTTGAACCGCGCCTGGGGTAATGTCTTCTGGTCGATGGAATATCGTTCCTTTGCCGAGATCGACCTGCCCAATCTTACCGTGACCGAGGCGAACCCTGCCCATTGGCTGGCCTTCCGCCGCTTTGCCTCGGACGAAGTCGTGGCCTTCAACCGCATTCAGGTGGATATCCTGCGCGAACTCTCCCCGGGGCGCGATGTGGTCCACAACTACATGGGCTTCTTCACCGAGTTCGATCATCATGCCGTCGCCCGTGATCTGGATGTAGTTGGCTGGGATTCCTATCCACTGGGCTTCCTTGACAGCTTCCCCTTCGCGGAGCCTGACAAGCTGGCTTACGCGCGGCAGGGCCATCCGGACATCGCCGCCTTTCACCACGATCTGTATCGCGGCTGCACCGCAACCGGGCGCTGGTCCGTGCTGGAACAGCAGCCCGGACCGGTGAACTGGGCGCGCCACAATCCCGCACCGCTGCCCGGCATGGTCCGGCTCTGGACGCTGGAAGCGATGGCGCATGGTGCCGAACTGGTCAGCTATTTCCGCTGGCGACAATTCCCCCAGGCGCAGGAGCAGCACCACGCCGGGCTGCTCAGGCCCGATAGCGAGCCCGCCCCCGGCCTGGCCGAGGCCGCCCAGTCCGCCCGCGATATCGCCATGCTGGGTCCGGCGGGCGCGGCGCCGCGACAGGTGGCGCTGGTCTTCGCCTATGATGCCGAATGGGTGACCAAGATCCAGCCGCAGGGCGCGGGGCTATCGGCGCTATGGGCAAGCTTTGCCTGTTATTCGGCGCTGCGCAGACTGGGCCTCAGCATCGATATCATCCCTCCAGGCGCTTCGCTCGATGGCTATGCGATGGTGGTTCTGCCCTGCCTGCCGATCGTGCCAGACGCGCTGGTTGAACAGCTGGAACGCTTTGCCGGGCAGATCGTGATCGGCCCGCGCAGCGGCAGCCGCGATGCAGACTTTGCGATCCCTGAAGGCCTGGCGCCAGGTCCGCTACAGGCGCTGTTCCCCGGCAAGGTGGTGCGCGTTGAAAGCCTCCGCCCCGGCCTGGTCCACCCTGGCGATGGCTGGGAAATCGCCCGCTGGCATGAGGATCTGGAAACCTCAAGTCAACTTGAGCTATCGGCGAAAGACGGGACTCCGGCCTGCTGGAAACATGGCAAGACGCGCTATCTTGCGGCCTGGCCTGAACCTGGTCTGGCCGCCGAAGTCCTGCGCCGCGCGGCGGGGGATGCCGGGCTTGCGCTCCATGCCCTGCCCAAAGGTTTGCGTCTGCGCCGTGCCGGAAATCGCATTTTTGCGTTTAACTATGGCGCGCAACCGATTGAACTTCCAGCCTCGGTTCAGGGGCGGCTGGTGCTGGGCGAACGGAGGCTCCCGCCCGCAGGCCTATCCGTGCTGGAAGACTAGGCCGTTGCGCCCGTCACTCCGCGCCAGCCGGTGAAGCTGGCGGTGCGGCCCAGCACCGCCCGGTTGAAGCCCAGCGCGAAGAGCACCGAGGTGGCCAGCGTCACCACCATGAAATCGATGTAATGCAGGCCGATCAACCCGGCTGGCTGCCAGACAAAGGTGTAGGCCCCATAAAGCGCCACGCCCCAGACCACGCCGGCAATCGCTGCCCGCGCCGCCACGCCCCGGAACAACAACGCGACGATAAAGGCCGAAAGGATCGGCATCGAAGACAGCCCGTTCAACTGCTGCAACAGGTTGATGATTGATTTGGCGTTCTCAAAGGCCGGGACCATCAGGATCGAGGTGATCGTCAGCAGCACCGAGACCGTGCTGGCCAGCTTCCAGTGGTTGGTAACCGGGCGCACGAACTTGGTGTGGAAGTCCACCGCATAGAGCGCGACCGAGCTGTTGAGGATCGCCG
>JACCDI010097927.1_pt1 | contig 27249 bp, 24 predicted proteins | sample 7442791 | NCBI WGS metagenome assembly JACCDI01 (sample SAMN15323434, study PRJNA562643) | freshwater metagenome | isolation source: river surface water | place: USA:Blue River Watershed | collected 2017-08-15
AATCCTTCAATACTCGATTGGCATGCGCGAGTAGCTCTGAACGGTGCTCAGTGTAAAAAGCCCCCAGTTCAGCAACTGTCCATACGCTAAGTGCCACTTTATTGATCCTTCATTAACCGGTTTTGTCCTGCAGAGCCAGCCGTCGCTGCCTCTATCCCCTACTACGTTTCCCAGTGTAGATTGTCGCGGGAAGGGGACAAAACGGACATTTCGTGAAGGAATGCTACGGGGTAGGACAAGGGATATCGGTCAGCTTCAAGTATCGTTTCATCGTGGTTGGTTCTGTTCGTTGGCGGTTAGTTAATTATGGGCTCTCGCCGACGATCAAGTATCTCCATCAAAGATTTTGGGGTTCGCCATTTAATGGTTATCCGGCGGCAGAAATAAGTCTCGAGGACTTTTTAAAGCGAGTTACGGGCAAGGAATCTCTTGAGATTATTAAATCCGCACGAACGGCGGTTGAATCTTCTCTCTTTGAGTTGCGCGAAAGCAAGAACAAAATGCTTGGAATGGAAAACCCAATCAAGCCAGTTCTTGACGAAGATACAAGTGTCTCTCGACTAATTGTACTTGCAGCTATTTTAGAAATATTTAAAATTGATACCTTTATCGAAACAGGAACTCAACATGGCATCAGCGCCTCTGCAGTTGCAAAATTTCGATTGATTAACCATGAAAATTTCTCAATACATTCAATAGATGTTGAGCAAAAACAATTGGTCCAACGGGAATTAGAAGTAAATTACGTTACTTTAGAAACTCCAGTGCGACGCCACTTCAAAGAGGTGACGTTGAATACCGTTTGTCAGAAAACATTGTTTTTTCATGATTCAGACCATACGTTCGAGAATATGTACTTTGAATTTAATTGGGCATGGAATGTACTTAAGGTAGAAATTCTGGTTGCTGATGACATTGATATGAATAGTGCTTACTCAAGATTCTGTATGGACAACTCACTTTCAGAATGCCGCATTAAATTGGATTCTGGCACCACTATCGGAGTTGCGATACGAAATTATTCCTTGGCAAGTTGAATGCAGACGTGAGAAATTACCGGCAATCCAACCAACTTTGAATTAGGAGTGCCTCGTTATTCTCCTCTTGGAAAGCGAAATGTGGCTTTGTGCTTCTGATAGGTGAATTAAGAATCACTTCAATTTGTTCCCAGGCTTGTTTACCGCCATCTGGGGACCAAAAAGAAACCCACTCAGGACCAACTTCATCAAAAAGATCTAGTGCTCCGGAATTCGGAATCGAAATAACTTTGATCCCCGCAGAAACGGCCTCTCTCATTGATCGCCCATATGATTCAAAAGGCGCAAGACTCAGTAGACAATCAACTTCATTCCAAAATTCGTGCAACCTTTCGGTCGGCAGATTCCCTAAAGTCTCAATCGGAGCGATACTAACAATTTGATCTCTAATTTTTCGATATGTAGAATCTTGGGATTCGATTCCAGCACAAACGAATTTAACTCCTAATCCGTGAGTAGATACTTCACTAGCAAATTTTCTCAGTTCAAAAATGCCACGATCGCTTTGCATTCTTCCAAGGATCCCAATTGTGAAAGGGTCGTGAAAGTTGGAATTTATTCTTGCCATGTCTGGTAAGTTTAAAGGAACGGGAATTACATAAATTTTCGTTTTGTTCTTTAGCATTTTTTGAATGTTGGCAGCTTGGCGCTTGGAAACTGCTCGAACGTAATTCGCATTCTTCAAAACAAATCTTGCTACAAAATACTTTAGTCGGTGTTTAGCATTGAACGTTGCCCAACCTTTCGCAGCAATGTCGGCATGGATTTGATACTGAATTGGAATTTTCTGGCGCAAGGCGAATTGACTTAAACAGGCCTGTAAACCTGACTTGAAAACATCGCCGGAGATAATCAAGGAAATATTGCGGTTGTCACGAATAAATTTGCGTAGAGCCAGAATTTTTCCTCCTGGGAAGGAAAGATTCGGCTGAAGTGTCAGAAAAAGCTCACGTTCATCCGGAGGAAATTGAGATAATTCTCGAAAAGTTAATATCTTCAATGTGGTTCGTCCCGCAGTCGCTTTGTAAAGTTCATCGGCGTAGGTCTGATGCCTTAAAATGACATCTTTGCCTCCCTCTGAAATCACATTCTGAAGGTCAAGGATCACAATTAGGACACTCATTTATTAATCTCTAGCAGGTTGAGCATTTTTTGGCGGTTTAGCTTCCCATTGAATTTGGTTCTCACCGTTGCAATCGCCTCTTGTGAAAGCCGGCGATACCTATCATCATCTTGCTCAAGAACCTTAATAGTTTGAGCTATAGATCGTCCATTAATTTCAATAATAATTCCGTTTACATCATGCTCCACCACTCCACGATTTCCGTCATTGTCAGAAACAATTGGGACCAATCCAAATGACATTGCCTCTAGAAGCGAAAATGACATTCCTTCGTAGTCAGACATCTGAAGAAAATATCTGGATTCACAAAGATGTTTAGCTACTTTGGTTGGAGGAAGGTTTCCCGTAAACAACACCTTTGCATTTACTCTCTGCGCTTGTGTCTCAAGAACGCCTCTCTCTGGGCCATCACCAACGATGGTAAGTTGTACATTTAAACTTCGCGCTGCCTCGATTACCTGGTCGATATTCTTCCAACTTACTAATCTGGACACGGTTACCAAACGCAATTCTCTTGATGCGTGTATAGGAGAAACTAAATCCACACCATTGGGTATGTAACAAACCTCTTTGCCTGGAATTCTGACTTTAACCAATTGCACCAGAGACTGACTGGGGCATGTCAACCTTTCAAACTTTCCCCAGGCCTTTATAAATATAAAGTTTATAAATTTGTCTCGAGTGGACCACGCGGAGATCTGAAACTTTTCCAAATCTAGAATGGTCCGACACTGATTTCTAGCTTTTTCCCAAACAGGGTCGCCAACAATCTTGGCCACACTCATTCTCTTGCGTAATCCAAGCACTATGGCTGTTTCAATGTATAGCCCATTGCTAAATATGGCAACTGAATCTCTAGATTCAATAAAAATGGCCTGGACTGTCTTAAGTATTCTCAGTAATTTAGGCAAGGAGCGGGAAATTGTGATTACTTGATAAGGCCCTTCTTGAAATCGCGTGGACTGATTTCCCAATGTAATTACGGTGACATGACTGTAACGCCCGAATGCTTCATGCGCTAGTAAAGGGACAAAAGTAGAGGGTCCTCCGATGTCGGGTGGGAAAATCCCAGTTGTCAGCAATAATTTCACGGCGCCGAGTTAACCCAGCCATTTAGTTTGTCTTTTACTTCAGCTTTCTTAGCCCAGTCCAAGAATCGACTAATTCCTTCTTGAACACTTACCTGTGGAGTAAATCCAATGAGTTCATTCAGTCTCGATGTATCTGCTCTTGTGACGGCGACATCATTCGCATTAGCCGCAGTCATGGATACATCCAGATTCCTGCCTAGCTGTTTAGAAATCTCCAATATCAATTCATTCATTGAATAGGGCTTTCCTCCGCCAATATTCACAATATCCGAATACCCTTGCTTCCGAGTGGACAGCTCATTTCCAAGTTCTAAAGTTGCATTTGTTATATCTGAAACGTATGTGAAGTCTCTTCTAACTTCTCCGTCGCCAAATAAGTTGAACTGCTTTCCATTAAGAATGGAATTAGCAATTCTGAAATAGGCCATATCAGGTCTTCCCATTTCGCCATAAACTGTAAAGAATCGAAGACCTCGGGCTCGCGTAGAAGACCCACGCACCATAACGCTTGCAATATTCTCGTTAAACAGCTTTGTAGATCCATAGTAACTTGTGGGATTTGTTAATGTAAAAGATTCATTAAATGCTAAGTCTTGAGCATTTCCATAGACGCTAGATGACGATGCATAAATAAAGTTTGGGATTTTCTTATCTACTGCGAAATTAAGGACATTTGTAAATCCGGACAAATTTGCTTCGATGTATTTAGAGTAATGGTCAGGTGAAATTCTAACGCCTGCCTGCGCGGCTAAATGGTAAAGGTTTGAGACCTCGTGCTGATTCCCAATTCTTTCTAGCAACTGAGAGTCGTTTATGTCTCCCTTAATAAACTGGAACTTCGTATTCTTCATAAGGTTTGTCACGCGAATATTTTTTAATTCTGGATCGTAATAATTGTTTAGATTGTCGATTCCAATAACATCGAAACCCAGTTCAAGTGCCTTTGCGGCTATGTTTGAGCCAATGAAGCCAGCACATCCGGTAACTAGATTTAGCATTATGTGTCGACAGTCCTTTCATATGGGCCCTGGCAAAAGTGTACCGCTCATAAACTATGTTGACCCTTTAGCAGTTATGATTTCCATATGAGGAAGCATCTCTTAGTCATTAACTACACAATGGATGCAAACCATTCCGCGCTATCTCATCAACAAGAGGTTGTTGCAAAACTTTCGGAGCATTTTGAGCATGTAACTGTAATTACTGGCGAGGCACCTTCGGCTTCCGTCCCAATGAACGTTGAAGTTCAATTAATCAAATGGTGCGCCGGAAACCCTATCCGCAATGCGATCAGTCTCTTCAGTAAATTTATTCACATCGTAGTTATTAATCGACCTTCCGTCGTGTTCTCGCATATGGTGCCAATTCACGCGGCTATCACTTCACCGATATCACGCCTATTACATATTCGTCATGTCCTTTGGTATGCCCACGCGGCCACTCCACTTTCGCTTCGCATTGCAGATTTTTTTGTAAATCAGATTTTGACCTCAACCCCTGGTTCGTGCAACTTGGTGTCCAATAAAGTTACGCCGATTGGTCAAGGCGTAGATAGTAATCGGTTTAAATTTATGAAAAGAAGCTTTGAGAATCTAGTTAATGTCTTATACGTAGGACGAACTGATGTGTCTAAAAATATCCCCGGGATAATTAAGGCGGTGGAAAGTTCAAAATTAGATTTTCCTAATTTGCAACTTTCGATAGTTGGGGGTGGGCCCGCACTATCCACAAATTTTGATTTTCCCTGGATTCATGCGCACGGGCGTATGGCGCGTTCTGAGCTTCCGCTAGCGTATAAGAATGCTGATATTTTTATTCACGCATTTCAGGGCTCATTAGACAAGGTTCTGATTGAAGCGGTTTTATGTGGTCTACCAGTCATCACAGATAATGATGAGTTTAAAAAATTCTTCAAAGTTTTCGGAGTGCGGTCTACCTCTATCTCGGACCAATTAACAGATTTATTGAGATTAGATAAGTCTGTAATCTCCGGAATTGTGGAGTCGAACTATCAAACCGCTTTATTAAATCACGAATTAGAAGGATGGATACAACGTATAGTTAATTGCCTGGTACCCGAAAAACTTAAAGAAAAATAAATAGAACTTTCAATCAGCAGTGGCAGAATTAGTCGTCTTTAGAATTTAGAGACCCATAAAGCCTGCTTGACGTTGGAAATCTGGGATTTGGGTTTTTACTGATTCAAATGTTCCTTTAGCAACAATCGAACCACCTTGGATATAACCTACTTGATCTGCAAATCGGATTGTTGAGAGTCTGTGCGCAACAATTAGCAATGTACTCTCTCCTTTCAATTTCAAAAGGGACTCCGAAATTCGATTCTCGGTGTCTGCATCCAGAGCACTTGTTGCTTCGTCCATCACAACCAATTTTGGTTTTGTCAAAAGAGCGCGTGCAATCCCAAGTCTTTGTCGCTGCCCCCCACTGAGATTATTTCCGCCGTCGCCAACAAAATAACTTAATTGTCCGTCGCAGGATCTAACAAAATCTCCCAATTCTGCAGATTCAAGCGCATCCCAAATGGCTTCATCGGGTACATCCGAGTCCGAATATCCGAGGCTTACATTTTCTTTAATGGTTCCACTTGCAATGAAAACTTCTTGGGGAACATAGCCAATAGCTCCTGGCCACGTATTTAGGGCATCCAAGATCGGGAGCCCAGAAATCATAATTGACCCAGAGCTCGGTTCTAAAATACCTAAAATCAAATCTACCAGGGTGCTCTTCCCTCCTCCCGAAGGACCCACTAGAGCGGTTACAGTGCCCTCGGATAAATAAAGTGAAGCCCCGTTTATTTCAGGCGTCAGTGTATTCCCATACGAAAAACTAACTTTCTGAACATCTACTGTTGCATCAAATCCTGGATGTGATCGGCTAAATCTATTGATAGAAGTGTTGAATGGAGCCGTATCCTTAAGTTGCATTGCAAGCTCAAGAGTGGGGCCAGCAGACGCGATGTACGACTTGACACTTATTGCGCTTTGTTGCAAGCGCATCACCGCAGGAGCTATTCGAGTGCTCGCGGCCAGGAATACAGTCAATACGGCGATGGCGCGGTTTGGATCTACGCCCCTGAGCTGAATCGCAGAAATAACAGTTATTCCAATTACGACTGTTAGCTCGGTGACATATTTACTTATATTCGGCAAAAATTTAATCTCAGCGTCATATTCAGCAAGTGTCGCTCGTTTAAGGCGAAGTTGCTCAAGAAAGAATTGCTTGGTTCCACGAACATTTAACTCTCTGAACGCAAGAAAGCTTTCAGTTATTAGTTCGTTTGAACCAATAATAAGTTTTGCACTTTCAATACCAATTTTTGCAGCACGGGTATGCAGAAGAAAGTAGAGGGTTAAACCAATGGCACCAAATACCAGGAAGGTGGAGATGCAAGTCAATGGGTCAATTAAAAAGAGTCCGATTGAGAGCATTATGAGAAGAGCGAAATCCGAGATAATCAAAACTGTATTGGTGAGTACTCCAACGGTGAGATTGGAAACCCCGGTAGTAATCGAAAATAGTCGCTTTTGTAACGGTTCTGAATTTATGAAAATCAACTGCTTGTTTAGAAGTTTCGCAAAAAGTTCTGTAGTAATCTCTGAGCCTCTTCGGCTCAAATAGTAAAGAGTCTTTCTCAATAAAATCACGGAGAAAATGGTCTTGCTTGAAAGAATTATGACGGCAACTATCGCAAGAAAGACTACTTGTTGTTCTGAAGAGAATTGGTCTAGTCCTGTGAATTGTAGGAACTTTCCTACACGGTCCCCGGGCCCTTGCGCATTAAGTCCCCGCACAATAAGGGCAGATACCATTCCGATAACTGCAACGCCGAGAAGATCAAGTAAACCAAATATAATTTGAATCATCGTTACCAGGAAGATTCGCTTTCGATCTTGAGGCTTCAGAAGTTGAAGGCACTTAAGCAGTTCTGTGAACATCGAATTTTCCCGAGGGATGCCACTTAATTTATTAATCACTTTCGGGAACTCCTGCTATCACTCTTTAAAGGCAAGCGTAGGTAATTCTCTTGGATTTTTTCGGCCATGGTGACCGCACTATACATACTCAATCTTTCAATCTGATTTTCTTGAAATTTTGGATTCAGTATTTTGCGCCAGTTTAAGATTTTGTCTGCCAAATCGGCTTCATTTCCGGGCTCAAAGAAAATTGCAGCCCCGGAGTCACCTAAGACCTCCTTTGTTGTCGAAATATCAGAACAAACAATGGGTCTCTCACAAGCCATAGCCTCTAGTAATACCATTCCAAAGCCTTCAAAAACACTCGCGAGGACAAAGATGTCAAATTTGGACATTTTGGAAGCTGGTGACATGGTTCGCCCAGCTAGAAGAACTTTGTCCTTAAGTTTTAGCTCTTCGATGAGTTCCGTCAGTTTCTGCCTCTCCGGCCCTTCTCCATATATTTCAATTTTTCCTTTGAAACTAGAGTGATTTGTGCAAATTGCAAAAGCCTTGATTAGGGTTGCCAAATCCTTTTCCGGCGAGAGTCTTGCAATTGTGCCTATAAGTAGGTCTTCAGATGAGCCGGGAGTTTTCAATTCTTTCTTTTCTAACCCCTGCATATAATCCGAGGCCCTAAAACCATATTCAACGACTTGGATCTTGCGGGGATCGGATACTTCTTTATTTTCGATTAGTTGCTGGTGCACTGAAGTTGATATTGCCACAACGCATTTGGCATTCTTCGTCGCTACTCTAGAGAGTAATCGGGATAGATACTTGTTTCTACCTGGATAAAACTGACCCCCAAAATGTCGAGATATAATCCTTTTGCTCTGCTGTGTAAAAGCTGTTAACAACTCTGCCTGAGGCAGATGGCAATGGATCACATCAAAATCAAAATTTTTTTTCGAAGACATGATTTTTAGCTGAGTAACAAAATTCTTATCTAGGAACCTGGTATCAACGATAGCGCCAATTTCGGAGAAATTGGGTTTTAGCTCTAATTTGTTTTTCAAGGGAAATACGGTAACGGAATGTCCTTGCCGTACCTGTTCTGTGACAAGAATTAATAGTTGATTTTCGGCTCCACCACGTTCAAGTGTAGTTATTACATGGAAGATTCTCATGGAGGTCCTAGTTTAGAGGGCAAGTTTGAACGATTTATTAATTTATCACGGTGAACCAGATTCATCTGAACGAGGTTTAGCCGATACTTTTGGTTATTATTACGTATGCAAATAATAACATTATTGGTGGCTGGGCCAGTTGCAAGTAGGCTAAATACGACTAACTCTTTCCGGGATCTTGAGAATTCTTTTGAGGTATTTAGGCGCGCTTGTCCTGACGGGAAAATTATACTTTCAACGTATGAAGGTGAATTTCCTTCCTCATTAACTAGTTTAGTTGATGGGTTAGTAATCAATGAAGATCCGGGTCCTGATTATTTCCAGCCAAATCCTTGGCCGATAAGTAAGAGGGGCAGTCAGGCCAATTACAAGCGTTTGTTGAATTCAACTCTCCGCGGTTTAGAGTCGTGTCAAAATGGATATGTGGTTAAAACTAGGGTCGAGTTACTCCCAAGACAAATTGATCTTTTTTCCAAATGGTTGAAACAAGTTACTACTGATCTTGAGTCAAACCCATCATTAAAGATTGGTTTCTTTCTCGAACATTACAGCGGCATAGGATTCTCCATCAATGGCTTACTTGGGGGAATACCGGACACTTTGCAAATAGGGAGAAGGTCTGATCTTCTACGGATCTGGGAAACGGCAAGTGTTTTTTGGGAGAACAACTCATATATTTTGACGCGAAAATCGAAACGATTTCCGTTAACAAGTGAACAACTAATTGGGATGAGTTTTCTTCAAGAGTTTTATGGTTTTGACATGACAAAGAATTTAAGGAAGCTAGGTCGTTATTTTCGAAATCTCGAATTATTGTCTGTAATTGTAAAATCAGAGAAGGAATCGTTTCGCTGGTCTTCTTATAAGAATTCGGGTTTTGAAAGCGAATATCTCAAGAAATCATTTTCCTTAGATTTAACCAAATTTTCGATTCCCAACACTTCCTGGGATTTAATTAAAAAATTAGCTATCGTTCAAGCCAAAATGATTTTCCATCATTACCGCAGGTACTTTGTTGGTTTAAAATCAGTTGTTGGGACCAATAAATCTAGAGTCTAGATTGATCTATCCTCTTACTGATTGATTGGCATTGAAGTTATGGAGTCTTTGAAAATGAAGGAGCCAAACTCTTTATGCGGTTTTGAAACCTTATGTGATAACTTGCTTCATGTTAATAGGAAATTATCAAGCATTCGCTATAAGTAGCTTTTGCAATTCTCGAAGAAAATTCTTACTTGACACTTTATTTCGTACTTCTTCAATCCTTTCTTTATCTAATGAGAAAATTCGGCTGTAGTCCATAATTTGCGGCGGATATTGGATCAATTTTTCGATAAATTCTTCTTCGGTCAATATTCCAGGTAATTCAGAATAGCCAGTTTGGTCAAGTGCATGTATTACTACAGGTACCCCTAAACATAAACTTTCAATTGCTGCGACTCCAATTACTTCTCTCGACTTGTTGAAATCTACTAGGTTTAAGAGTGCGGTAGCTTCCCGAGTTATAGAAATGGTGTCCTGAACAATGCCTTTAAACTCCACTTCTAGGTTCTTTGGAATTGAGATCTGACTCATGATGTTTAGGTTTTCTATTCCGACGAACGTTAGCTTGACTGTTTCGCAAATTTCTGAGACTTTGATTGCAAAGTAAAGCGATCTTTCAGGTTGCTTAAAACTCACGGGTCTCCCGATGTGTATCAAATTCAAAGAGGTGTGAGCCGATCGTGAATTAAGAACTTCCAAACGCTCTAAACTAACTGGGCTATAAATTGAATAAATCTGCTTCCGGGTTCCATCTTGCCATTGCCGGGCCACTAAACTGGAATAGCAAATAGTCAAGTTAGATTTCGAAATCGCAGAAAAACAACTACTTATTAGTTTGGCGGGATAGATGTCGACGGACTGACACAGATAAACCACCGTAGTTACTCCAGGTAAAATTTTTATGAACCTGGAAATGAGATTTAACAGCAAGTGGCATTCTGAGTGATAGAAAATAATCACGAGATTTTCTTTGTAATTCATGATCCTTCTAATCAGGATTAGTAAGGTTAACTCTATGGCTCTTAGTATGATAAGGATTTTTCTTCCATTTGATATAGATAAAAGCTCTCGGGAATATTTCGATCTAGCTAAATTAAATGTTTCGTTGGGGATTCCCTGAGAGATAAGTTCGGTGGTGAAATCAACAACAATTCGCTCTACGCCGCCAACTCCGGTTTTATTCTGGACATTTATATAACGGATTATCTTTTTGTTCATTTTTCCGCGCTAAATGTTTCTCGGTTATTTACCAATTCCTAGTACCACGATTGCTCTCTGATTAAATCAGCGTATTTTCTGGCAAAATTTTCCCACAACAATTTTTTGTCTTTTATAAACTCAAGCCGTTTTTGACTGTCTATTTCGTCATTGGTAGCCAGTAGCGACTTAATCATTGACAGAGACTTTTCAAAGTCCTCCATATCGCACGAAAATACACCTACTTGTCCCTCTAGGATTTTGCTCGCTGGGGTTCCGGCGTGAACCACAATTCTTGCTCCACCCGCGAATGCCTCAAATGATGGCATTCCAAATCCTTCGTTGAGGCTCGGGATTATTACCAGCTTGGCATTCTTGTACATCCATGCAAGCTCTTCCGGCTCTAAGTACTCTATGGCTGTTAACTCGCCATCCGAGAATCTCTTGATCTCATTAAGCACACGATCCCGGCCGTAGACATTTGACCTACCGACAAGAAATATCTTGGTTGGTTCTTCGGCTTCCAGGTTCAAAGTTCTCATCACCCTGCTTGCGAACTCAACATTTTTGAATCCTTGCCATCTTCCGATTATTGCCACAAACGGCAAATCTCCAGCAACTTGATGAGGTTTTTTTGGGATTTCTTGCAGAAATGAATCTACTCCTGGTGGAATTATCCGGACTGCCGCTCGTGCGATGCCAAAACTTTTTACGATTTCATTTTTCCCAAACTCAGAAACAGCAATGATTGCATCGAAACGTTTCCACTGTAGTCGATTGATTGTATTGTAAATATACTTCGAGAGGACAAATTTCTCACCCCTCACTGTCACGTCTCCCGCTGCATGAAAAATACTTATGAATTTATCCGCAGGGAATTTCCAATAAAAGGGGTACACGCGTGATACGGAGAAAATTAGGAAATCAATTTTTGTGCGTTGAGTTAAAGCATATTTAAAGTATTGACGAAATCCCTGGAACGTCTTCCCTTTGACCGTGGGCAATTGCACGATGGTCGCATTGCGCAAAACTTCTTTGGAATAAGCCTGGTTCGTTTCCGTTGTATTCCTTGTGAAAAGCACGACCTCAAATTCATCTCGATATTCAATTAAGAAGTGTTCGATGATTTTCCAAGAAACGTATGCTGTTCCAGAAGCTGGACGTCCCAAGAAGCCAGAAGCCAACCAGCCAATGGTGATTCTATTTTTTGGCGACAGGTTTGATGACACATGGTCACATTAACATAGGGTAAATATTCAAGGGCGTTGTTACAAGATGAAGATATAGGTCAAATTGATCCGAAATCGAGGTAAGGTATTGTCATGTTAGTTGTGGATATCGGGGCAAATATTGGAGATTTGGGTAAAGATTTGGTCCGCAAGGATTTTGAATTGAAATATCTGGCGGTTGAACCAAATCATTTGATCTGTGGTCCCGCACTCGATCAACTCCAGCAAAATTATCCTGAATCCATCACGTATAGAATTGCTGCCGTAGCCGATAGAGATGGCGAAGGAATTCTCTACTCACCTCGTAGTTTGAACGGTCAGGTAGGGAGCTTACTAAGAATCAACGAGTCGGGAGACTGGCAAGACAGTGTGAAATCTAGATTTAATCCGCCTACCTTTCAGGATTCCATTCAGGTAGAAACTATTTCCGTCCCAACTCTATTAGGTGAGCACAATATATCTCGGATTGATTTCCTAAAGATTGATACTCAAGGGACCGATTTACAAATTCTTGGCGATTTCTTAGCAAATTGCGAAGTTCGCGTTGCGGTTGTTGAGATTGAAGTTACTTCCAATCCGGAGAATTCGCACTATCTTCAATCTAAAAATTCAATGTCCAGTTTCTTCAAATTAATCAACAAATATGGTTTTGAAGTCGTCCGATTGATGCCAGCGAGCGGGGATTGCACTGAGTTCAATGTCTTTATTGCGAAGTCATATTCAGACTATGCGTCAGTCAATAAGGAGTTAGATTTTCAATCGCTAAGAATTTTCTCTCGATTCTGGACAGTGCTGGGAATTGGAAAACAGAATAGTTCGTTGGAAAAAAGCAATCACCTATCCTTGTTTAGAAAACTATTGAGCTCACTTAAGCATCCAATGTCGTCCTATAGATCTCTAGTTATCAAACTAACTTCTTAATCCGAATACTTTTTACTTTAATTTCTTCTAAATAGGAAGTCCTCAAGAGCAAATTCTCGTTTATTGTTGTATTCGTCAATATTCAATTGGGTTTGGGCTGACAAAGCCTTTAAGATAAGTTCCTGAGTGGTGTCGGTACCATCTATGTTGAAACCAATCCCGTTCAAGAAAGCCTCACTTGAAAACCCAAGTTTGTCTCCACAGAGTATGGGGATTCCTAAATCCGCTGCCTCGTAGAGAATCCCTGAGTCAGCATTTAGATATGAATTACTTTGATAAGGCAAGAAAATTATATCGAGTTGATTCAAAAGAGATTGGTATGAATCGATACTCAGGACCGAATCCAGTTCATGAATTGTGTGTTTGGAAGAGAATATTTTTGAACGAATTTCCGAGTATTCGTTCCAAGGGTAAAGAGCTTTCTGTAGGAAAACATTTACGGACATTCCCTCATGTGTTAAATTGGTTAGGATCTCTGGGATTCTCGAATAACCTTTACTCTCTTTAGCAGTGCCTGGAAAACCGATATTTAGGACATTCGCGCTAACTCTTCGACGAGGAGTTCGATTCAATTTTGGCGGAAGTGGGCTCCAATAAATTCGATCTGGATTCGCACATTGCTGCTTTATCTTTTCGAGTAGGCCTAGGGTTGGAATTCCCATCACAATCGTATTTCTAAAAGCAGAATCGACTAACTTGATCAAGTGAGAAAATTCCACGCCACTCGAGAATGGACTTCGAGTTTCGGATCCCATTCGCCGCACATGTATTGTGACTCCAGAAAGATGTTTCTCAATCAAACCTAGTAATTGAATTCCCATATAGTCGAGTGTAGGAAAGACAACATGGAGTCCTGATTCTCTCGACATGCGAGCGATTTTAATGAACGCTGGCATTATGCAATATAACGTCACCAACTTCTTCACTAGATTTCCTATAACAGGTTTGTTGGCCAGGGACTTAGTATAGATTTTGGCAATAGTTGCAACCAAATATGCGATTGGGAATTGTTTGAAATTTGTAGCACTGTACTGAGGTGAAATTAGAAATTTTAATCCTTTGGCAATTGAAAATAATTCTTTTTCTATTTCACGATCTATATATTTTGGTACCCAAAATTCAAATTTAGCTCCTTTTTGTTTCACGAAATTTCCGTACACGGCCATGGAAGACCAATGGTGTGTCGAGCGATGGGTGCAGTTGAAATCCATAATTATGTATCTGGATGCTCTTAAATCTATAGATTCCATTTTTTTCCTTTTGAATAGTGCAAGGTTCTTTCGGGGTTGTTGTTTTCCAATTTTTTCAGACCAGTTTTTCAAAATTGATTTGATTTAGTTCGGTTCAAATTCAATAAATTGAATCTTATTTCATAAATGCTTTGGAAATCTTTTTCGGAGGCTTATGTAGAATTTATTTGTTTTCTCTTGTTAACATCTCCACAACCGCATCAGAAGATAGAGCGCTGATGATGTGTGAAATTTTGTTATCTGGTAGCCAGGGATTCAAGGGTATACTAAGAGATCTACTCGATATAAAGTCTGCGACTAAGTTTTTCCTTGCTGGTTTTCCGGTTAAATTGCAATAGATTGACTCTGCTGATTCAGGGTAATGTATTTCAGTCATAACACCCATAGAGGCAAGCATGCTCCTGACAGAATCTCTTTCTGGAGAGAGAATAACACAATGATGGTGGACTGAATCTCTCAAGGAAACCTCTAGATGGCCAATTCCTAATCTGTCAAAAAGTTTGTAGTACGTTTCCGCAATTTCATTTCTTCTCTTGTTCCACTCGTTTAGATGCTTCAAGTTAATTCGCAAAATTGCGGCTTGTATTGGATCGAGTCTAGAGTTCAACCCGATGTGGGCATATTTGTATTTTTTTCCCTTAACTGATCCATAATTTCCAATGGACTCAATTATCTTTCCTATTTCAGGATCAGAGGTAACCACCGCACCTGCGTCACCCGCAGCTCCGAGGTTCTTGCTCGGATAAAATGAAAATGCTCCCACGTCTCCCCATGTACCTGCAAATTTTCCTTTTTGCAAGGCACCGTGAGCTTGTGCGCAATCCTCGATTACTTTGATTCCTCTCGGTCTCGCCCAATTCATAAGTCTTTCCATGTCGACCATCTGCCCGTGCATGTGGACCGGGATTACGCACTGCACATCAATGTTCTCTTCAATTAAGAGGGATAGGTCCATTAAACCATCAGGTCCAGAATCAATTCCTATTGGTTCGGCTCCTATGTTTTCTACTGCAAGCCAGGTTGCTATAAATGTATGAGAAGGCACAGCGACTTTCATTCCACTTTTGATTCCTAAAGATTTCAAGGCGATTGTGATTGCGTCCATTCCATTCGCCACGCCGACACAGTTTGACGCCTTTAAATAATCCGCCCATTCTTTTTCAAATAATTCAACTTCTGAACCTCCGATGAAGATTCCGCTTCGAAGTACACGCTCAGCTGCTGTAGCCCACTCATCTTGAATCGAACCAGGGACATCTTGGAAACTGAAAAATGGAACAATCATTTCTGTTCTTTCCAAGATTGATATTCTTCGAAGTTCTTTATGTAGTCACTTTCATCGTAGGATTCAGAGGCAAGAACCAGACAGATGGCATCCTTCGAAAAATTGCTTAAGTCTCTCCACAAACCGCTCTCAAGAAAAATTCCCGGATTATCCTGAGACATGTTGAATGTTTCATTTTTTACACCATCGGAGACACTGATTTGAAAACTCCCCTGAAGGCAGAAGAATATTTGTTTCAATTCTTTATGTGCATGCCCGCCTCGCTGAGCATAATCTGGAACCTTTTTCAGAATATAAATTCGCTTGACTGCAAGACCATGCTCAGAAAAGAATTCAGACGAAAGCAGTTGGCCTCTTGGATCTATGAATTCTTTTAGTTCAACTTTTTTGGCCAATTTACTCATCTAGCTTTGTCGCACCCATTCCTGAGCTAGAGCCACATCATATGGGTCTCCGATTCTTGAATTTTGTCTTTCTTCCATTATTCGAATGAAGCTGGAAGCATCGTGTAGTCCGGAAAATGTGCCTGTATCAAGCCAGGCGGTCCCCTTCGAAAGAATCGAGACGCTGAGTAGATCGAGTTCCAGATAGGCGCGGTTCAAGTCTGTGATTTCAAGTTCATTTCTACGGCTAGGCTTTAATTTCCTAGTTAACTCAACCACTCTTTCATCATAAAAATAAAGCCCCGGTACTGCCAAATTACTCTTAGGTTTATTTGGTTTCTCTTCGAGGCTCACAACTCTGCCTTGTAGGTCAATTTCGACAACACCGTAATTCTCTGGATCGCTTACCTGGTAAGCAAAAACTTGAGCACCATTTAGGTTCGAGTGTTGGGCTAATTGTCGCCCTAGGCCTATGCCATGGAAAATATTATCTCCAAGGATTAAGGCTACTTTTTCTTCACCAATAAAATCTTCAGCTAAAAGAATACCTTGAGCAATTCCTGAAGGCTCTCTTTGCTCGATATATGATATTGAAATTCCTAACGCATCGCCTGAAGAGAAAAGTTTTCTGAAATAATCGAGTTGTGACGGATCGGCAACTATTGCAATTTCCCTTATTCCTGCAAGCATCAATGTACTCAACGGGTAATAAATCATTGGCTTGTCGTATATCGGTAGTAGGTGCTTGTTTATTGCGGTAGTCAACGGACGAAGTCTGCTGCCTAGTCCACCAGCCATAATTATCCCACGCACATCGCCATGCTACACTGCGCATAATTCCAGTGCCAGATTGAGAGTAAAAAGTTGGCAAAAGTCTTGTTAACCGGTGGCGCTGGGTTTATTGGCTCAACTTTCTTGGAGATGTTCTCTTCGGGGGCATTTCCCAGATTCTCTGAAGTTGTAATTCTAGATAAACTAACTTACGCAGGTAAAATTGAGAATATCAGCGATTTATTAGTTAATCCGAATATTTCCTTTTTTGAGGGGGATATTTGTGACGTTGAATTGGTAAAGTCACTAGCGCACGGCTGCGATTATATTATTAATATGGCGGCGGAGAGTCACGTCGATCGTTCAATTGCGAATTCGGATGAATTCATAAGAACAAACATAACCGGAACACAAGTTTTGTTGGAAGTAGCTAGAACTATAAAGGGAATCAGGTTTATTCAAGTATCGACGGATGAAGTCTATGGATCGATCGATTCCGGTTCTTGGGACGAAAGTTCCCCAGTAAGACCTAATTCTCCTTATTCTGCATCAAAAGCTTCTGCTGATTTGCTCGTAAACGCCTTCCATGTGACTTATGGTTTGGAAACGGTAATCACTCGGTGCAGCAATAACTTTGGACCACGACAATATCCAGAAAAAATAATTCCTTTTTTTGTGAAATTACTCAAGAGTGGGAAGAAAGCCCCAATTTATGGTGACGGAAAGCAGTCTCGAGATTGGTTATATGTGGAAGATCACTGTCGCGGCATTTACTTGGCTGCGACATCTGGCAGCTCTGGTGAAATTTATAACATTGGTGGAGGAGTAGAGTTAAAAAATATAGATTTGGTAAAAATGATGCTTTCAAAATTAGGGCTTGATGAAAGTTGTATTGAATATGTTCCAGATAGATTGGGGCACGACAGAAGGTACTCTGTAGATTGCAGCAAAATTTCTCTTCTCGGATACAGCCCCGTTTCAAATTTTAGATATCAACTTGATTCCACCATAGATTGGTATGTAAAAAACCTTTTGTAGTTAAGGTTGCAAGATTACGGGTCTATATTCTTGAATTTGTCAGAGTTTGAGTTTGACGCGAGAAATCAATCGATTAATGCCCGCTTCCAAAGTAACATCAGGTTTCCAATTAGGAATAGTCGGGAGTTCTTTAGCGCTTGGTGTGAATCCGCGCTCAGTCCCACGTACAACTTCCGCCCCGGTTAATTGTGCCACCAATTCTGCAACCTCAAAAATTCTTACAAAATTGCCACCAGATACATCGAATACTTGGCCTTGATGCAAATTCAACATTTGCAGATACGCTCTGACGGTATCGTCAAGATGTATGAATTTTCTCTTTTCATTTCCGTCTGTAATTAATTGAACCTTTCCTTTATGAATTGCCTGCCACACGAAGTCACTTACTACGTGACTTTTAACATCAAACTCTTCAGGAGATCCGTAAACATTCCATTGTCTCGCCACTACCGCTTGAGGTTGTGTTAAACAATAATTTTCAGCAATTTGTTTAGACAATGAGTAAGGAGAATTGTCGGTTCCAGCTAGTTGACTTGACACAAATAGAAACGGGATTTTGGTACGTATTAATTGTGGAAATACATTAGCAATTAACATAATGTTGTCTTGGAACTGAGTCGGCCAAGTGGTTGTATCGGTTAGGTACTTTGAACCGCCGACATTCCACGCCAAGAAAAAAACTCCATCGAAATCAGATAAGTTTGAGATTTTCATATAGCGTAAATCTTGATCCGGGTTGTTCTTGAAATCAATTGACTCTACATGGTTTCCATCGGCAATTAAAAATTCTTGTAGCGCAGAACCAATAAAGCCGTTTCCGCCTAGTACTAAGTAACTTCCCATTTTTTGCTAGAACTTTCTCCTTATTCTCACACCATGGAGGCGATGGAGATTCAACTTTCTGATGGTACATGACTTTCCAGAAAAATTTGACGTAACGGACTGCTACTTGCTTGATGAACTTGAATAATACCTTGCCTCTGACTACAAAACTTTTCCGGAACGGAGAGTACTTATTGTCTTTAAAGGAGAATCTTCAAGTCAATTCGACAATCTATTTTTTGAAATTGGCCGTGCTGGATTTCCTGCGACAACTTGATAATCCCCAACATTTTTGGTGACAACACTTCCAGCTCCGACAACCGCGAATACGCCAATTTCGACTCCTGGCAGAATCGTTGAATTAGCCCCAAGAGACGCTCCTTGTTTGATTGTGGTCAACATTAGATTGAAATCCTTATTACCGCTTTGGGGAAACTTGTCATTGCAAAACGTAACGTTCGGGCCAATAAATACGTTATCCTCTACGGACACTCCATCCCATATTTGTACGCCATTTTTTATTGTTACATTATTACCGATTGCAACCCTGTTCTCAATGAATACATTTTCACAGATGTTACAGTTTTGGCCAATTTTCGCATGAGGCAGAACATGAGAAAAAGCCCAAATTCGAGTGCCTGTTCCAACATTCGATGATTCACAAATGGCCCTCGGGTGGACAAATATTTTTCTCTTTAGTCTAGAACTTAGATAAGCGGTAAGGGCAAGTCTCATTCACATATTGTAGCTATAGCAGATCCAGTTCTTGCCTTAACGAGCTTTTTCGTAATTGGGAACTTAAATTCAGCTAATTTAAAGAATGAGCCTTTAGTATCGAGAGGTTTCTTGCTGCTGATTCATGGCGCATGGGATATGGGAATCTCGATTAATTCTAGAATGAATTGATTAATTCACCCCTGTTTATAATAGATTCAATCTTCGGGGGTTAAGTAAGGCAAAAAATCAATAGATGCAGGGATTTCAAAAAAATTCAAATAGAATCAACCCGCACGGATGTTGCTGCGGTCGAGAGGCCTAAATAGCTGTATTTGATGTTGTGTGTTCGCACAATCTCTTGCCAGGCTAGAAATTCGCCCGTTTGCCAAGAAGGATATCCAAGATATTCGTCGAAAATAATAATTGTCCCTATTGAAATTCTAGAGATTACGGTTTCCAGAACATATTTTGTGCTTTGGTAGGTGTCTGCATCAAGGTGAATAAATGAAAATACCTCTGGATGATTTGCCAAAAAGTTTGGAAGGGTCTGCTCAAAATATCCTTTGTGCAACTTCACTCGTTTTGAAACTTTGGGCAATCTCCCATTCAAGCTAAAATGGCCTTTCAGCATAGCGTTAGACCCACTCCAGTCTTCTTGTAGCCCAGTGAAACTATCAAACCCGTGAATCAGAATTCCTTGGTTCTGGTCACCCTTTGACTCCAGAATCTCAGCAAAGTAGTTAATTGAATTGCCTCTGAATACGCCAAACTCGCAAGCAATTCCTTTAATGAGATCCTGGTTTAGTGCATGCTTCCACAAGCCCTGGGGGGTATCAAACAGAACTGCAGACTGCATATTTGTTGTGACATAATTAGCAGAAGAGATCAAAGCATTTGTCTGGACTTGTTCTAGTAGTGTGTTACGTCTAATCCCTGCAACTGATGGCGCCAAAGCAAATGTAGAAAGATTTCTCAGTAGAACTTTTATAGGTATCAAGATGAGTGACGACGCGTTACGGCTTAGTCGATACAAAGATTGATAATTTTTATATCTCTTCATCGTTAGAGGGTAGCATTAAAAACAATCTTTCTACGAGAGCGTATTGGTCAAGTTGGTTCCAAATTGATGCGACTCGCTTTATATGAGTTTAGTCCTTGCAGTTTCTAAGGGATTGATATGGTACTTTGCATTGAGCTCTGGCGCTTCTTGCAAATTGCGCGCCAACCATACTGCCGCTTTACCTTGGAGACATGAGATTGAATAAGTGGTCGATTCAAAACTCAGGTTAGCAGTCTAGCTCTAACAATAACAAACCGCTGGGATCTTTAAAGTCTATTTCCGGTCTCGCCAGTCTTGAGGCAAGTCAATATCGTTTATAAAGTATCCTTCAATGCTTCCATAGTAATCTTATGGTTATGAAGCAATTAGGTTGGATTGTCCCAACGCACCCGCCAAGAACAGAACAGCTCTCAAATCTTATCGAATCCTTTGAGAAGCATGCGTCTAACGTAGATTTGATTATTGTATGGACAAGGAAGTCTGAAGACAGGCTAACTATAAGACCTGGAATTAAGTCGATTTATTTAGATGATTACTTCAGTTCTACCGACATTGAATTGTTTGAAAATACCAGATCGATCATTAACGTCAAAAAAATATTCGGAATAATGCACGAATTCAGATTTTATTGTGGCCTTGTCTGCACTGACGATGAAATCGAATTCATTCGTGATTTCGAGGGTAGTGATCTCCTCAGTGATCTAGCATCAAAAAAAGTATTTCCTGCTACGGATATAAGTAAGGTGAAAGCCAAAGACAATATTCTGCAAAAAGTTCTGTCTGAAAGTTGTAAATTTCTACCGCTTCAGAGCGACCGAATTTTTATTAAGGAAGCAACCAAGAATTATTCCTTATTTAGTTGGTTTTCGGATCTTCCTTTTTATCATTCAGATGACATTCCTGGTTTCCTTAGTAAGTTTAACTTGACAGATTATGAATCTTTGAGGCAACTGAATTTCTATACTTTTGATCATATTCTTTTTCAATACTATAAGGTTTTGGAGGATAGTTTTAAGTATAAAAGTCTTGATTGGGTTTACGACATCAAAGGTGCCTACAATTGGTTTGAATGCTTACATCTCGAGCCCACCAAATATAATTACATTTCATATTATCAGGAAAACTTTGCTCCAAAATGGACGAGTTCCACCAAATTGATAAGCTTCTTTACTGATGCCATATGTGTATTTCATACCGACCGAGTAAATGTTAGGTATTCTAAATACCTAATGGTGAAGCACCAGTTAAAGACATTGATTAATACGATTTTCCCGAAGATGAGTATTTTCGAGTGAGTGATACTCCCAATCAATTGGCATCGTGAAATTTATCTCGGCATCTCTTGATGTTTTTTCCATTGTTGACTAATTTACAAATTCGGGCAAAGTCAATAAAACCAACCGAGAGTGCGATTATCTTAAATGACAGCGAAAGTTTTGAAATCTCAACAGATTGAAATTTTCAGTCCAAAATTACATTGCCAGTGGGTGTCAACAGGTGCACGGCGACGATTCCCGTTTGATTATCGTTTGTTAATGGGTCAATCCACTCAATCTCTACATCGCCCAGTGCGTCAAGGATTTCCCCCGTAAACCAAGAATCAGCCAATTGATCTTTATCGGCAATAACAATTTTCTCAATCTCTGCCAGCGGTGTTCCGTCTTGCGATGGGTGGTCTGCGGTTAACCACTGAATAAAGAATGGAAATTCGCGAGTATCAGCAATTTCCTTTACGCCAATTTGCTTCCACTTCAAGTCAGTTCCGTTTGGACGTGTACGGTGACCTTCAACGGCATCGCGCCCAAACTTCTCTTCAATTGGTGAAATGTCCTTCGTGCTAAAGACCCAGGTAAACCAACCGCCACCCTCATTTGCCTTCTTGGATACAGCTTTACCCCATGGGGTTTGTTCTGTCGCTGGGTGATCAAGAGGACATACGACTTCGATGTACTGTCCATTCTTCAATGAAGCGGTGAAGTTTCGAGTTCCAAAACGTGGATGAATCCCTCCGTCGACGAATGTGCTGCCTAATCGAGAGCCCAGGCGTTGTACTGTGTCAGCAAGTTGATCATGGGAAGTCACATAAGAAACATGGTCTAGACGCATGGTTGAATTCTGCCGTATAGCAAGGGGTGCTCATGACCACCCTCAAGGGCTGGTTTAGCTAGTTATTTACGCGCTAAGTGGCACATCAGCGCTTCGCAGGTAAGTAGCGGGGCGGCATTGCGTGCAAGGTTGGCGCGGGCTTCCATGAGTGCGTTGATCTTCAAGATAGTCGAATGCTCTGGGTGTGATGAAGCGTAGTTTTCAATCTCTTCACGCATATCGGTATTAATCATGGATTCTGTATTTCCCGATTGCACCATCATGACATCACGGTAGAAAGTCGCGATATCAAGGAGTGCGCCATCAATCGAATCACGAACCATGCGAGTAGAACGTGACTTCTGTTCCTTCTCTAGCTCTTTGACTGCCTTGGCTGCACCGGTTGCCATACCGCGACCAGTTGCACCTTTTCCATAGGCTTCTTGAAGTTTCTCAATCTCTCTTTCATCGCGCTCATCAGATGAAGAATTGGCTTCTGCTGTTGCAATATCTAAAAGTGTTTGGGCAGCCTGGAATGCTGCCGCTAATGAACCGAGTTGAAGCGGTAATTGCATAATGATTTTGCGGTTGCTGCGTACGGTTTCGTTGGTTGCTAAATACTTTGCGCGTCCTATGTGACCTTGGCTTACGCGCGCCGCAAAGTCGGCCATTCCTGGCGCGATGTTGTCGCGGTTGATGAGAACTTTTGTAACAGCTTCAAGAGATGGCGTGCGAAGTTGTAGGTGACGACAACGTGAACGAATTGTTGGCAAGACATCGTGGAGTGTTGGTGCACATAGCAACCAGACAGTTCTTGTTCCTGGTTCTTCAATTGCTTTAAGAAGTGCGTTTGCCGCTGATTCTGTAAGTCGATCAGCGTCTTCCATGACAACTACTCGCCAACCGCCCATTGATGGCGCCCATGCAACACGAGTAAGAAGTTCGCGAACTTCTTCTACTTTTATTGATAAACCTTCGGTGCGAATAATTTCAACATCAGGGTGTCCGCTTGTTTTCGCTGCATTGCAGTCAGAGCAGGTGCCACAGCCACCGTTGGGACAGATAAGTGCTTGTGCGAAGGCGACAGCAGCAGATGAACGACCTGATCCAGGAGGTCCTGTGATGACCCAGGCATGCGTCATTTCTTGTGATTCTTCGCCTGAGCGGGAGGCGGCGACTGCGCCTTGGAGAATTTCGATGATGTGTTCTTGACCTACGAGGTCGTCGAATACAGAAGTCATTTACTTTCTAAATCTTTTCTTCTTAACGTTTTCTGCATTGCGCTTAAGTGCCGGAAGTTCAGAAACGCAAGAAATGATTTGTGTGTGAATTTCTTCAACTGATTGTGTGCCGTCGACAACGAAGTAGCGTTCTGGATCCATCATGGCAATTTGTAGGAACTCTTGGCGCACACGTTCGTGGAATTCGGTTGGTTCTGCTTCAAGTCGATCGCGGGATTGAAGACGGCCGAGTCCGATTTCTGCAGGGACATCAATAAGGATTGTCAGAGTTGGATACAAACTTTCAGTTGCCCAACGACTAATGCGTGCGACTTCACCTGGATTGAGTACACGGCCTGCGCCCTGGTATGCAGCTGATGAATCGAAGTAGCGATCAGAGATAACTACCTTTCCTTCTGCAAGACCTGGACGAATCACAGAGAAGACATGGTGTGCGCGGTCTGCTGCATAGAGAAGTGCTTCAGCTCGTGGGCTGATGACTCCGGTTTCATGACCGAGAAGAATCTTGCGAAGATCTTTTCCAAGTTCTGTTCCACCAGGTTCGCGTGAGAGAACAACGGTTTCGCCCTCTTGTTCTAGCCACTTTGCAAGAAGTTGTGACTGTGTTGATTTGCCGGTGCCTTCGCCACCTTCGAAGGCAATGAAGATTCCTTGTGTAGGAGCTCCGGTGATTGCACCGAGTTCACCTTGTAGGGCTGCGAGGATGTCAGACCAGAGAGAAACGTTCGGGCGATCTTTCATCTGGTGATACGAAATAGAACCAATGAGAGCTGCAATTAGACCTGCCAGGAGCATGGTGATCTGTGCTCCGTTGTAGTCGAGTGCAACGTTCTGGAATTCGTAGTGGTGTTCACCGATAGTGGCGGCGATGATTGGTGCAATAGCAAGGACTGCAACCAAAGTAATGCGTATCAGTGATTGCACGAAGGCGAAGGTGCGCCCGCGAACATCGTCGTGGACCTCCATGCCAAGCATGGTGAAACCTGTAACCCAGGTGATGCCGCTAAAGGCCCCAAGGAAGATCACGATAAAGATAGACAGGGTTAAGTTTGATATCGCAGCAAGAAGGACTAGGAAGATGCCTGCCATGGAGAGAGATGCACCGAATAACCGGCGGCGTGAGAACTGTGCAAATATCTTGGGGCCAAATGCAATTCCGATTGCAAGGCCAGTAAATACAGAACCAAAGAGAACACCGTATGCAGCATCTCCTCCACCGAGGTCACCTACAAATGTGCGAGCAAGGCCGATAACAGCGCCAGCTGCTGAGAATGCTCCGACCATTCCGATGATGAGACCGCGAATGGTTTTTGATTCAGAGACGGCTTTCCATCCTTGAATCAGAGATTGGCCAACGTTCTCATCCTTATTTGATTTGGATGCTGAACCTTTTGGAATCTCTTTAAGTCCGCGGATTGTCCATGCGGCGAAAAGAAATGATGCTGCATTTACATAGAGTGCGATATCAATCGAGTTGGTAGGAATCAGTGGGCTGATTGCTGCGATTGCACCAGAGAGGAGTGTGAGGAGTGAAAACAAGATTGCAGCAATTGGTGCTGTGCCGTAGGCGGCAAGAAGTGAAACTTGGTTTGCGTTCTCTAACTTATCGCGTGGAACAAGGTTGGGTACTGATGCTTCTTTTGCGGGTGACCAGAAGAGAGTGAGGCACTCGACCAAGATCATTGCGGTGTAGAGCCAGAAGTATGTGTGAACGATTGGGATAGAGATGTAGAGAGCTGCGCGCATGATGTCGACTGAGACCATGAGTCGGCGGCGATCAAAGCGATCGGCGATTACACCTGCGATAGGACCGAGAAAGACTGCAGGAAGAAGGCGAGCGATAAAGACACCAGCGATTGCGAAGTTTGCAGTTGCATAAGAGCCGCCGGAAAGTTGTTGTGCGAGCGCCGTAGTTGCAAGAAGGCCGAGCCAATCACCAAGGGATGAGAAGAGCATCGAGTTCCAGAGTTTGCGAAAGGCTGGGATTGCCAAGACGCTGCGGCGTGCATCCGGTGCGGGAGCAGCGGGGGTTGGCAGGCTGGCAGGCATGGGTTGAGTCTATCGAGCACAGGTGTCGCGCCTAGAAAGGGCTAAAAGAGGCTTCTTACGCTCTCTTCGAGTGAGTACTTGGATTCAAAGCCCATGGCGGTCTTTGCCAGGGTTACATCTGCGCAGAGGAATGCTGGGTCTCCGGCTCGGCGATCTGTTTCGATGACTTGGGTATCGGCCTTATTGGTTGCCTCAAGGACAAGCTTGATGATCTCGCGCACTGATGCACCACGGCCTGTGCCGATGTTCATAGTGTCAGGTAATTTGGTTGTGGCATTTGCTGCAGCTAAATGTGCGCGGGCGATATCGCGGACATCGACGTAGTCGCGGATACAAGTGCCATCAGGTGTTGGGTAATCGGTACCGAAGATGGTTGGTGCTTCACCCTTGTTGAGTTTGCCAAGAACGATAGGAACGAGGTTCTCAACTGAGTTATCGAGAAGTTCAGGAGCTGCAGCACCTACAACGTTGAAGAAGCGAAGTGATGTACCAAAGTTACCGGGTGTATTGATAAATGCAGTCACTGCAGATTCTGCTTGGTACTTAGAGTCACCGTAAGGAGAGATTGGAGCCTTTGGTCCATCTTCTTTACACGGATCCATTGAATCTGGGCTGCCATAGACAGCTGCGGTGGATGAGAAGATAAATTTCTTAACGTTGTTGCGCTTTGCGATAGCAATCAGTTCTGTCGTTGCTTCAAGGTTAACTTGGAAGTATTCATCTGACTTTTCCATTGATTCACCGACAGCTTTGAGAGCTGCAGTGTGGACGATGCCATCGATCTTGTGTGTGCGGATTACATTCTCAAGTTCGTTGTAATCGCGGATATCGGCTTTGATAAATGGGATTTCGATGTTGTGCTTGGTGCGCAGGTATTGGATGCGGTGTTCGAGGCCTTGGTATAAAGAGTCGTAGATGACAACAGATTTGCCAGCGCGGATGAATTCGTCAGCGATATGTGCGCCGATGTAGCCAGCTCCACCTGTCAGTAGCCACGTCTCTTGGGTCATGAGTTGAGTCTACTCAGCGCTCTTTTTTGCTTTGCCTGATGCTTTCTTGGCGGCTTTCTTCTTTGTTGCAGCCTTCTTTACAGTGTTTTTTGTAAGGGTTGGTGCGGTATCTCCTGGCTTTGCCTTTGCTGCCTTTTTGCGTGACTTCTTAAGGGAAGGGCCGTTCTCAGCTTCCCAGGCTCGGCGTCCTGCAAGGAGTTCTAGCCCCCGCTCGAGGGTCATCGCTTCGAGTGTGTCACCACGACGGAGCGTTGCATTTGTTTCACCGTCGGTTACATACATTCCAAAGCGTCCATCTTTAATGATTACCTGTTTTTCAGATCCTGGATCAACGCCAAGTTCTTTTAGTGGTGGCTTTGCAACCCCGCGGCGACGCTCTTTTGGCTTTGAGTAAATTTCAAGTGCTTCATCTAAGTTGATTGAGAAGAGTTGGTCTTCGGATGTCAGTGTGCGTGAATCAGCACCGGCTTTTAGATACGGACCGTAGCGGCCGTTCTGGACTGTGATTTCATCTCCTGCGCTGTTGGTACCGAGTACGCGAGGGAGAGAAAGCAGTTGAAGCGCATCATCGAGTGTGATGGTGTCGAGGTTCATAGTACTCAAGAGGGACGCGGTCTTTGGCTTTGGTGCATCAGCTTTCTTACGCTTCTTCTTTGGTGTGCCATCTTCTTTAAGTTCGACAGGTTCTTCAGGGAAGATCTCGGTGATGTATGGACCAAAGCGTCCTGACTTTGCAACCACTTCAAAGTTTGTCTTGGGGTCAACGCCGAGTTCGCGCTCCCCTGAAGGTGC
>JACCDI010585053.1_pt1 | contig 27237 bp, 31 predicted proteins | sample 7442791 | NCBI WGS metagenome assembly JACCDI01 (sample SAMN15323434, study PRJNA562643) | freshwater metagenome | isolation source: river surface water | place: USA:Blue River Watershed | collected 2017-08-15
AAACTTGTTGCCGAACTCAGCTTCGTCATCTTTCATTATCGTTGTGAGATTTGGGTAGATTGTGTGTGTTTTTTTGCTAACACCGTGGGGTTATAATATTATTATACTAACAGTATTACCCTCCCCTGCTCGAGAAGAACTGCTTCATGCTAAATATCAAATCAACAAAAAACCAATAATGCCAATATATCGTGACAAAAGTTTTTCCGAATTCTATGACATTTTATAATGTCATTTCCAAAGATTCATTCATGCGCCAAAAAAAAGAGAAATATTGGAGCGTATTCACAATTATATATCACACTACAACATATTATCAAAACACTCTTTTTTTGTGAACAATTTTTTTTAATTATTATACCGGCTATAGAAAGCGGACAGAGGCTATTTTCCACCATGCTGGCTATGTTAAATTTATTATTCTTCCCATTTTATTATCATCATCCATCATTATTCATCTCATACCCTCATGTCCCACAAAGATGTTTTGAATTTTTTGAACACAAAGACTACTTCATGGTATTGGCCATGAATCATGAAGCTACTGTCATTGCCATGACACATGACATAGTCTGGAGAGACTCTATCTCAATGAATAGTGGTCATATTGAACATTACAGACACAGAGAGTCTTTTATTGCAATCTAGAAGCAAAGAACTGGCTCCAAAGAGCAAGATCAATTCCATGAATATACTACTCACCATGGGAAACTCTAAGAGGAGGAGCAATCTCTGCATACACTTTTGGGTTTTGATGTATGTCCCTGCCTTTTTCTGCATATACAATAATATAGCTCCCTTATCTGATGATTATTTATGTATTCCTGGTTTATACATTGTATCAAAATTGAGCAATCAATGGGGAGGGGGCTGAGTCAGAAAAAGTGAGACATAGATGAATGTCTATCTGATCTTGCAATATTTTTGTCACCCATCAACTTTTGGGCAATGACAAATGTTGAATGCTTTGTTTCAATCACATCACAGAACTGGAGGAGATCATCTCAATTGTTTTTCAATTGTTGCTCATTAAATAGCAAATATCATAAATAAATCATGCACTGTTTCAATAATGAAGTACAGTTCCGGCAAGATGCAATACTCTGCAACAACCATCAACCATCCAACAAAAGAATTTTTCAATGACCAGTTTGAAATCCCCTCTTCCTGCCCTGTCTAGCTCTCACCCCTTACAGCACTTGTCCTAGTCAGACCAAGTCCAACAACTCTGGCAACTTAGATTGGTCAAACATTCCATTCAAAAATTATCCATTTTTCTGCCCCTACATAGAAGCCAGAAAAGACTAAAACAAGAAGAAAATGTTGTTGGCCTATTTTTTGCATGGAAAATTCATATTGCAAATAGAATTCTTTTAATATAATCAACAGTGTAATTTAACTTTGATTGGACATGGCTAATTTGTTCACTTATTCAGTGACAATGAATTTCAAAGAAGATTGCCTTTTCCAATTCCCAAATATAATCTGATTAGTACTGAAGAATTCAACTTGTAAATAGAAGAAAGTTTGGTGGTCAATAGATAGCCAGAATTTACATTTGATACTCATTATTACAATGGCTGAACTTGCACTCATTGTGTAAGTGTTCAATCCAGATGATACAGCTCCCATGACATTTTTAACAAACCAGGATGCATCCATGCCAGTCAATTTGCTGAATGGGGAAAAGTTCATGCCAAATTGGAGAGAACTTTCAATACATATGGAGTGAGATGTGCAGTTGATGCAAGGTTTGAAACATAGAGAAAGATTTCATGACAAAATCATAAATCATCACAGGATGATATATCTTCCAATCATACATCACACAAAGAAGCAATGGCTGATACCAGAGTGTAAAGTTCAGCTACATTGAATACAGCAATCATCACTCACAATGTTGTTGAAAAGTATGCTTATGTCAGCTTAATGGTGAGAATTTTGGGGCTGGTGTTAAAGAGTGCTCCTAGTTATCATCAGCTCCATCCCATGATAGAATTCATCACACTCTTCACCATGATAAGAATATATGTGAAAAAAAGCGAGAGGTGCAAGCCATTTCAAAGTCTTTGAGAGAGTTTATGATTTATCTCAGAATTATTGTTTTCCATGTAACATACATTTTTTTGTTTTTAGTTGACATACATCAAAAAATTGTTACATAAGCCCTCTTACTTTAATATGTCTTGTTTTGAATACGCTCCACCAGTACCTTTATGCTGAGACCCGAGAGAGAGCGAGTGTAATTTGAAACAAGTACACAACACATGAAATGGAACCGTATCTTAGACATTATATAAAATATTACATTAAAATCCACAAGCCGGGACAACGACCGAATAATAATAGTATTACCCAATAGTATCCAACAGACACTCCCCTCGTCCGTCTCCCGAGAGAGAGAGTAAGAGTCAATGGTTTTCCGAGTTACGTCGATCTTGATCATGTCCTTCATCCTTTCGAAGTCCACGCGCGTCATGAGCTTCGTTGGAACTCATCGGCTTCAACTCCGTGCAAGATGCACATCCTCTGTGGATTTCTGCAAATTTTACGAGTGTGAATTACTTCATGCCTCGAGAAGGACCAAGGTTTTCTATTCCTTGGTATCACGGCAGCTGAATTTTCCGGAATCTCTTGCTTCGACGAGATTGTTTGGGTCCACTTCAGCCTATCCAGGCAAAGCAGATCCATCACGTCATGGCGACGACTTCAACCAACAATCGTTGTCATCAACAACCTCTGTTTTAGAACTCTACCTTTGTGATCTGATAAACCAAGGAGTTCTTTCGTCGCAAGAAGTTGAGTCGATACAAAGGGCCATCTTCAATCCCGATTGGGATCCAATTCTACTCGAAACCGCCAATGATTCCATCATGACAATCATCCCCCAATCCGTAGAAGTATATCTTGCACAAAAAATGCGTCGGATAGAGTTGGGAGTCGAGGCAATTGGAAATCCTGGATTGTATGTCAGGTCGGTGATGAAGAACAACATGGAAAGGCAAGGTATTGATATTCCAGGGATTAGACAAGATGCCGAGGAAGGTAACAATTTTCACGTTGGCGATATAGACCTGGAATCAATCATCGGCAGTTTTGACATCCACCGAAGCGATATAAATGAAAGGTGCCTGATTGCTCTCAGTCGAAGTCCGATCCAAACTGTGAAGTATGCTCTAGATGTTTATGCAAAGCAGACAAGGAGGCGTGAAATGAAAGGGATGAAAAAGATTGTAAACCCGAGTTCTTACATCCTTGCAGTTTTAAGGTGAGTAATGATAAATTTCACCTTTCGGATTCATTTCCAGAATATCTTTCTGATTATTGTTGCTCGTATGATCGTCTCAGAAATGCACCGGAGTCTTTGGACGAGCGCAGTACAGAGGAAAGCCCCAATATCCTGTCTGATGGAAAAAGCGTCGCTCAACGCGAACATGATAAAAAATTGGAAATATCGTACGTATCTTCTGTTTCGGACGCTGAACAAGCGAACATTGACAGCGCAAACACGAAAGTCGCACAATTGCAACCTACATCTAGCGAAGATGACGCTGGAATTTTCCACACACAAAACACGCAACACCGCAATATAGATGAACAGATCACAATTCACGGCAATCCGGAACCGGAACGTTTTGCTACGATTGGCAATAATTTGACACCAGAGTCAATGGAAATATGTGACGAAGCCAGCAACAATCCTATTACTGACCAATTTGAAAAAGTCTCAATTGAAGACGCCAACAGGTGTATATCTTGCTTAGCTAAGCTTGAAACGCCAATAATCGAGCTACCTGGAATAGGACCAAAGTCGGAAGAGGCGTTTCATAAACTTGGGCTGTATTCTCTGCGTGACTTATTGTGGCACTTTCCACGTTATTTCATCGATCGATCAAAACTATGTCGAAACATCCGAGAGGTTCCAAATGGAGATATTGGAACCTTCCTCGTGAAGATAAACGCGAATAGGGCACGGTACAATACAGTTTCATGTACTGATGAAGCAGGTAATTATTTCACTGTTACGTTTTTTTATGGTCAGTCTCGACAAGGGAGAATGGCAGCGTCTGCTGCTTCAGAAAATTTGTTCAAGATGTGTGAAGCCCCCGTGATTGTATCGGGAAAGGTGAAACATTCTGATAAAGGTGCTGAGATATTTAATCCAGATCACGTCGTTTCACGAGATGAAGCGGAGAAAGTTCTCGGAATTGACCCTGTGTACGGTACGTTGTTTTTATTTTTTCTTGTTTTCAATACATTGTATAGTTCTTGTCATGTTTTGTAAAAATCTTCGCCGCGAATAACCGTGTTTGAGAGCTTAGGATTAACTGCTGGTTTGACAAAGAAAAAATTGGTTGCAGCCATCGAAGAGGCTCTCAAAGTGGCGCACGATCTTCTGAGTCATTTACCCGAGTCTCTACCAAATGGTGTTCTTGAAGAGCTATCTTGGCCGAAACTGGCAGATGCTCTCGTCCTTGCTCACAAACCTAAAGAATTCACCGAATTCCCGACAAATGCGCCAGCGAGACAGCGTCTTGCTTTTGAGGAATTGTGCATGCAACAAGCCCAACTGGCCCTTATGCGTTGGCGGCTAAAATACGCAGTAGCTGAGGATTATAGTCAACTATCAGAACCGGACACACTGTATCAGACATGGCAAAGCAGTCCGCTTGTTTCAGCAGCGGTGTCTGCATTGCCTTTTAAATTGAGACCGTCGCAACAGGAATGCTTGGAAGAGATGTGGGCCGACGCAATTGGCGGGAACAATGGAAGAATGTTGAGATTGCTGCAGGTAAGGACTTCAATGCTCTTATTGTAATTGAATCGCTGAAAACTACGCTTAGCCGTTGTCTCACGTATTATAGGGAGATGTCGGATCAGGGAAAACATGTCTTGGCTACCTTCTCGGCTTAGGTTGCATCGAATCCAGGCAAGGCGGAGTAAGTTCAACTAATGGAATTTCATTCGCAGGTTTTTATGTTACTTTGGTCACTCAGAATCATTTAACCATCGCTTGCTTAATTGTCAGGGCCGAGTAGTGGCAATATTGGCACCGACTCAACTTTTAGCTTGTCAACATGGCAAGTAAATTGATTGCTTCATTTTTCAAATCTTCTAGTTCTGTCGTCTGATTTTATCTTCATCCTACGTTCACTTAAGCTCAAACCATCACAAGGTTCGCGGATGCACTCAATGTAGAACAAAGCTCTACAATCAAGAATGTGCACGTTGAGTTGTTGACCGGTGGTGTCACAAAATCTAAACGCGAGGACCTTCTTTGTAAGCTAGAAGAAATATCTTCTGACGATGCTGTTTTCTTGGTGGGAACGCATGCACTATTGACACCAGCCGTTGTTGATAGGCTTGAAAATCTACCTGGAGTATCATCGCCAAAAGGAAAAGGGCTTGCTTTGGCGGTGATCGACGAAGAGCAAAGACTTGGAGTGAAACAGCGTGAAAAACTGGCTATGTGTGCTGCTCACACTCTCTACATGTCTGCCACCCCTATACCTAGAACAATTGCACTGAAAGGTTCTAGCGGGTTGATGGATTTCACTCTCTTGGATGGAATAGGCAGTAATGTAGAGACATTAATCGTCCCATCGAAAGCACTTGACGAAGTTGTATCCGCACTCAAAATCAAAATTGACAAAGGATCCAAAGCATTTTGGGTTTTGCCTAAGATTGGACAAACTGACATTTTTGAACAAGACGCGATACAACAAAACACTAACGTGTTAGGACGTCACAGGGCGCTAGCCGAAGCTTTCGGCGAAGAAAGAGTGTGTTTTGTTCATGGCAGAATGAAAGGGAAGGATAGGGAAGAACAGTTGTCGCGATTTGCGGATCCAATGTCTCGGGTAGACGTTCTAGTGTCAACTACAGTCATAGAAGGTGCGTTCTTGTATCATGTTTACCAAATCAACTTATTCGGCTGCTCATCGATTTCCCGGCGACTTTCGGATTCAGTCGGGATTGATATTCCAGATGTCAATGTCTTGATCGTTGAGGATGCTGACCGTTTCGGATTGAGTCAGTTGCACCAGCTTAGAGGTAGGATTGGGAGAGCAGGGAGCAGAGAAGATCTAAAATGTCACTGTATTTTTATGAGTTCTGTTGCAAACGATGGTCAAATTGATGGAGTAGATTCGTTATCCAAATTAGATATTCTTCGAGAATCTACATGTGGCAGTGTGATTGCAGACGCAGATTACATGCTTCGTGGACCAGGCGACACTCTTGGCTTCCTCCAAGCTGGGATAAAAAATGGAAGAACATTAAGCAGCGACCATCATTGGGAGATGGTTGATGCGGCCGCTTTATATGGACGGAGATTCATGCAGCCTATGTTTAGCACCACGGCAATTGATCAAACCGACTCAAGTTCGTTAACGAACACACTAATGCGACACTTCGCCGACGAAACGGCACAAGTGCAGTATAGTCAACCTTATGCATCATCTATGCCAGGCTTCACAATGAGAGTGATGACAACGCTTTTTTCTGAATCCTATGCTGATTCCCAGACCCACAATGACTGTGCTCTTGACACTATCACTGCATTAAATGAATTAAAGCCATCAAACTGCGAAGACGACCGTGTGATTCATGGAAAATTTGTTGCTTTGTTGCAGTCCATCGATGATAGAGGCGATGAGGACTCGAATTTGACGTCTGGCGACGAAAGCAATAAAGAAATGAATTCTTCCCCGGTAAGTTCACAGCTCTATGGACAGGTTAGATGACGATTATATTAACAATTTCACAATCATTTGTTCCAAACGCAATCAACAAGACCAATGTACATCAAAGTGAGGAAGGTATCTTGTATCTGATCCTAGATGTAGAAACAACTGGGCTTAAATATGAAAGCAGTCATATTATTCAACTAGCAGCAAAAGAGCTTGGTGATGAAGACCTATTTTCAGGTATGTTCGTAAAATTTCTGCACTTTACTCTGTTGCTCCAACGAGTTCACTAATACATTTATTACAGAATACGTTCTCCCGCCGATTGATAAGATTCCATCAGATATAGTGAAACTCACTGGTATAACTGATGACTTCCTTCGAAATGGAGGCCATGATAAGGCATTGGGAATACAGCGAGGACCAGCCCGTACCTTTTGCGAAGTATTCTCTGATTTCGATTTATTTTGTCAAGAAAAGGCCCGAGGAAGGCAAATATGTCTGATCGCTCATAATGCGAAGTTTGATATTGGCATGCTTGAGAGTGAACTAAAACGCTGCAGAAAAGAAGTAGGTAACGTGAAGTCACTTCATCACTTGTTTGACATGTCTTTGGATACAATTCCACTGTTCAAAGTAAAGCAATTTTGGAGGTCTCGTAGACCTAAGTCGTTCGCACTACCAGCTCTACACCTCCACGTGTTGAATGAATCTTTCGAGGATTCACACAATGCAGTTGGTGATATCAACGCATTAGAACGATTGCTCCTCTCCGAGCAATTTCACGGTTGGGAAAGAATATCTCGCGACTGGAATTTGCTTCATAGTTTTAGTATGTCTTCGGAGTCTTATGGGAGCGGTTGAATGTGAAACATCGTGTTTGGCGTTTACCACCAGGACAAATGGTTATGATGATAGATCTCCTTCGATGAGCTGTTATCCCTAGATTAATCACAAGTAGATTAAATAGATTCTGCTATAGTGTGCTCTATTTAAGTAGTGATAAATTTAAAAATGAAATCTACTCGTTGTTTTTTTCTCGATTTCATCGGCTCAAAACAATGCAAGATGTCAACAACAAAAATTGTAGATATTTTACAAAGGTGTAGGCAACATCTGAGTGGATTCGCGTCGACTCCCGTTAATGTTGAACCTTATCGTGACGCCCTTGTCTCGGATTGCGGCGTCGCCAAGGATATGTTGAAGGAGTTAAAGATAATGAAATCAAGGATCGTTGAGCTCGAAACGAAATGTGAAGCAACGAGCGATTTTCCCAACAAAACACAATACTCAACGTTTGTAAAGGAAAGAAAAGTTGTTGCCAATAGGGAAAGAGAGTTTTCCAAAGAAATTAATCAATCCATTCGACTGAATGAAGAGGTCATTAGAAACCAAAAACGCCTCAAAATAGAACTTGATACAGTAGATGATATCTTGAGGTTTTTAATCAAGGAGATTTTAGACACAGGCACATTCATCACACTTTGTTCTGTAACTCATGAGTATGTGCCTCCGATAGTTCAAAAGGAGCAATCATTTTCAAAAATGAAATCTGTGAATCAAAGTTTGGACGTGCTCCGACAATTATCATGCCGCGAACATCTCGAGCACAGAGACTCCGTGGAAGCACTCAAGTATCAAATCGACAGAGCAAAAGCAGACTTGAACGCAATTAAGACTGGAACTTACACCCCTTCTGTCGAAAGAGCTGAAAACTTGGAAGAAAGGCGGCGACGGACAATGTTGAACGAAGATAAAAAGAGGAAAAGTGTCGAAGAAGATATTGGTGAGATGTTCAAATTTTCCTTCGTTTTGCAATGATCACTACAACAATAATTTAACGAACGATAACTCAAAACATAATAGAGCAAATCAAGTCGACGATTGAAAAAGACTTAAAGGTTCACAATGCTATAATGTCTACACTTCAAAAAAAACACGATGAAATCCGTCACAAACTGGAAATTCATTCATACAACTCTTCACAACAATCCAGCTTGCGCAATTCCGTTTTGGAACAGGTGAAGCAAGAACAAAACGAGCACAAAGTGGCATTGAATGAACTTGAACGACGCTGGGACAATGAGCAGGAACAGACACGAATCGACATAGAGAATAAGGAGCTCAAACGTCAACGTGAATCGAAAGCAAGAGAATTTGAGGAACGAGAATACTTCGCATCTCTTTGGATACAACTTCGATGGAAAGCTTATTTGAAACGAAAGGCATTAAAGAAAACTTCCACCAAAGCCAAAGGTAAAAAAAAAGGCAAGAAGAAAACGCTATGAGAAGCATCGTCGGGTTAGTTTAGCATTTACGCCCTACTACAAGTATTTCGAATTGCTGTATTTTGGTCCTAACGAGTTTTTCGGCGGATGGTTTCAATAATTTTTGTAGTCTTCGACAACGTGAAGATGAATGGTCACAATATTACCTTGTCATTACCGCTGAGACTTGGGTTATCACCGCCGAAAATTAATTTCTGCTCATCATAAAACGACTGAAGGGTCTTTAATCGCCTTTCCTGATTCTCAATCCTATTCAAGGCATACTCAACATCACCTGAAGTAAAGTCAAACAAAGCAATTCGCTGTAAAACTCATAACTCAGACTCCAATTTGAAGATTTGACCCACTTACCACCATACACAAAACTTCTTTCCGCTTCTGCACTAGCATCAAACCAAAGGCCTCTCCGCTGCCTACGCGCAATCCATTCCTCCAATCTTTCACGAATTACTTCCTCTCGGCGTTCTCTCGCTTCCAACAGCCTTTCTCGTTGATCGCGAAGAGTCTCTTTGAAAATTGCAAGGAATTCATTTCCACTCGAAAAGAAAACGCCCGAGACCTTGGAACCTCGTCCAATGATAGAGCTTCTCATCACGTTTCTCATTGTCAGTACTCTACACTTCAAATCATGTGGCAAGAGATGCCAAACTTCCTCCTCGCCATCATCCTCACTCGACGATGCTCGATCCTTTTCTTCGCCATGACAAGAATTATTGGTTTGACCTTGCAGAGCATCGAGACGCTCAATGACATGATTCACACTTGCTTCGAACAGTTTTGGCAAGTTTAGCGCATCCGCTAACGAGCAGATGGCCATGCAATTTTTAGAGTCGATGGATTCCTCCAAGATCAAAGTTAACCCATCCAGGATGATTCGACATTGAAGGTAGTGGGCAATCTTGAGACATTCTACCACATTGTCCTCGAAAATTTTTTCGGACTTAACAAGTTGGATTACCAGTTTATTCATTTTTCCATCCGATTCTCGTTTTTTCTTGGCTTGGGCACCTTGATCACTTTTGCTCTGCATTAATAGAATGATCGCATCTAAAAACTGCAATGCTGCATCAGGTTCAAACTAAAGTTGTTTAATCAAAATAGGAACGGGGAAATAAATAAAGAGACATAGTAAGAAATTAAGAAAAAATTTGCCCGTGACTCTCGACAGATGAAACTATAAATCGTAAAGTATAGTTCACGAACTCACCTCAATAAGAGACAACTCAATGATAGATTGACCTGCTGTTACTCTTTCCTGCTCATTCAGGTCTTCAAAAGTTTTGCGTTCCTCTTCGCAATCTTCCAAATCACCCCCCCCTGCAATCTTGGATCTTGCAACACCGAACAACGGCTTCGAGCTAACCATTGCCTTGAGTGTGTCACAAAAAAATACGAGAGGCTGAACTGGCATCAAACGTGTGGTCCCATCCGCCAGGATCACTAATATCGAAGAAATGTCAAGGCCTTCAAATCCAACAGTAGTACCATTCGAAAAATTAGCATCTGATTGGTGCCTTTCAATCACGGCATCTCGATATGCTTCCTCGGCACGAATTCTATTCTCAGCTTCTTGGAAGTTCAACCCATTGAATTCTCCATGCCTTGATTCATGGTTGATGGTGGGCAGTCCATATCGACGAATGTAATCTTCGAGACTCTCGATAGCAGGGAGTTCGTTCTGAATTTCGTTTCCTCCGGCGTTATTCATGGTGGATGTTGGGAAAACCAAGAAAGGAAAAATACCTATTCAGAATCTCCTAAAAAGTACTACTGTCATTTTTATGGCATAACATGGAAGATTTTTATTTCGATCGAAGAATAATCGAGAGTTTTTTATGTCCCAACGATAATAATAATATTATGTCCACCGTACAAAAAATAATATGGCATCTCGGGGCAGCAGTCGTGTTCTTGATGATCGCCAATTAGTCGCGGATACGGAATTCTGGCGGAAGTTGCACACTCTCATTCGTGCAAAAAAGATAATGAAAGGAAATCACCTAAGACTATTTTTTGCAGACCTTGTGAGCTATACTATAAGCTATATTGAAATTTTGAGACAGAAAGGTAAAAAGCGAGGGTGCAGACGTGATCTATTTCTCAAAAATGCTAAAAATAATAGCGTGCGTTTGCTATTTTCAAGATTTTGATGTACAGTGCCCACAGGCAAACACTCTCAACGTGTAACTTCACGGAAAGTGTAACAGGGTTTGGGAGGTGTACACAGGTTTCAGACACGATGACGTCATATCTTCCATGATGATGTCATTTGGGATATTTATTTATCTGTTCACAGTGTACTGTATTGCCAATGTGAGTAACCACATGTTTTCTGTATTTTTTCAACATATGAAGAGAAAATAAAGAATCAAAGTAAACAAGCAAAATTGTCAGATGACTAAGTACAATATTATTTATGTGTTACGAGTGAAAGACAGCTGACTTGTGCCATGTTATCTATGACACACAACTCATGACGCATCACAAATATGACGTCACATGGTCTTGTGACAGGTGATACTTCATTTTTGCAAAATGTGACTTCACGGAAAGTGAGTCTGTCTAGTACACTGGTTATTACACTTTGCATGTGGGCACTGTACATTGAAGAAAAATAGATCAGATAATGTATTTTTAGCTCATGGTATGTTTTTACTTATGCTACAGAGACAAGAATAAAGCCACAAAAAACGAATGTTTTTGTCCATGCATTAAGCACAAACCTAACATGGCAGAGACTCCCTTGGAAATCTTTGCTTCTGGGAAAGGGGTAGAAAATCTACACCCCCTCCCAATGACCCAGTCTCACTCACCACTACTGTTCTTACTGATGGGATCATTGCACCATCAACAACTGAAGATTTGTTAAAAACGCCACTGCACATGTCAAAACCACCCATGGCTGAGATTCATGGAACATGTGTCGATGAGTCGGGGCATACCCTCAAAAGCCCTATTCCCACTGAGATCCCAGTGTCTTTGAAGAATTTGTCAAGAGGTCGCAGCACTGGCTTTACTAAACAGGAAATTTTATTTCTTGCAAAAGCTTTCATCCATGCCAGTACAGATCCAATCATTGGAACATCTCAAACAGAGCAACAATTTTTCCAGAAAGTTTGCAACATATACAATCAGCAGGCTGCCAATTACAATGAGCAAAATGCAACTGTCAAGAATTTTATTCCATTCACCTCACAATCAATGCACTCTCTGAAGAGTCATTTCAATAGATGTCTGCAGCCAGCTGTACAGAAGTTTGTTGGGATCAAGGAACGATACAAAATGAAGTCGGGCAAAAATGTTGAGATGAACCTTACACAGTTGATGCACTGCATGAAGAAGCAATGAGAGAAAACAAAAATGGAGTCCCCAAAGAATTTTCAAAATATCTGAATAAATTCATGTGGATGAAAGGTGAGTCAAAATTTGGAACAAATTTTCTCAAATCACGTGAATCTAGTCCAGACGATGCCTCAATTGGTGGTGATTGGAGCTCATCAGGTGTTGAAAGTGACTATGGGAACCCTCATGAAAGCAACAAGAGACCTCGAATTGGCCGTGACAAAGCAAAAAAAATGAAATGAAAGGAGAATTCAAAAAATGATGAAAACCGATCTGCAACATTGCATCAGCAGACACTTTTGTTGGAAAAGGGAGTAGAACAACTCAACAAACACACTAAAACGTTCGTAATACAACAAAATAAAGGAGTGAATCAATTTTTTCACATCTAAATCAGATAGGAAAGAATATTTTCAAGTGGTTTTGAAGCGCACTATTTTGATGGAAAGAAATCACTTGCTGGAAACTGAGATTGAACATGAACAGTTATTGAAGAAATTGAACAAAACTAAGGAAAATCATGTCGCACAAGAAGAATGCAAAAACAAAAATGGTAGTGATGTGTTAATGTAACAAAATAAAATTAATCATCTTTTATTTCCAACTTAATTGCTGCTTGCAGTTTAAAATGTTCATCTTTATTTGAGAGTTTTTTCCATTGCATGTTGATAACTCTTAGTTTATGTCCTAAATATTCAGCACACTTATATTTTTCAAGCAATGCAAGATGAACTGCATCACTGTTTTGATTTAGCTTGTCCTGATTTTCTGCAAAAAACTTATCCTCTGATTGGATGTCATCATGTGCATCATCTTCCACTATTTGGCATGTTTCTATATCTTTGCCATTGCAGATTGTTGTATTGTACATATCCTCAGTCTCTAGATCTTCTTCACTTTCAATGCAATGGATAACCATGGCATTATGCAGACAGATACATAGTTTGACGACATAGAAAATGTTGTTGACACAGTGCAATTGCAATGGAGTTTGTATGACTTTGAATTTTTTCCTATGCACTCCAAAACCCCATTCAATATTCTTTTGTACTGACTCCTGCCATGCTGCATATTTTGATTTGGTAAACAACATAGGAACTGAAATTGTTTTCACAAAACAACTAAGTTAAGGATAAATGCCGTCAACCACAAAATATAACTTTGTGAATTGTTTTCCGTCAATCTCAAAGTTAAAGTCCATCATTGCAAATAAAAATGATTTGTGTAGTTGATTACAATCTCAAATGTTTAAATCATTCAATGCTCCTGCATGACCAAATTTGTGGTGCCAAAAAAATAGGTTGTACTCACAGGATGACCAATGCTGGAACACCACCCTTTCCAGTATGTTGCCCATGAAGAGAATTTGGGCAGTTGTCCCATTTAATATGCATACAATCCAAGCAACCAACCATTCCATTGACACAATGTTGTTTTTTGTGTGAATTTGTCACATTCTGCACAATGCTTTTTGTCATTTGCCACATAAACTTTTGAGATATCTCCTTACTTCGAAAGTCTCCCTGAGCAAGTTTGGAAAGTGCTTCCCTTACAGACCTTTCTCCAATTTAGAAATAATCCCAAAAGGTTGAAAAAGATACACCAAATGATGCAACCTTTAAACAAACTAGAAGTTTCACTTCTGGTCTAATTTTTGTTTGCTTTGTGCAATCAAATCCATCATGCCAATATGCATCTTCCAATGCAATATTTCAAAGGATGTATTCAAAAAGGGAGGGTGTGATTTGAAACTGTTGTTCAAACTGTTTGTTGTCAAATCTTGATCCATGGCTGAGGTAATCAGACATAATGGAGGCATACACACGTTTGCAATCATACTGGACAAAGTGGTGCTGACGCTTCATCCTTTCTTGATTTTCTTTTTTTTGATGTCATCTTCTATGATTTCATTAGTATGAAAAAATTCTGAATAGAAGGAGAGAATGATTGCAAAATTCAGCTGGATAATTGGCCATCCCAATGATAGCAACAACACTGGTGGCAGCATGGTTTATTAGTTCTTTGTGTGTGGTTGCAGCTGTGTGAGCTACTTTTTTAGCTTTTCACATCTGTAAACTTCTGGCTGGATGTAAAAAAAGGAGTGGTCTGATGAAGCTATATTTGATGGATGGACAAAATAGCTTATAGGATAGCTCACAACTATAAGGAATAGCCTAACATACCGCAAAATCACTGTACTCTACAGCTAATATCATTCGATTTATTAGGTATTAGTGGGTTTCAAAGTATTTTGCTTACAATGATGATTACAGGGTTCTGGAACGATTTGTTTATGCAATTTTGTTGCATGATCTTCTGACATGGCACTTTGAATTCTTGTTAACAATAGCTCAACCAAAAAACATTGAATGGGATTTGCTTACAATTTTACTTGAGTCACACCAATGTTTGGCACCTGTCCATGTTAAATTAATCTTGCCTCATCTTTCTTTCTTCAGGATATGCAACAGTTCAATCTATTTTTGGCTTTGCATCATGAATTCAAGTTCTCCAACACACAATAATTGAAAATTTGAAGACAAATGATGTATGGATAAAATAATGTAGTTTCATAAAAAATGTTTCAATATTTTTCTTGTTAATTTGTCCATACTCACCCCAACCTTTACTTGGCTGAAATAATCACAAAATATTTATGGCAAAGAATGGCACATATTTATTTTTGGTGAAGTTTGTCTTCCAACCACAGAGCATAGTAACCAATTTTGTTTACTCTGATTCTTCCAGCACATCAACATAAACTCCAACACTTTGAATCTCCATCAATCATTTCCATCAAAACTTCATTGCCATTTTCTTTTCCATCCATCATTTTCATCACCAATGTCTCTGTCTGTCTCTGTCCTCATCATATTCTCAATCTTTGTTGCCAACATCCATCATTGCCTTTGCCATTGTTGCCATTTTCTCCTTTCCATAGTCTTCTCTGTCCAGTCTTCTCTGTCCTTTGTCACCATCATTGCTGCCTTCATCACCACTGTCTTCTCCGTCCATTGTTGTTGCCATCATTTTCATTGCCATCCTCTTTGTTGTCATTGTTGCTGTCTTTATCTCTGTCCCCATCTTTGTTGCCATCATCTTTTATTGCCACTGTTTTCTCTGTCCATTATTGTTGTTGCCATCTTTGTCTTCTCCATCCTTTGTTGTGATCCTTGCCAACTTTGTCTTTATTGCCATCATCTTTTGTCACCATCATCACTGCTTTTGTTTTTGTCACCTTCTCTGTCCATATTCATATCCTTTGTTTTCATTGCCATTGTTGCTGCCTTTGTCTTTGTTTCTATCATCTTTGTAACCATCTAATTTTGTTGCTTTCAACCTTTGTTGTCATCAACTTTCATTGCGATCATTTTCTCTGTCCATCTGCATTGCAATCATTGCTGCCGTTGTTGCTGTCATCTTTGTTAGTTAGGATTACCATCATCTTCTCTGTTGCTTCATTTGTCTTTGTTGTTCATTGCTGCTATTGTCTTTGTCACCATCAACTTTGTTGCCAGCCATTGTCCTGCCTTCATCTTTGTCATTGTCTTATTAAAAATTGTCACTGCCTTTGTTGCCATTACCATCAATGTTGTCTTCTCCATCCATCATTGTTGACATTGTTTTCACTTTTCACCATAGCCTCTTTTACTGTTGTTGCTGCCTTCATTGATGTTGCCCCTGTCTTTGCCTTTGTTGCCATTGTCACTGACTTTATTTTTGATGCCATTATCTTTATTGCAATCATCACTGCCTTTGTTGCTACCACCATTGTTGCTGCCTTTGTCTTCACCATTCATTGTTGTTGTTGCTATTTGTCTTTTCATTGTCTTTGTTGCCATTATTGCTGCCTTTGTCTTTGTCACCTTCTGTGTTGTCATAAACTTTTATTGCCTTTGTCTTCTCAGTCTATCATTGTTGCCATCATGCTCATCTTCTTCATCATTTGTTACCATCCTTGCTGCCTTCATCTTCATTACAATCTACTTTTATTGCAATAGTCTTCTCTGTTCATTATTGTAGACATCTTCTTTGCCTTCTCTGTCCTTTGTTGCAATCCTTGCTGCCTTTGTTTTTTTGACTTTGTCTTTGTTGTCATCATCACTGGCTTTGTTGCTGTTTTCTTCTCTCTCCATCACCATTACAATTGTTTCCATTGCCGTCAATTCTGCCTTCATCATTGTTGTCATTGAAACTTTCTTTGTCTTTATCATCTTCTCTGTCCATTGTCATTGCTGTTGTTTTCATTCCATCAACTTTTGTTGCCATTGCCACTGCCTTTGTCTTGATTACCATTGTTGATGCATTTGTTGCAATAGTCTTCTCATTCCATTGTCATGGCCATTTTCATTGTTGCTGATGTATATTTTTCTACATCTCATTCAAAATCAATTCCAGGAACTTGATTCACTTGCAATACCTTCCAGGAAAAGAATATTCCCTCTTACTCCAACTTTTCAATGTGTTGATTGTTGTAACGCATCTTTGTTTGTCATATTCTCTTTCAACATCAATTTCAGGCACATGATTTACTAGAAACATCTTCAAGGAGAAGAGTATTCCCTCTTACACCAACTTTTCTATATGATGATTGTAAAATACAATAATGGTACAAATAAAGAGAAAAAAGGTTGAAGATATGTCAATATAAGAATCAGTGGGATGCTCCTATCTTATATGCAACAAGCAGAGAATCCAACATTGAGGTTGTCTTACTACGCCTTAGTTGGAAATGTCTTCTTGTGTCATGTTGGCTAAATCACCAAGAGGACTGACATTTTACAATATGTCAGAGACATGTTGGTGAATTCAACCAATGATGCAAAAAAATGTTGATACAAGTTTTGAAAAGACATAAAAAATTTATTAATTTTCCAACATAATTTGTGTCTGTTGATAGGAATTTTAGAAATTTAAATTTGAAGATACATATTTTATCAGATATTACACATCAATTTGCTAGAAGTTTCAAAAAGCACATGAGTTAATTAAATCTGGATCATAAACGTCATACTCTGGAGAGTTAGGCTCAGACCTTTGAATTTTTATACCTTCTGCCTGTACTGTGTCACAAATTAGAGATACAGCCAGAAAAGGAGTTATTTTGTTTTCTTCAATATCTTGGTCTTCACACTGCCCAAAAATTGTCCAACCATCATCTCTACCATGACACCACACAATATCCTCTTCTCTAATTTAGTTTAAGTGGTCTGCATCACCATCACTCTGTGCTGGTATTTGATAGGAGAGATCCTTGTACTTGTTGATGAACAAAGCTATTGCTACAGCATTATTTTTCTTGTGTATCTCCTAAGGTTGTCATCCCCAAAAGTCATCATTGGTATCCATCATCTCATGTGAATGTTTAATCTGTGCTTCATTCAGCTTTGCAGAAGTAAATAAAATGTCATGCTTTTCCAAGGAAGACCCTCAAAGATTTGATCTCTACCCATCCTTGATCTGTTTTGCATCACTCAATTTTCTCTGGACAGATTCTACCCTGAGCCTCTTTGACGTTGTCCAACAAGCAACGCAACCAGAACTTTGATGTAAGGGTAAGAGTAAAGCTCATGCCATAGGTAAGATCGTTCCTCATGGGCATCAGAAATTTGAAAAAAAATTGATCAATTTGCATAAATACCAGCTTGTTCATCAAAATCCCATTACTCCTTCCAGTAAGTGTCAATGATTTCAGTTTCTGACTCTGCCATAATCTTCAGATTTGGGCAAGGAGGCTGATGCAACTTCTTAATCACAGACTCAACAATCCTTGTCTTGTCTCCATCAAATCTCTCTGAAATAGTGAAGTGGATCTTTGGCAAGAGAGACAATGACCGTGCTGTGATAGCATATCATGTTCAAGTATATCCTTACATTTATCCCTAGAAATATAAATTTTGGTGCTCAGGGTCTCTTCCTCAATGTCACTGTCAGCATCTGGAAGACTAGAAAGATGTTAGAAACAGATTTGAAAACATTAGAGAACTAATTGTTCCACTCACCTGTCATCATCTAAAAATACCCATCATCCTCTCCATATATCTCTTCCATTTCATCCTCACAACCAGTTGAAATGGCAGGACAACATAGTCCAAAGATGGCTTTGTTGTCTAATTCTTTTGTTGATTTTAGAATTTCATTTTCTGCTCTATTGAAAAGATGAAATATCTTGTCCACGACTGGGACATTAGAGTCATAGTAGCATAATGCCTTCAGTGCTGGAAATACTGCTTACAACAAAATATAAATTGCCTTCCAAAAATCTTCATCTCCAATGTCTTGGATAGCAAGCATCACTTTATTGTTGATGGGCACAGATGCAAATGCAGTTCCATGAATTGTTGCCTTGAGTGCCTTTTGTGACAAAGAAGTTGGTGCATGGCATAAAAAGGAGTCTCTGTAATAGTGTTAGATACCTTTTCATGGAAAACAGAAATCAAAAAAATCATCCTCACCTGGATGGGCTTTAGCTTTGACAGGTCCTTGAAAAACAAGGACATCACATGCTCTCCTCCATAAAAGCATAATGCTCTGGGTCAATTTGTGCACAAAACTACTCCAGCTTTTTGTACATTTGCTGCTCCATCAAAGAAAAAACAATCAGTGTAATGGTGTGATGGATCCCACTCTTCCACCTTATCATTGAAAATTTTTCCAATAAATTCAGTATCTATCTTTTTGTCAGCCATGTAGTCTGTACAATTGCATATTGATACAAATACTGGCACCTCTTGCCCACATAGCACTAGCATGTCCATTAGAGGCATTGGCTTAAATGTGGTTCCATCACCAATCCATGCCAACCCAAACATGTTTGCTTTCCTCAATATTCTTTTATGTTTTTTGTAGATCAATTTAAAGTTCACTTCAACTAGTTTGCCTGGTGGAAAATATTAAAAATAGAATTAAAATAAAATCAAAAGAAAGATTACAGACAAAATACATTTCATACCTCCATTCTTCTTTGTTGTTGGATACTTGAATCTGTTCACCACAAGGCAAGCACAATCAAGCATCCATCAAAAGAGTGTGGACTCAACAATGTAATCCGCTACATTTTTGCAATGAAAAAAGTCTGCAATAGCCATTTCTAAATCAGCATCATTCTAACAACCAATACTAAGTTCACTCATTTTCTCAATGCCAAATTGAATGGTCATCTGATGTTTTGTTATCACATTTTCAAGAGGTATTTTCATCCCAGATTTTTTCACAAATGAGAGGCAGTACTTTGGCGGTGTTGCATTAAATGTTGATCATCCTCAGCTGTGCCTTTTTTGATTCCAACTGTCCTTCCTGATCAAAGTATAGCTTCTTGTATCAAACAGAAAATTTATCAAGAATGTTAGCTTTACATATCTGAGTCTGTTTTTTTGACATCTTTAAGCATACAAGTTGAATGAACACAACTAATTACGGTACCACAATAAAGGCACTTCATTTAGCATAGAGGACCATTTGGTCCTGGGACTTGACAAATATTGGGACAGTCCCATAATTTTTGGAGGTCTGGTAGATCAGTGGATGTAGGCAATGATGCTGCCGCTTCATTTGGATGACTTAAGTTGGTTGAGATAGTTGATGTGGTTGAGGAATTGTTTTTGGATCAGATGTTTGTTCATTATTTTTGTGCATCGATTTTGGTGTTGATGATGCCTCCCCCCTGAGTGAATTCCTACACAGCAATTGCCTACAGTCAGGTGTGTTATTCATTGCATGGGTGATTTGGCGTTTGTTGTTGTCCATTTTTAATTTTTTCATATTTTTCAGGATGCACAGGGGGGGGGGAATGGGCAGTTTCCTGCATGAAAAAATATGAGATGAAATTTGATCAAAAATTCAAAAAATGATTTTTCTGGGATCAAGGGGGGGCCAAGGGGGAATTAGGAAAAAATTGCATTGCAATGCAAATTGCTGTTAATATTGCAAATCTTTCCTGCAATAATATTTTCCTTCATAGGAATCAATTAATTCATTTGCAATTTCAACATTTGCACTGCAGCAATGTTCACAATGCAAATCTTTCCTGACATCACTATTATTTTTATTGTTAGTAATTGATAAAATTATTTGCAGTTTCACAGATCAGAATTTAAAACAAAGTTTCTATGTTGGAATCTACTAAAAAGGTTTGCAAAGGTTCAGGAATATTTTTGGAAGTTTGTATGCACAATTGATGACAGTGACTGGGCCAGTTAACACATTTTTGACATGTGATTCAGCAAAAAAAGTGTCGGGTGTCCAACAACGACACGGTTTTTTCAAACTTTACCAACAGGTCAGACATTTTGTGACTTGTTGGTGACACGTCATTGACATTTCCAACTAAGCACTATACTATCCCATATCCAATGGATGGTAATTTAGACCCACTTTGCCACTCTTTAAACTACCTTCTCAAGCTCTTGGTTGGTCAATTTCAAGATTCAAAAAGGATGGGCTGTCCAACATGTGGAACCACACAAACGTTCTAAATTTTAAGTGTTTTTAGGCCATGTGGGCCTCACAAAATTTGCATTTGAAAAATTTACCTCCCAACTGGAACAAGGCCATCATGTTTTGAGACCAGTTACTTTGAAAACATACAAATCTTTCACTGTACCAATACATCAAAATTAAAAATCTTCTTATTTGAATTGTTTGGATAAGCTTTTCAGTGCCTGCTTGAATTCAATGAGAGATTGTCCCTACTATTTTCTGTTGTCCAAGTCAATATATCATGCAATACTCAAGTGTCCTAGTAGTACCACAGAATTTTTTCATTTCAATTCATGCAAATGTTGAGTGATAAACTCTGGAATGAAATTTTTATTGACAAGGCAGAAATCTTCAAGTTTTTGAAGACTAACTCTGGAACTGATTGTGGTGAGAGCATTTCAAGCAAAAAACTTAGCAACATATTTCTTTATACTTACCCATTCATTCATCATAGAGAAAGAGCAGCAATTTCATCTTGCTCTATCTCAAATTCAACCCTAATTTCAAGAGGCTTGTAGTTTCTGTATCACAAACTGAAGTGCACTCAGATGATCTTTGTCTATGTCTAAATATAGACACAAGATCATTATTGCTCAGCCTTTGCATCCAAATATTATCTTTGAAACAAGATCAATATTATTAACTGCCATTTAAGATTGAAACTGGTCTTTTGAATATTTTACACTAACTTCAATTGATTTGTGGTGCTTCATTAGTTGTTGTATTTCAGCATCCTCTTTTGAATCAAGGGACAAATCAGACAACTATATGGCAAGGTTTGCAGTTATCACTGTTTTACCGTGATTTACTGTTATTACTGGTAATTTACCAGGTTGAACCTTGTAAACGGTAATTTTTTGGGGCGGTAATTTTTTTGGTAATTTTCAAAATTACTGCTGTAGGTCACTTTTGCATCTAAACGCCACCATTGAAAGTTCAATTTTGCCATAAAAAATCTTTGTCAGTAAACTGATTTTTACCTTTAGGTAAATGGTAATTACTGGGTTTACCCTCAGTAACAGGTAATTTACCCCCATTATTGCGGTAAGTAAAAATGGTAACTGCAAACCTATTATGTGGCAGAAGCACTTAGGTAGTGCATTATCACACTAGGAAATTAGATTATAGATTCCATCCACTTTGTATATGATTTACATGAATCTGCTCTAAATTGACAATTTCCATAGGTGCAGAACTCCAATGCAAAAACAATTCAATTAGCCAGCCTTTGGTTATTTCAACAAAAGAATGGAAACTGTTCATCACTCTGTTTTTGGTAAAAGTAAGAGATACCATTGGGTCAATATAAATGTTGGTAGAGAATGAGTTTTCCATCACAATTAAAAATTAATAATCTTTGGTCTATCACCAAAAATATTTCTTGTCAATGCTGCTGCTGTGAGCTAAAAAATGTTTACCTATTTCCAATCAAAATGGGGGCTTAACACTAATTTGATAATTTTTGAAAAGTCAAAGTATTTCTCACAGCAGAAATGCTAACTGTCAGAGAAGTACCAGAGAAGCAGCAAATCAATTTTAAATGCAAAACTAGGGTTTGAGAAGGATTCATGGTTGCTAACTCATGTGTACTTTTTACAAAGAAAGTAATAAGGATTCCTTAACTTTCAATGTAATAATGACTTTTTGCTGTTGTAGAGATATTACACCTTCAAAATTTCAAGAGCTGTATCATGATGCAGTTTTTGACACCTTTCATGGCCACTTGGAATATAATATAAAAATTATTGTTCTTATCATTTTGATGTCCCAATGATCTTACTCAACATGCCTAAGGAATCATATCATCAACAAACACTAGAAAATCTGAGAGCAGAGAAAAAATATCAGAAAATCTGCTTCTTATAATTCAGCTTGATGATGGCACTAGGAATAGATCAGTACCAATTTCTTCTGACTCTGCTGATGATTCATTGATGTTCATGCTTCATGATGAATAATGAAATGGCAGAGAAGGACTTGTGATCTGCTGAAGGGAAAAGACACTTGAAGGAACATGGGAGTTTTTGAAAAACATGGACATGATGTCTTTGTACAAGATCTCAACAATTCTGTTGGATGTTGATTGATTGATGTTTTTTCAAAATGAAATACCACTGTAGCCACAGCACTCTATTAGCCATAACTAAAATGATCAAAGATCACAAAATTTTTAAAATAGGTCCTTCCAATTCTATTGGACATAAATCCCATACTGATGAGCAGCAACAAAACACATTTTCTATTGGCTGTGGAACAGCTAGATTGTTTAGGAAGCATGATGTTATTGTGCTCATTTCATTGCAAGATCAACACATAAAATTGCCAGATGAAAATGAGAGGAATTGATTTGAGCTGGAAATGAAGAATCATCCTCCAAATGGAGTTGGTGTTATGGATGGAATACTGATTCAGATGGGTATTGATCCCAGTTGTTTTGATGCCTTTGATTATCAAGGAAGAAAAATGTAGTAGTCTGTTGCTTGCTTTGTTATTAATGACTTGAAGAGAAATGTCCATGCTGTAGTACCCACAAAAACATTGCACAAGTTCTCATAACTACATTCTGGGATTCCTAAGATTCCTGATTCCCTTAAATGTTTAGCACTTACTATTATTTTTGGCAATGGTCTGTGAATGATGTCAGAACTTTAGGAGATGTACTGGCATCTCCTTTTACTTGTCTAAAAACATGTATCGAAGTTACCTCATAATTCATATTTTAGATTTTTAAGAATAGATGTTCCCTTTCCCTCGGGCACATCACATGCATACACTGGTTTCCTTGGAAGCACACATGACAACAGAATTTTGGGAAACATGACACCATTTCAGAAAGCAAATAAGTATTTTGGTCCAACCAACTATGTCATATGCAATACTGCTTTTGACCCTTCACCTTTTTGCATTCCTGCATACTCTATGGACATTGGTTTTGTACAGACAGAAGACAAACAACTCTTCTATTACACCTTATCCAAACTTGTGTATCATCAGATCATACAATTGGGATGGAAAAAGGTTGATTTCCAGGTGGTTTGAGAAAAATAAACTTTCTTCTAACTGATGATAAGCAATCCATGAAGTAGATCCTTATAAATATTGATGCTGAATTTGTGTTACATAACATTTTTATTGATTTGAAGGATGACAAGAGTGATGAGTGGGACTGCAATGATGTAGTTACTGTTATGGTCCATCTGATAGGTGTCAAAAAGATACCAGAGGAGCAGAGATTGTTTGAACCCATTCCAGATGGTACTCCTAGGGGGTGGAGGAAAGATCAGCTAAAAGATTATGTTTATGAAACACAGATTCTGCAGTATAATTTCACCCATAACAGCAGTTCATTTTCTGAGGAGAGTTGGGAATCAATTCAGAATGAATTCAAAGATAAAATGTCTTTGTAAACAATTAATATCAGTGAAAAAATAATATTTTCATGTACACTCCTATTATTATTCTTAAACTGTTTATTAATGTTACTATCATAATCACATCATACAGTTCCATATCCCATTTCATAATTTTTCTCTAAGTCATCCAGTTCCTTTGTCTTGCTTGGTGTCAAAGACTGGTGGAAGTCCTTGCAAACTTGTACAGCCATGATTTTGCTGCCTAATGAATCAGAAGTATCTCAAAACTGTTTTGCCATCTCAGCAATGCTCCCAGCCTCAGTGACATTTTTGTTCATTTTCTTGTCACATGATTAATTTTTTGTTTCACAAAATTACACATGAGCTACTTCTGCCAAGAAGGTCAGAAGATAGATGCTGATTATTCTTCCAATAGGATTTCTCATCATTGGCATGAGTTACTTCATGATGTGACTGCTTTTTTGAAGATGAGGAAGTTGATCTCTGTGACACAGTGCTTTTGCTTGGCGTTGCTCATTTTTTGTTGTCACTACCACAACAGCTGTCATTATCTTCATTTTTCACTTATATTGTGAGGTGAATTACCATCTGACTATTCTCCTCCAAAATCTTCATCTTGGTTGGTCATGACAGGTTGCATGTTGTATGGATGCACAATCTTGGAACGTATCAGCAAGAATGTCAATATGATTTCATTTCTGTAGGACAGTGTGGTGAAATGAGTCATCCTCATCTTGTTCTTTGATGCAAGCATGTGTCTTGATTGTCATCCAATCAACAGCCAACATCATTTGATTCTTGATGTCTTCAATCTTGCAGCAGACCATTTGGGGTGTATGTCATACATGTACTCCATGACCATTGGTAATTTGGCAAATGTGGGTTGCAATTTCAATTTTCTTCACTCCAAATGTGTTCTATACATTAGTATCTCTTCATTAGGTGTAGTTGTCAATGTTTGCTAGCTAATTGACAAGAAGATTTGCAGAAGTATTTGGGTTGCTCCTGCCTTCCTTACCATCATTCTCCCACATCAAATGGGTTGATTTTGTTTCATGCTCAAACTGTTGGTAGGATATTTTTGTACAAAACACACATCCATCCAAAGGAAACAATTTATATGCTTCAACAACAAGACAGTAGCTACAAACACTATGAACCTCATAGGAACATCAGTCAAGAGTGCACAACACCAATTGGCATTCCTTCCAATGAAAATTTTGGTCATCTTTTGATAGAGCATTAAACAGTAAGGACTGTTTCAATTTTTCACAGTTGCTGTTGGGATTTTTCTGTTTTTGTTTGGTGTCAAAGATAGAGTCCTTTGCATTGGAACCATCATCATCTTTGGTGGCTGACACTCCATTGGCACAGACATCTTGTTTGTTGTCAGTCATATTGACAGAATTGGAGGGAGGAAGTATAGGGGGTTTATTCTCACTTTTGGCAAATGGATGGTTGTAACTTGACATATAGGATGCAAGGTTTGTTGATTGCAGCCTCAACAATTTGGTTATAGGACCCACATTAGATCAATTTGGTAAGTCAGATTGAGGTGGAGACCCAGCTGGTGAGTTTGGCAGAGACAAAGAGTGAGCCCATATGAATGTGATTGAGAGAGGACATATTTAATACAGAATAGCTAATTGGATTATTTTCTTCATAGCTTGAATACAAAATGAATGTTACTCCTATTCTATTTTGGATGGCAAAAATGGGGGAGTGAGCAACCTATGATAAAAATACATCTGAAGTGAAAAGTTGGGTCTGGAAGGATCAAGTTGAGATTGTTTCAGCGCCAGCACCAGCAACACTTTTTCTGCTTATGCTGGAAAGGTGCTGAACATTGCTGGTTGTTTCTTGGAGCCCCCAAAATCTCTAAAGTTTTTGCTAAGGCTGTGATTTTGTTCCCCAAACAGGGAACTGAACAGAGATCGCAACTCCCTATTCGCTGTCAACCCATGAATATGTCATTTTTGTTCCCCAAACAGCAAACAGCGAATACACTCTGTTTGGAAATCTCTGTTTGGGGGCCCAAAATTCCCAAACAGAGGAGCTCTGTTTGGGATTTTTTTTCCTGAACAGAAACTCTGAACAGAGAATCATTGGCCATCAAACTGTATTGCGTCTTGATTGATTTTGATATCTTTCTGGATCATGGACTGGACCCAACAACCAACAAAAAATCATTTGACGACCTGACAGTGGACAGATTTTTACTCTGTGCATTCAGGAAGACACTGGATTCGCGATAATTTCTACTAAATTCCTATGTGAACATAGAGGAAAAGAAAATCGCTAATCCAGTCTGTTCCAGTTCAAGATTCCAAAAATCAGTTCAGAAACAAAATCACAATTCCTGAATCAAATACAAGGGCCGATCCCAGCAAAAAAAACTGTATTTGCTGTTCCCTGTTCAGTGTTCAGGGAACAAAATCACAGCCTGAAGAAAGTTTCAGCAAACCCAAAATTGAACTTTGATCACATATTATGTCATTATCCACATAATTTGTGCAACTTTTCTTGCACAGGTTATGAGCTTGTTTGTTGCAACATACAAAGTATCATAGAAAATTCTTTGTACACAATTTGGTTTTCTGAATATTATTTTTGCTGCATGTTACCTGCGCTACCAGCCATTATAATGACCCTGAAATCAATACTGATGAGTTTTTGTTCTCATAATCAGTCACTTAAAAAATCAAAATTATTAGAGCCATTTTGTTGTCATTTCCAAATTACAGGTTTTAAAATTTTTTGGACTGGTTTTGGTGCACAGACTGGCGCAAAAGTCCAAAATTTCCAAATCCCAAAGGCTGTTGTGGGAATTCGAAAATTTTGTACTCTCCCACAAATCAAAGCTGCATTTGCATTTTTTAGACTCTTAACAGTTAAAAAAAATGTTGTTGGATGGCTTAAATATTTATGAAAAGAGCAAATTTTTATGATTATTTTTTGCACATGTTTTGAGATTGAAAATGAGCCTCACTTCACAGGGATTCAGAAAAATGGTCTCTGTGACAAAGGGTGGACACATGGCACCAACACACTGCACAGGAGTGTCAC